>Ga0114925_10000009_pt1 | contig 54885 bp, 48 predicted proteins | sample SumtaG_2_FD_87287 | JGI IMG/M metagenome (GOLD analysis project Ga0114925, IMG submission 87287) | Deep subsurface microbial communities from Indian Ocean to uncover new lineages of life (NeLLi) - Sumatra_00607 metaG | ecosystem: Environmental > Aquatic > Marine > Oceanic > Sediment | place... | reverse complement strand
TTTCTTGAAAGATGCGGATGTAGCTCAGTTGGTAGAGCACAGGCTTCCCAAGCCTGTGGTCGCGGGTTCAAGTCCCGTCGTCCGCTTGAAGTGTCTAATACTGGAGGCTGAATGGCTCAGTTTGTGGTAGCATTCCTATTGATCGGCGGTGTTGAGTTGGAGGTGGATTGGAGCGAACTCTCGGTTCACTTCTATGGACCGGTTAATCTCGCCAGCGACACGCTCTATAAGTGGGAGCTCGAGGCAAGCCTCGATTCAATGCTTGCGACTATACCACTATACGGGGAGTTGAGTCTAGGGGATGCTGTGGCTCGCTCACGAGATGCTCAGAATTATTTCCAAACCGCGCTTTCATATCCACAAGTCGTTTCTACTCGCTACTCCACCGCAGGAGAGGTCCAGAACGAGTATGTAATAAGCCTGGTTGGTCCATTCCTCGAAGAACTCATCCCGCGTCCCATGCAACCTCCTACTTTGCATGAGCAAGAACCGGATGCCTCAACCGGCCCAGAGCAGAACAACCTGAGCTCCATACCCAGCACCGGCTTCATTATCGACGCGCGAGGCACAGGTTTCCGACCGGGTATCTTTCCGCGACTCCTTGATCCACAGGGTAACGTAATCCTTGATGCGGGCAACGTGGATAGAGATGTTTTGTTGGAACGCGGCTATGTGCATTATGCATACTCACCGAGGGCCGCGCTCCAAACCCGGGAGCTTGGACTCAACCCCTTGAGGTTGGTAGCCGAACGTACCGTTGGACGTGATCGCTGTGACATCGTCCTTTCCGCTGCAGACGCAGAACGTATCCTGGATTCGCCGCTTAACCTGCGTTTGCTTTGCGAGTGCATGGTGACCATCATCATCGACCGGCAATAGAACGCCGAGCGCTGGGGAAAATAGTATGGGAAAGGAAGGATGGGGATTTGCCAAAGGCAAGGACACTTAATCCGAGGTTGCGTTCCTGAACGGAACAGAGATAGACCTATCTAGTTCTCTCCCCTCGCTAAGAACTTTCAGGGTTAAAGCTCAGGAGTCCTCACTTGTTTTGTCAGACTTTGTTTTAGGTTTCTCAGCCCCTCGTTCTTGTGGACGTTAACTAACGTTACCCTCCTCAAATCAGAGAATATATTACTTCGACTTGACCCCCTCCGGGATTTTGGCTATACTTAGACGATGGATAGGTCTAAGTTGAGTGAGCGCAGGGCAGTAGGCAAGATTTTAGTGGAACTCAGTCCATCGAGAGACGAAACGGGGCTGCAAAGGTAGAGTCTGGTGAAAAACGGTATCTCAATTGACCTGGAAGATTGGTTCTGTGTTTATAACCTAAGGGATGTGGTCAGACGGGAAGATTGGGACATCCAGGAGCTGCGTATAGATCAAAGTACCAGGCTTATATTGAAACTCCTCTCCATACATAACACCAAAGCCACGTTTTTTGTTCTGGGGTGGATCGCCGAGCAGGTTCCAGGTCTCGTAAGGGAGATCGAAGAGGAAGGCCACGAGATCGCCACCCATGGGTATTCTCACACCCCACTTATCCGTATGACCCCGCAATCCTTCCGCGAGGATCTGGAGAGGGCGCTCGAGGTTACAAAAAGATGCATCCGTCAGGATATACTGGGGTTTCGCGCGCCATCCTTCTCCATCACAGAGAGGACATCATGGGCTTTCGAGATCTTAGAGAAAGCGGGTATCAGGTACGACTCCTCGCTGTTTCCGGTAGGATTCCATCCTGATTACGGGATGCCTAAAGCCCACTTAGGCATTCATAGGATAAGCGATTCGCTTGTCGAGTTTCCATTAAGCTGTGTCGAGGTGTTGGGAAGACGCATACCCTGCGGCGGCGGAGCCTACTTCAGGATTTACCCCTATCGGTTGACTAAGGCCTTGCTTAAACGCTGCAACCGCGAAGCTCGCCCCGCGATCTTTTATCTGCATCCTTGGGAGGTTGATTTAGAACAGCCCAGGGTGAGGTTGCCGTTGCTTAAACGGTGGAGACATTACTACAATCTGGATAAGACCTTGGATAGACTCGACAGATTGTTAACGGACTTCGAGTTTACTTCTGTAAAGGAGGTGCTCGGGTTATGAACGAAATAGTTACCCAGAAGGAGTTTTGGGACAGGGAAGCGGAAACCATGATTGGCATCGGATCGTTTGATTACGTCAAAGAGCCATTGCCTATCCTTAAGAAGATGCGAGAGTCTGCCACCAGCAAGGTGATCATAAGCTTTTCCAGAGCCTGGATATGGAGGGTCCCTCTGCGCGGGGTCAGGCTTTACTGTGTTGCCGCCTTCACCACCCCGAGCTTTTAGGAGTTAAGACAATGACTGTCCTGTTTCTATGCGCCGCTTTCCTTTTGCTTTACTCCTTCTTTGGGTATCCCTTGATCCTTCTTTCCATGGCCGCGGCCCGAGGACGCAGGAAAAGGACTTGTACCTATAAAGAGCTACCCAGTGTTATGTTTGTATTTGTCTGCTGCTGGGAGGGTAAGAGACTGGAGGAGAAGATCAAAAATTGTCTCAGCTTAGACTATCCTTCGGATAAGCTTGATGTGGTGGCGGTTTCAGACGCAGCCACCACTGAGACACTTGAGATTCTCAGGCGTGCCGAGCTTGAAGGAATCCTTCGGGTATTGGAGAATCCCCGCCGTTCGGGCAAGAGTGCGGGCCTAGCAAGGGCACTTGCACAATGCGATGCTGAGGTGTTTGTTGTAAGTGACGCTGATACAATTCTTGGACCCAGACATCTGCGAGAGCTGGTTATACCATTCAGTGACCCTTCAGTAGGGGCTACCACAGGCGTTGTCAACTACTGCAATGTAGAGGAATCCGGTATCAGCCGGAGCGAGGGTCTTTACTGGAAATTCGAGTTCTTTACCCGCAAGGTTGAGAGTCTTATGGGAAGACTGATCGGCCTGAGTGGGGCGCTTTATGCCGTCCGTCCCGAGCTTTTTAAGATCAAGGATCCTCGATGTGATGCAGATTTCCTCGCCCCCCTCCAGGTTCTCGCACGAGGCGGGAAAGTTCTGCTTCTGGATTGGATCTCTGCAAGGGACTATACTCCTTCGACCACGGGGGCTCTGTTTTCGCGCCGGGTGCGGACTATGACCCTGGCGCTCTGGAGTCTGGCTCGCAACGGCCGTTACCTTAATCCCTTCCGCTTCCCCGTACTTTCATGGCAGACATGGTCACATAAGATTTTGCGCTGGCTCCTGCCGGTGTTCATGATACTCATCTTTATTAGCAACGCCTTCCTTGTGACCACCTCGCTTTTCTGGCAGATACTCTTCGGCTGCCAGGTCCTGTTCTATCTGGCAGGTGCCCTTGGGGCGTGGGTTTCCAAACGCAAGCTTAAGGTACCATTGGTTAGCTCCATCTGGTACTTCATCCTTTCCGCATGGGCCTCGATAGTAGCTTTCTTTAACCTGTTGAGGGGCAAGGACTACTCGGTGTGGACTGAGACAGCTAGACGTTGAGTTGTCCTCACAGACTTCGGAGCGGATATCTTGAAATAATCAAGCGGCGATGCCTTTATTAAACAACTGATTCCATCAATAACTGAGGGTGTTGAATTGGGATTCATGCGAGTCCGGCTTCCGTCGTTCGATGGCTTGACTGGTGGTGATACTCCTTCCTCAAAATATCTCTCTTGGGTGGCCTCGTGCCGCAAGGGATCCGGAGGGCAATCGAAAGAAGACCCTATGGCTGCCAGGTATGTTCTATCTCCAAGATCTCGGAGGGGTAGCTCATCACAGAATCCACGAAGTAGATTATCCGATAGGAGCGTGTCTTATCGTCGCGGTCGCAATAGAAGGTATACCTTGCCGAGTCCAACCGAACCGGGTGCACTCCAAGATCGCCTCCGGTCGGGTCCCACTCGTGGCCCGCGCCATCCAGGTTTTCCTCGTAGGTGGTGAAATCGTGGACGGCAGGGGAGTAATATAGAAGGTAGTAGAGGCTGTCGTGTTCAGAAGGCTCTGCCCAGAGAAGGGTGACGGTGTCTTCGAATAAAGGCATATGTCTAAGGCTTTCCGGGGGTTGGGGGCGAGGGTCGGCAAGACCAGCCTGGGGAGTGACCGTTAACGTGTCCGAGTAGCCTTCAGCCTCAGGGTCATCGAAGACCGCAAAGATCGCGTGCACTAGATAGCGGTAGCTTTTACCGTTCGTAACCGAAGAATCGGTCCAGCACCAGGTGACGCGCAGGGGATTTATGGGGCCTAACTCGGCTACCTCGATAAATTTTCCCTCGCCTTCGGCACGAAGCAGCGTGAAGTGGCCGTATCGGCCGCCCTGATCAAGTAGGGTTTCCTCGGTGAGCCAGAACTGGACAGTGACCCTCCCGTCGCCTTCCAGCGCCTTGATCCACTTGATCCAAAGGAAGGGCTGGATCTGTGCCGGAGGCGTGCAGGAGATTGCCGCAATCAGCACAATCATTGCGACACTTGCTTGAAGAAGAGATTTCCGTCCCATAACCCCTAGAATACTCCTCGAGGAGGATACGTCAACCTACGTACTGGCTGATGAGGGCGTTTTTTGAGGCGAAATTCCAGTTAGATTAACCCTTCTTACCTCTTGACAAGTTGGGAAAGAAACCTATACTCAAGTAAAAAGGGATGCACGAAGGAGTCGAATTGTCTCCCCGTGCAATCTTTTCGAGCAGGTTAATGTCGGGCTTTCTAGGGTGGCCCGGAAAAATGGACGGGTATTATGATTGCATGCCAAAGTGTAAACTCACACGAAAGAAAAGGAGGTGCTTCAATCTCCACCAATCGGAGTATTCCGACCCCAGTTAACATAGAGTATGTTGAGCAAACCATCCAGCTTAAGCTAGGAGGTTCAACATGAGAATAAAAGTAAGGGGCGTTTTTCTCGTCCTGGTGTTACTTCTTATTCCCTGTTTTTTGATGGCCGGTATCATGGGGAAGATCACCGGGCGGGTAAGAGACGCCGAAACAGGGGAACCACTTCCCATTGTGAACGTGACCGTGCAACAAGATGGGGAACCTGTCACTGGTGCTGCGACCGGGACGGATGGAACCTACGTGATCTCTAACCTTCGTGCCGGCACATACGTCCTTGAGTTCTCGATGATTGGCTACCAGACCGTCCTGGTAAAAAACGTCAAGGTTACGGCCGACCAGGTTACCAAACAGGACGCAAGGCTAAAGCCCGGCGCCATCGGGATGCCTGAGCAGATTATTACGGCCGAGCGGGAACTTCTCACCACGGAACCACCTCCCATAGAGCACGAGGAGATCGCACGTAGGCCGGTGGATAACTACGAGGACGTCGTAAGGCTTGTTGCCGGAGCCACCGAGACTGCGAGTGGATACTCGGCTGGTCTGCACATCCAGGGCGGTCGAACCAACGAGGTAGTCTACGTGGTTGACGGTATCAACGCCAACGATCCTGTTACAGGTCAATCGGGCGTCTACATCGACAACACCGCCATCCAGGAGATTACCATCAACACCGGCACATTTAATGCCGAGTACGGCGATGCCATGTCGGCGGTGATCAACATCGTCACCCGCGAAGGTAGCCAGAGATTCGAGGGCACGGTGGAGTATGAGACCGACGCCCACCTGAGGTTGAGCAAAGACCCGATCAAGGCTCCTAACGAGGATATGTGGCACAACAAGGGGTCCTTGTCCCTTGGTGGACCCTTGGGTCTGCCGCGCTCCTCTTTCTTCATCTCTGGGAACATCCTGGAGCATGAAGATAGGCTTCCGTTCAACGATCAGCACCGCAAGAACGGGACGCTTAAGCTTGCCTGGCGTCCGTTCAAGGGCGGGGCGAAGTTCACCCTCTCAGGCAACTACTCGAACACCTGGCGTCATGGCTATAGCCATGTTTACTCGAAGGGCATCTGGTTACAGAAGGGACCCAGGGTTAACCAGGACAACTACCAGTTGAATCTCAAGGTCAACCAGCGCATTGACAAGATAGCCTACACTGTCAACGTGGGTACATTCAACACCCACACCAAGACTTCTTACATGGATGGCGCAGGCTACAACGAGTTCCGCATGATCGGTCGTCAGCTGATGGACTGGGTAAGCTGGGCCTATTCTCAGACCTGGTGGGAACCTGACACCACCATCTCCGAAGAAGGAGACACCATAATAGACTCGATCTTCCACCGAGTCTACAACGCGGACTCCATGAACTTTCGTATCCCCGACTCGACCTTTGCCTACGTTGACGAGAACACCCAAGACTCTGTTTACCTCAACATCCTTGAGCACTACTCGGCAATCACCGAGAATCCTGACTCCGCGGTCTGGTTCTTCCACAATCAATACATCAAAAAGAGTGGCTACCTTATAGATAAGGACGACGCCTTCCGGTGGGTAGGCTGGAAAGAGCAGCTTGAGGCACTCAACTGGCGCTGGTACGAGGTCAACGAGTGGCGACCCACGCTTGATGAAAACGGGGATACAGTAGGCGTGCACTACCACCCCTATGACTTTGACCTGTACAAACAGTACTACGATAAGTACCGTGACTGGCGAGCACCCGTGGATACCGTTATCGAGAACGGCGACACACTGTTCGATACACTGGACGTGGACAATCCCTACGAGGACAGCCTTGAGAGTTCAGGGAACCTCTACTACGTTCGTTACAACTCCGATCCCTTGTTCCGTCGCTTCAGCTACTACTTCTTCCCTTACTGGGCGGAGCGTAACACCACCAAGTACATAGCGGATGTTGCTGTTGACTGGAACCCCAACGAGGTTCACTGGTTCAAGGCCGGGGTCAGCGGGAACTACCATTTCCTCGACTACAAAATGATTCAGTTCGTCAACGAGAATCCCTACAACGATACCTACCACAAGGAACCGATCATCGCTGCAGCCTACGTTCAGGACAAGGTCAAATACGAGGACATGGAGCTTCACGCCGGTGTTCGCTTCGACTACTTCCATCCCGCATCCGACTACTTTGTTGATCCTGAGAACATCGACGTCGGTAAGGAGCGAGCAAAGCCTAAATTCCAGTTCAGCCCTCGTCTTTCGATCTCCTTCGCGGTCTCTGAAAAATCCATGATGTATGCCTCCTACGGTCACTTCTTCCAGCCGGTCAACCTGCGGGATCTTTATGAGAACCTGGAAGCCGATATCACCGTAGGTGTGCCTCTCTTGGGTAACCCCAACCTGCCGTCTTTAAAGACGATCTTCTACCAGGCGGGATACAAGTACCTCATATCCAAGAACATGGCGTTTGAACTTAAGGGCTACTACAAGGATCAGGAGAACCTTCTGGCCACTCGCAGTGTGAACACCATCTACAAAGGTAAACTTGCAACCTACACCGTGTATGTGATCGAGGACTTTGCCAAGACCAAAGGGTTCGATGTGGGTTTGGTGCGTCGGGCACCCCGCTTCCTTTCCTGGAATATAACCTACTCCTTCATGGATGCCAAGGGTACCGGTTCTTCAGGCCGGGAGTTCTACTACCGCTATCGCGGCACCGCTCTGGAGCCACCGAAGCATGAGTACCCCTTAGAGTTTGACATCACACACTCGCTAAAGACGAACGTAAACTTCTATCTCGATCCGGACTTCTCAGTTAAGGCTTTAAGAATGACCAACCTGAACGTTCAGTTCAACTACGCTTCAGGACAGCCCTACTGGGGAACCGACTCCCGCGGCAACATAATACCCATGGGCAGCCGGCGTATGCCGGGCACGAAAACCATGGATGCCAAGCTGGAGAAGTGGTTCCCTCTCGGAAAGAAGCTCAAGCTGGGAGCGTATGTAGATGTTCGCAACCTCTTTGACTGGCGCAACGTGGCGAATGTTTACAGCGGCACCGGTTTTCCTGACGACGACGGTGGACGACCTATCTACGAAGAAGTCACCTACCGCAACTACGCGAACTACGGTTTCGCAGATACATACGAATACTGGGAGGCCGACGTTGCTGACTGGGAGCGCCGTGTGACAGAGAATCCGGCGATGTTCGGTAGTCCGCGTGGGCTGCGCTTCGGCATCCGTGTGAGCTTTTAGGCCAGAGGAGGAATGACGATGAAAAGAAAACCAATCCTTGTTTTAGCCGGTCTGCTGATCCTTACCATGCCCCTTTTGGCCAGAGATACCCCCACTCAGCTTGCACCCCAGAACCGTCTCTTGACCATCCAGACCGATAAGGCGGCGTCCTGGTGGATGATATGGTGGGTAGATGCAGGAAACATCTCAGACTTCTTGGTCAGCAACACCCTTCAGGGCGGCACCTTCGCCCGCCACGCCGCAGACGAACACGAATACAGGGGGGAATTCCCCATAGCGTCTAGCAGGCTTTATCCTGGCACGAGAGGCAGGAACGCCGAGTATCCCAAAGGCTCGGAGCAGTTCTACACCTATGCCTGGGGTCTGTGGGTCGGCAGCCACTACCCGGTTGGTGGAGACCCTGCTAATAAGGTATATAACGTCTCCAAAGGTGCCTTTAACTCGGACATTGGAGCTATGGCCGCCCCGGAGATGGAAGACGCCGGCGGGTTTGGAGATATCAGTAACCTCGGGCTTTACTTCAGTGATATGACCATCCCTGAAGGCTACGGATATGACGGTGAAGGCGGAAGGCTTTTTGCCATCCCCGGAACTACGCCCCTTGACTACCAGGTTCTATGGCCGTTTACGGACAGTGCTTCTATCAACCCTCGCCGCCGAGCGATAGGGATGCCTGAGGTCAGTCCTGGAAACGGAGACATCATCTCCAAGCAGGATAGCTACGCCTGCGGCGGGGACTGGATCCCGGTCAACGATGCCACGTGCATATGGATACTCTCAACAGGTGCCTACGACTTGCGTGGGCAGGGGCTAAGAATTGAGCAGCGCACCTACGCCTGGAACTACGAGTACAACGACTCCTACATCTTCATCAACTACAAGATTAAGAACATGAACAACTTCCCGCTGGATTCGGTCTACTTCTCCTTCTTCATGGACAACGACATCGGTGAGGGAGGTCAAAGTCCGGGCGATGACGGTTTCTGGGACGATCTGATCGGGTTCGATCAGGAACTCAACATGGGTTACACCTACGATGCCAACGGCTCCGAGGAAGGCTGGGTTACCCCGGCAGGATACATAGGTGCTGTTTTCCTCGATACCCCTCTGGATATCGGACTCACAGGCTTCGAGACCTGGCCGAACGGTTATGAGATAGACTTCGAGGGTCAGGACAGCCTCAAGTACGCTTACATGGCCCATACGGAGTTTTGGACTTATGATAAGCCCAACGACGTCCGCATGCTTCTGAACTGCGGCCCTTATCCCTACCTGGAGCCTGGTGAGGAGGTAGAATTAACCATCGCGGTTATTGTCGCCTACTCCTTTGATGAACTCAAAGAGAAGGCCAAGTCTGCTAAGGTTCAGTTCGAGAACGGTTACTTCGGTTACGCACCTCCTCCGAATCCTTCTCTTTCAGTAATTCCTGGTGACAGCATGGTTTATCTTACCTGGGGCAGTGAACCTGAGCACTACGTTGATCCTATGAGTGGGCAGCCGACCTTTGAAGGTTACCGGGTCTATAAGAGTCTTTCAGGGCTCTCAGAGACCTGGCAACTTCTTGGCGACTACGATCTGAAGGATTCGGAGAATCCCGATACGGCGGTTGTCGAACATACCTCCGGGCCAAGTAAGACCACGATAGAGTTCCTTGGTCTCTACTATAACGAAGTATATCCAATGGAGCCAGCCGAGTACGGATTCGAGCCCAACACCTACACCATCACCTTCCAGACGGACAGGGGCTACACCTACTACATCGTTTATGATATTGCGGACCAGAGAATGCTGTCCTACAACCCCGACGCCCTTGACGAAGGCGGTTACTGCGTGCTTGACGAAATCAACGGCACCTCCAAGGCTCTCTCTACAGCGGTAAAGGCCAAGGGTAAAGTGACCTTTACGGGTGCCGGTGGCACACAGATCCCCAAAGCTACGATCGTCGCCACCGATGCCGACAACCCTGTCTTCGGATACGTAGAGTTCGAGACTACGCCAGATGCGGCGATTGACTCTGCGGGAACCACGGTGGACGTGGATATCGAAGCAAGGCTAGCAGGTACTATAGGCAACGTCACGGCCGGTCAGATCACTACCATCGTTGACGATATTGAGGGTCTTACCTCGGTTACGAATGCAGAGTCCATTACCGGCGGCGTGGATGGCAAGGACCACTATCCCTACGAGTCCGGGGATATAATCTTCATAGACGGCGGGCAGTATCGTATCTCTACCCCTGACTCCGGCGCCCACGGGGATATCCTTGAACCAATCCACGGTGAGGTCTTCTCCATTAAAACCTACGTCAAAGAGCAGCTCGGCGGACAGGCCGGCGTGCGTCACTACTACATAGATGAGGATGTTCGCAACGGTCAGATCTACTACTACTCCGTTACCTCCTATTCACGTCAGCAGCCCACAGAAGGTGTGGAGTCGCTTGAAGGCGGCAAGACGGGCAAGACATACTGGGCGGTTCCTCGCACCAACCCGATGGGCTGGCAGGATGCGATGGTCGGGCCGGTAATTCGTGTTGCTGGCGACGGCAGTGCGCTGGTGAAAGACAGCCTCGTTTCCCCGGATGAGATCACAGGTCACGAGTACGAGGTAGGCTTCCGCGCGGTGACTAGGATCGATACCATTATTGAAGGATCGGATGTGACGATTGACACCTTGTACATCATCAAGTACGCCTACTTCAAGGACGTTGATGCCGACTCCCTTGTTCTCGACAGCTTCCTGGTGCACGGCGGTGAGCTGAGCGGTCCGATAATCGACGGAGTGCTGGTTCAGGTAGCAGCGGTTTCCATGGATACTTTGGATGTCGAGGAGTTGATTGATACCCTTTACACCGGATGGCTTGAGAAGGATTCACTCACCCCTACCGACATGCATTTCAATATTGACTGGACCGGCGAAATTCAAGGAAGGCCTGTTCCTGTAACGATGGATTTCCTGATTACCATAGTTGACACCCCTAAGGTTGTAAAGGTTGAGGACTACAACACAGGTGACACAGTACCCGCCTTATGGCTTGGTGGATCCGGTGATCCCATCGTAAACGGAGATAAGTTCATCATCTACTGGCCAGAGATGAAGCCGGGTGACGAGGCATTCACATTCTTCTTCAAGGACACGGCCACAACCAGGAAGCCGATTGTCGACACTGTGACTAACGACACAATAGGTTGGGACACCACAAAGTACGTTTCGCCGCCTGTGACTGGAGAGAAGTTCCTCATAAAGACGCTCAAAGCTACCACCGAAGAGGATCGCTTCCGCTACACCACGTTTGCCATCCAGATGAGTGAAGAGGACATAGATTCGTTGCTGGATGAGATTCGTGTCGTCCCCAACCCTTACTATGTCCGTGCCCCCTGGGATCTCAGCCAGTATGACCGCCACGTGATCTTCCAGGGTCTACCCCTTACGTGCACAATCAGGATCTTCAACTCGGCAGGTCTACTTATTCGTACGATTGAACACGATGGAGTAGGCCTGTATGGAACTGCAGGCTCCGAGGAGTGGAACCTGCGAACCGACGAAAGACTGGACTGCACGAGCGGGTTGTATATCTGGCAGGTTGAGACCGAAACCGCAGATGGCAAGAAGAAGACCAAAGTTGGCAAGTTTGCCATCGTCAGGTAGGAGGAATAGATGAAGACAAAGAGAAGAATCCTTATCCTCAGCGTCCTGGCGCTGGCGGTGATCGCAACGCCGCTATCGGCCCGTCTGGGCGGATCCGGGGCCTCAGTGTCCTTCCTTACGATGGGTGGCGGTGCTCGTCCCATCGCTATGGGTTGTGCCTATACGGCCTTGGCCGATGGACCGGACGCTTTATTCTGGAACCCGGCCGGGATAGCAAGGATGGACCGGATAGCTGGGAGCTTCGGTCAGGCGATCCTTTTTGCCGGTATGCTTGAAGAGAACCTTGCCCTCGTGGTTCCGTTAAGCGAGCTCGATGCGATAGGTTTCCAGGTTCTTGCACATCTTTCCGGCCCGATTGAAATCACAACCTATGAGCATCAACACGGTACGGACAATTACTATACGGCCAACAACTACGCAGTTGGTGTCTCCTATGGACGCAAGATGACCGAGAAGTTCTCGGCCGGTATCACCTTTAAAGTCATCGATCTTACCCTGCACAGAGTTGCGGCCTGGGGATTCGCGCTAGATGTCGGCGCTACCTATAATGTGGGTATCCGCGACCTCAGGTTGGGATTCGTGGTGCAGCACTTTGGTCCGGACATGACCTACAAAGGTGAAGGGTTGATCTTCAACACCAACAAAGACACCCTTCAAACCGAGGATATACCATCCACCTACAAATCCGAGCCGTTCCACATGCCCTTCACGTTTGCCGGTGGTGCGGCCATAGACCTTGTTGAAGGCCCACCCTCACGTCTTACAATGACAGCGGATTTCGCTCATATATCGGACCAGCCTGCCAAGGGTGCCATTGGCCTGGAGTATGGGCTCAACGAGACGCTCTTCCTGCGCCTTGGTCTCGGACTCAACACCGCACCTGAGCTTGGAGGCGAAGAGGACAACACATCCGTTGATGCAGCCACTATCGTTCGTGAGGTGCTTTCTAACCGCAACAGCCGTGGTCCTTCGGCAGGGCTCGGTGTCAAGATTCCTATTGGAAGCTACGAGGTAGGGGTTGACTACAGCTTCGAGTGGCACTGGTACCTTGCACCGGTTCATCGTGCTTCGCTCGGGATAGCGTTTTAAGGATGCTCCTTTCTCCCTAGGGAGAAAGGTCGCAGAGACAAAATCTGATGGGGGCGACCCGCGGGTTGCCCCCACTTTACACCTCACGTCCTTGCTGCGCAAGGCCGCGGGGACTCCTCTGTGCTCCTTTTCTCCCGCGGAGACACTTGTGAACCGATAGGTTAAAAGATCGCATTATCCTCCATTGATAGTATTGATCGCGGTCTTTTTATACGGACAAAAAGGAGCGTCAAAAACGGGGTCCCCGGCCAGAAGCGAAGCTTCTGGTTGGGGTGCTTGTGTAACCTTTGAGGGGTTCCTGCGTCTAGTGTGTATAGTCTAGTAACCCAGTTGGACAGAGAAAGGTTTTACTTTTGAATAATCCCGGTGTCTAATGGGTATAGAAAAGGATACTGGCAAGCAGACAAAACTCTTGCTGTAATCGTTTAATTTTAAACCAAGGAGTGACCATCACAGGTCTCATTTTGCTACTGGCAACGCTCCTGTCCGTCGAGTCTGAGCCTGCTCGTCTAAAGCTCAGCTTGGATGAGGCGCTTGAGATCGCGTTGGAACAAAGTTTGGCCGTAGATGAGACGAATATCCAGAAGGCTAAAGGGGCGCAGTCTCTGGTCGAGGGCGCGGGAGGACTACTGCCTCGCCTCGCTGCATCTTCATCAACCACTGACTCCTCTCTCGCCGACCTTGGTGATGGAATGTGGGCCTCTCAGTTCTCCCTGTCCCAACCTGTGGTTGATGCTACCGTCATCTTTGGCCTGATCGGAGGCATACAACAGAACGGAGTCTCCCGTGCACAGGCTCGTCAGAGTATGGCCAAGCTGATCCTGGATGTCCAGAACTTCTACTACAACCTTGCCGCCTCCCAGGCGTTGGTGGCCAGTGCCGAGGGGCGGGACAACCGTGGTAGAGAGAACCTGCGGATCGTTGCCAAACGCTTTGAACTGGGGGCAGCAAACAAGGCTGATAAGTTGAGGGCGGAAGCGAGTCTCCTCTCGGCGGAGATGGAACTCGTCTCAGCTCGTACTTCGCTTGAGAACAACCAACGCATCCTTTCAGATCTCATAGGTTTTTCCCAGTGGCAGCCCATAGAGGCTGACAAACTCCCGCAAGTAGAGGAACCTTATTCCCTGCACACCACAGTTATCTCCGCCGCCATATTAGCCGAGAACCCGGACTTCGACGTGCTCCTGCGGCAGGTTAAAGCCTCCGAGCTCACATACTTGGGGTCGTGGGCTTCGATCTTGCCTTCCCTTTCCCTAACCGCCTCGAAGAACTTCATCCAGGAAGAGATCCTTCCCGCGTTCTCGGATTGGGACGATGGGGTTACGAATTACGGCCTCGCAATAGGCTTCCCCATAGCTGATCTCAAGGGGAAGATACTTTCCATCAACCGGGCCCGGCTGGAGCGTAAGAACTCGAGGATAACTCTGGCCCGGCAGGAGCTTAGCTTCCGTCAGCGTCTGGCCGCACTACTCGCTACCCAGTCCTCGTCCTACAAGGGATGGGAGGTTGCATCCAAGAATGTTGAACTATCAAGCGAGGTTTACCGCCTCAGCCTCCGCAGCTACGAGTTGGGGGCCAGTTCATTGGCTGATCTACTCCAGGTGGAGGCTGAGCTTGTTCAGGCAGAGCGAGCATTGGTCCAGGCAAAAGCGGATTACTGGTCCAGCCGCGCAGAGCTTAACTACTTTTTGGGAACTTCACTGGAGGATTGATGAATAAGAAACGCCGAAAGAGGATAGGCATTTGGCTCGGCATCGCCGGAGGTGCGGTGCTTGTGCTTCTAATCGTCTGCAACGTTTTGAGCAGACGTTCCGTCGCACCCGAGGTTACGGTTACCGAGCTTGGCAAACGCAGGATAGTCTCCACCGTCTCCGCCACAGGCGAGCTTCGCGCCGCCAATCAGGTGGATATCTCTGCAGAGATCCTTGCCCGCGTCTCCAGGCTCTACGTGAAGGAAGGACAAGAGGTTCGCAAGGGCGAGCTTCTCTGCGTGCTTGACGACGCCGCGTTGCTTTCCAGCCGCGACCTTAGCCGGGCCAACTTCGATGAAGCTTCTGCCGCATACAAACGAGGAGAAGCTCTCTATCGAGACACTCTTATATCCACCGCTGAGTTTGAGCGGGTCAGAACCGCATTTGAGGTGGCAAAGGCGCAGCTCGATCAGAGCGAGGACAGACTGGCCAAGACCCGTATCTACGCCCCCATCTCCGGCAGGGTGGTTCGCTTGAACATCGAGGAGGGTGAGACGGTGATGATGGGCACCATGAACAACCCCGGAACCATTATGATGACGATTGCCGACCTAGCCGCCATGCAGGCAAGGGTGGATGTGGATGAATCCGACGTTGTCGATCTGCGGACCGGCCAGCGCACACAGGTTAAACTTGATGCGATGCCTGACACCGCATTTGCGGCCGCGGTGAGAAGCATCAGTTACATGCCCTCCACGAACCTAACCTCCGCCGCAGAAGGGGTAACTGACTTTGAAGTGATCCTCGACCTTGTGGATATTGACCCTGCACAGCGGCCTGGTATGAGTGTTTCTGCCGACATAACCACCGCCATGCGCGAGGATGTAATCACCTGTCCCCTGCAGGCCATAGGCAGACGTGAAGTCGAGGGGAAGCTCTCGGAGACGGTGTTCGTTCTTGAAGACGGAAAGGCTAAACTGGTTTCTATAGAGACCGGGATCTCGGACGGACGCTTCATAGAGATCATCGAAGGTCTGGAAGAAGGCCAGGAGGTCATAACCGGTCCCTACAAGGCGCTTAGAACGCTCCAGGACGGCGATGAAGTTAAACCAAACAAAGGTGAAGAACCATGGCAAAGAGGCTCCAAGGGGCAGGCTTCAAGGGTCAGGGTAAGAGTGCGAACTCAAGGCCGTTGATCAGACTCGTCGGTCTCTCGAAGGTCTACGCCGGCGGCCACGTCGCGGTCGAAGCGCTTGCCGGCATCAGCCTTGAGATAGGTAAAGGTGAGTACGTAGCCATCATGGGGCCTTCCGGCTCGGGAAAGTCTACCCTCATGCACATCCTTGGCTGTCTTGACGTACCTACGTCTGGCGAGTACTTTCTTAAGAATCAGGAAATCTCACAGTACGACACAGATCAGCTTGCCAGTGTTCGTAACCGCGAGGTGGGTTTCGTGTTCCAGCAATATAACCTGCTTCCGCGTCTTACTGCGGCCCAGAACGTCGAACTCCCGCTTCTCTACTCAAGCGTTCCCATCGATCCCAGGAAGGAGATCGTGGCAGAAATGCTCGCCAAGGTAGGTCTTGGGGACCGCGGGCATCACCGTCCTAACGAACTCTCAGGCGGCGAGTCGCAGCGGGTGGCTATCGCCCGTGCCCTGGCAAATGACCCTGCCATTCTTCTGGCCGACGAACCGACCGGAAATCTGGACACCAAGACCGAGGAAGAGATAATGGCACTCCTGGATGAACTCAACGAACAGGGAAGGACCGTTATAGTGGTTACGCATGACGACACTGTCGCCAAACACGCCAGGCGCACCCTACATCTGTTGGACGGGAGGATAGTATGAATTTCCTCTCCCTCTTTAGGCTGTCGGTGGTCACCCTGCGCCATCATAAATCTCGCTCCTTCCTCACTACCCTGGGGATAATCATCGGGGTGATGACGGTGATCACCATCCTTTCTCTTTTAGAAGGTCTTAACCGAAAGATAAAAGAAGAGTTTTCCACCCTGGGCTCGAGCACCATCTACATCCAGAAGATGGAATGGCAGGTTGGCCCTGGGCGGCATCGACTTGACTTCGAGGAGCTACGCAAGCGCCCCAACTTCACTGTCGAAGATGCGGAAGCTCTTGCCAAACTTCCTAGCATCGAGGCTGCTGTTCCCAGCATAGGTAAGGGGGTAGGCACCATTAAACGTCTGGGTAATGAGGCGCAGAACTGCCAACTGAATGGTACGGCCGAGGGCGGGGATCTTACCGGTAACTGGGTCGTGGCCGAGGGGCGGTTTATAACCCGTGAGGACAGGCTTCACCGCCGTCTGGTATGCGTAATAGGTTCCTATATCGCCGAGAACCTGTTCGGCGCGGAGAATCCGCTGGGGCAGACGCTGGACGTGGACGGTCACCGTTACTTCGTAGTGGGAGTGCTTGAAGAGAAGGGTGCCATGTTCGGTCAGACCCAGGACAACGTGATTATTATCCCTGTCTCCACCTATCTCAAATACAACCCCTTGCCCCGGGGTTGGCGCGCCATCTGGGGTGGTTTGAGTATCGAGGCGTTGCCCAAGCCCGGGGTGGTGCTTGAGAAGGCGATGGAGGATGTGGAAGAGCTCTTGCGCCTGCGGCGTGGTTTACGCTATGACCAGGACAACGACTTCGGCCTCAACACCCAGCAGATGATTATGACCGCCCTGCAGGGAATCACCAGCACCCTCTGGATAGTGATGGTGGGGATTGCCGCCATCTCGCTCATCGTGGGTGGGATCGGCATCATGAACATCATGCTGGTATCGGTGGCCGAGCGCACGCGCGAGATAGGCATCCGCAAGGCGGTGGGCGCGCGGGATCGTGACATCATGATCCAGTTCCTTATGGAGGCGGTGGTGCTTGCGCTGCTGGGTGGACTTATAGGCATCATAGTGGGTATAGGGATCGCCCGGCTGGTCTCTGTCCTGGTTAAGTTCCTGGACGCCGCATCGCCATGGTGGACGATAGCGTTGGGCTTCGGCTTCTCAGCCGCGGTGGGAATCTTCTTCGGCATCTACCCGGCGCAGAAGGCCTCCAAACTTAATCCGATAGACGCAATAAGGTACGAATAACCACCCTCCCCCTACCCCCTCCCATCAAGGGAGGGGTGATTGCCCCCCACAAAGTAGCTTCGCTCCTTTGCGGGGGTTAATGTATCGTCTTTATTTTTCTGCGATCTTTTCGCGTAAGCGAAAAGGAGCACAATATTACCTCCCCCTTGATGGGGGAGGATAAAGGAGGGGGTGAAGGTAGAACAGACACTCTTGTCTGTTCATAAAGCGAGTAAAACACCACTCGTCATTGCGAGAACTACAGAGCCGAAGGCGATGGAGGACGAAGCTCCGGAGGGTGACGCTTGCGGAACAATCTCATATGTGGCACGACGCTAAAGCAAAAGAATACCTTTGCATTTCTTGACAATCGGAGAGTTTGCCCTCTTTTCTGTTAGCGGGAGGATAAAGGTCGCAGCTTCTTTTCTGCGCGGCAAGATATATGAGATCGCCGCGTCGCTACGCTCCTCGCGATGACAAGTGAGGTTCTTCTTTGCGGGGTGTGTTACCTCCCCATCTTGCGGGCGATCAGGGTAACGATCATTCCAAGGAACACATAGCCAAAGACTACCTCGATTCCTACGATGACCTTAACACCCCACGCCTCCGGCCAGATGTCCTCGAACCCAAGGGTCACGAACGTCACCAGGCTAAAGTAAAGACAGTCGAGCAGGTGCTTAATCTCTCCTTTACGGGAAAGCAGCACCCACCATCCCACATTCGTCCCCAACCAGTGCAGCAAGCCGAAGAACGCGAAAGTCCCCGCCGCCCAGCAGATAGTACGCTGCCACTTTTCCCCGAACCCGGCCAGCGCCCAAAGGAACCAAAGTCCAAGCCAACGCCTGCGGACGCCTTTGTTCTCGTTGGGGGAGAAGAAACTGGCATAGTTCTCTCCAAGTTGTTTCAGATATGCCACAAAGACAATAATCCAGGCTAGGTATCGGAATTTAAGGTGCTTGGCCTCTCGTGCATATTCGCGGAGCCCTTTATGGGAACGCAATTTGTTTCTGAGTATTCTCCTGTCCAGTCCCGCGCCGCATAAGTTTTCGTGCGCCTCGTTCTTGGCCATGAGCTTTTCTCGATAGTAGGCCTTGGCTTCGTCTCCGTAGCGGCCCTGCTGGTGAAAGTAGTTCTTGAGACGCAGATAAGCATCCTGGGCGTCTCTCCACTCTTTGTTATTTTCCTCACCCACTTTATCAATCTGTTCCCAGGTAAAATTTTGCACATCATTTAACAAACACCATGCCATACAGGCTCCTTGCAGCTTAGCCCGTGAGAGTTCGGCTTCCTGCAGATTGGTCACCACGAGGTCGGCTTTCTGGCAATTGGCCATAATGAGGTGGGCTTTCTGGAGATTGGCATGGTCGAGGTGGGCTTCCTGGAAATCGGCCCCGGAGAGGAAAGCACTCTGGAGATCGGCATCAGAGAGTGTGGCTCCCTGGAGCTCGGCTCCGTAGAGATTGGCTTCCTGGAGATTGGTTCCTGAGAGGTTAGCTTCTTGGAGATTGGCATGGTCGAGGTCGGCTTTCTGGAGATTGGCGTAGGAGAGGTCGGCTTCCTGGAGATTGGCAGCCCAGAGGTAGGCTTTCTGGAGATAAGCAGTACAGAGGTTAGCTTTCTGGAGATTGGCACCCCGGAGGTCGGTTTCCTGAAGATTAGCCCCGGAGAGTTTAGCTTTCTGGAGATTGGCGTAGGAGAGGTCGGCTTTCTGGAGATTGGCATAGGAGAGGTCGGCTTCCTGGAGATCACTCCCCCAGAGGTTGGCTTCTTGGAGCTTACCCCTCATGAGGTTAGCTTTCTGGAGTTTGGTCCCTTTGAGCTCGGCTTTCCGAAGATTGGCCCGGTAGAGGTTGGCTCTTTCAAGCGAGCGACCTTCCTTCACCCATTCTGCAATCTTCTCTGTATATTTAGTTTTGGCTTTTTCCGGCAAATGCTCCCAGCAATAGTCCTCATCGAAGACAGCACAGAGATGCGGGGATTCTTTCATTACAACGGTGACGTCTCTGTGGAATTCTTCTTTTAGCAATTTTTCAACTTTGTCCTTGCACACCTCATGCTTGCACCACTTCCATTCTTTCGGGTCGGGGAGGGGTGTTACGGGTTTAGGACCTGCGGTCTTCGCCATGCGCTATTTTATGGCAAGTTGTACACGGAGTCAAGGGGGCTGCCCTCACCCTGACCCTCTCCCAATGGGAGAGGGAATTACTCGCGATGACGAAGGGGTGGGATTGTTATGTCGTGGGGTGTCAAAATGTGAGGCGGGGTTTTTTCTTTTTGGTAGGCGGTTTCTTCTTTTCTTCCTGCTTGGGCTGCGGCACAGACTTGGGCTCAGTCTGAGGTGCTGGTGTTACGGGTTTCTCTACCTTGGGTCTGGGTTTGGGAGCAGGCTTCGGTTCAGGGGTCTCCATAGGAGCGCCTGCCGCCTTCAAACGCTGCTCGTTGAGTTCAATTATCTGGCCCTCAAGCTCGTGGATGCGCCGCTCCAGCGCTGAGATCTTGGCACCTATAGCAGGTGAACGCTTCAGCTCCTCCCAGGTCTTTTTTTCAAGTTCCCCCTCTATCTCCTTGAGTTCGTCCAATTTGGACTTTATCCGGTCGCGGTCCTCGCGCAGCTCGGCTATCTCCCGCTCAAGGTAGGTTTTCTCCTTGATGGCCATCTCCATGGCCGAGTGCTCCTTGCGCAGGTACTCAAGCCGCTTGTTGATATCATGCTCTTCGCGCTCCAGGGTGCGCAGCCGCGCTTCGGTCATTGCCAGCTCACGCTTGTACTTCTCAAGCTTCTCGGGGGAGATGTATTCGGGTTCGCCACGCCCTATCATCCCCTCAGGCGGCCTGTAATGACGGGTTGCCTCATGCTGGAGGATTCGCTCACGCTTGTCCGAGGCTTTCTCTTCCCTTTCCTTCTCCCCGGGAGGTTCCTTTTCTTCTTTCTTTTTCTCCTTGGCGGTCTCAGCACCGCTTATCTTGCCGAACTTGCGTTCTAGTTCACGCAGTTTTTCAAGCTCCTCGTCCGTAGGCTTGGGTTCTTCTTTCTTCTCAGGCGGCTTGGGGGCCGGTTTTTCTTTTTGCTCCTTCTTCGCTTTAGGTGTAAACTTTGGCATACTAAAAGAATAGCGAGAATTCGGGCATAGTCAAGGTATGGCCAGGGGTTTCATTAAAACGAGGTACTGGAGACAAACAAACCTGCAGATAACTTGACATTTGACGAAAAAAATCTATAATAAGTTTCACCAAAGGAGGAGATAATGGCAACCTACATGCAATATTTGAAGCGCAACGGGATACGTTCCTTGCCGGCGTCGACCAGAAGGCTGCACCCGGCTTCTATTCTCTGCAGACGTAAAAAGGGGTTCTCTGAGGAGGGCAGGTTGGATGATCTGCTGGATAAGGCGGAGTGGTCAGCTTCCTCGGACGACGCCAGCATCGTAGTGGGTACCTTCACTCGTAAATTAAGTCTTAAGGGTAAAGCCAGCGTGAGGCAGCTCGGCTTGAACATCTCAGGCGGATTGCAGCACGCTAGCTCAGTCACTTACGAAGTTGAAGACGTCAGGGTGAAGGAATTTAACGACACCAACACCCTAATAAAGAAAGCCCAGGCAATCGAGAAATTTCTAGAAACGCAGGCAGGTAAGAGACTCAAGAACTGTTTTCTGGCGCAGAGACTCTGGTATGCGACCAAGTTCGAGGTGCATTTCGAAAGGATGACAACGGCCGAGGTTAAGGATGTCTTGAAGAAACATCTCGAGAAAGGATCCTTGAAGGGTGAGTTGAGTTCAAAGGGAACGATTATTGTCGCTACCAGGGCCACCGTGCCTTTCGGGTTTACTGGTAAGAGGCTTAGGGGGATTTAAGGAACCGGCCAGCTCCAGTTATCTTTATCGGGAGGGGGACCTTGCATCCGATCTGATTTTATGTAAACTAGCCAATGTCCTTGAAATTGACCTTCTTCGGTGCGGTGAGGACGGTTACAGGCTCCAAGTTCGTTCTGCACATGCGCAAAACTTCAGTTCTTACCGAGTTCGGAATGTTCCAGGGCCATCGCAAAAAGGCCTTTGAGATCAACAGCCGGGTGCCACAGGCGGCCCTTAATGCAGACGCTATGGTTTTTTCACACACCCATATCGATCATTCTGGCAACATCCCAAGGCTTGTGGCAGATGGATACAAGGGTCTAATATATGCTACACCTGCCACGATTGATCTTGCAAAGATAATGCTTCTTGACTCGGCTGAGATCCAGGAGCGTGACGTCGAGTACGTGAACAAGAAACACGCCAGACGGGGAGAGCCTCTGGTAGAGCCGCTCTACACTATCGAAGAGGCCCAGACTGCGGCGAAGCAATTCCTTCCCCTGCATTACCACGAGAGGCGTGAGTTGGCTCGTGGCATCCACATGACCTTTTATGACGCAGGGCACATCCTGGGGTCGGCCCAGGTTCTCTATGAGATTGACGGGAGACGCATCCTGTTCACCGGTGATTTGGGCCAGCCTGATCTGCCTGTGGTGCGCGATCCGGAGCGCGTCCCTGACCCTGAGATCATCATCTCTGAGTCAACCTACGGGGGCAGGGTACATCCTCCGGTTGAAGAAGCAAAAGAATGTTTGCAGAAGATCCTTCAAGATGCCTATGACCGTAAGGCCAAGATAGTCGTTCCGGCCTTCTCGGTCGGCCGGACCCAGTCGCTTGTGTTCGTCATGCATCAGCTTATGGATGAGGGGAGGCTGCCCCAGATGCCGATATGGGTCGATTCGCCCCTCTCGCTTGAGGCTACCCAGGTCTTCCGAAAGCATCCTGAGTGCTTCGACGCCGAGACACGTGAGTATCTCGAGCAGGATAAAGACCCCTTCGGCTTCTTCCGTTTGCGTTACGTGAAGACGGTTGCCGAGTCTAAAGCGCTTAACGACATCAAGGGTCCCTGCGTGATCATCGCCGCCTCCGGCATGTGCGAGGGCGGACGGGTCGTCCACCATCTAAAGAACATCGTCCCTGATGAGAGGAACCTGGTCCTCATCACCGGCTTTCAGGCTCCAGGCACCCTGGGTCGGCGCATCGTGGAGGGGGCAGAGGTGGTTCGTCTCTATGGAGAGGAGTATCCCTTGAACTGCCAGGTCCAGGTTCTCAACGAGTACTCGGCTCATGCGGATCAAAACGATCTTCTGGAGTTCTTCCGCGCTTATAACCCGAAGAAGGTGAAACAGGTTTTTCTTGTGCATGGGGATGAGGACCAATCTAAAGCACTTGCCGAGGCTGTCTGGGAGTTGGGCTATGAGAACATCCAGATTCCGGAGGTAGAACAAACCTTTGATATACGCTGATAAGAAGAAAGACGACCCTCTGCTTGAGGAGTTCCTTAACTACCTTGTTGCGGAACGTGGGCTCTCTCCGAATTCGGTGGATGCTTACGGGCGTGACCTCGGCCAGTTCATCTCTTTTCTCAGAGAGAAAGGCAAGAGGATCCTCGATGTAACCTCTGCCCTTCTCCGGGAGTACCTTTCACGCCTTGCCGAGGCAGAGCTTGCTCCCCGTTCGGTGGCTCGCAAACTATCAGCCATACGTATGTTTTTGCGCTACCTCAACGATACCGGTAAGCTCTCTCATGACCCTGGTGAGAATATCTCCGGGCCAAAGCTGCCTCGCAAGCTGCCCGAAGTGCTCTCGGTGGATGAGGTAAAAAGGGTGCTTGAGGCCGCTTTGAACGCCCAGAGATCCGCGGATTCCGAGCGTTCCACCGCCCTGGCGTTGCGCGACCACACCATGCTTGAGGTACTTTATGGGGCAGGGCTGCGCATATCCGAGCTGATCGGCCTGCGTCTGGGGGATATCTATCTAGACGAAGGCTTTCTCCGGGTCATCGGCAAGGGTGATAAGGAACGGGTGGTTCCTCTAGGCGAGCCTGCGATCCGTGCGGTTCGCCGCTACATTGATCTGGGTCGTTTTAAGTTGCTTCGCACGCACAGTCAGGCACGAGACGTGCTCTTTTTGAACGTGCGCGGTGGGCCACTCTCTCGCATGGGTGCGTGGAGGATCATTCATTTCTACGTTCAGGCGGCAGGGATCAAGCGCCGCGTCACCCCTCACACCTTCCGCCACTCCTTTGCCACCCATCTCTTGGAGGGTGGAGCCGACCTGCGGGCAGTTCAGGAGATGCTTGGGCATGCAAGCATCTCCACAACCGAGATATACACCCACGTGGACCGCTCCTACCTGCGCGAGGTCTACAAGACCTTCCATCCGCGGCCATGAATTCCAAGCTGAGCTACGAGGAGTTCGAGCGGATCGTGCAGGAGACAATCGACGGTTTGCCAGAGGAGTTTCGCAAGGCGCTCGATGAGCGTAACATCGTTATCGCGGTCAAGGATTACCCGGATGCCGCTGATCCACCCTCGTTTATAGGGGGGAGGGTGTTGGGTTTCTATCACGGCGTTCCGCTGCGGCGTCGCGGAGCCACGGGTTACGGTCTTTGGCCGGATCGGATCGTTATCTACAAATCTCTGATTGAACGCTACGCCAGGGCACCTGTAGAGATCAAGGCACTCCTGCGCCGGGTTGTGCTTCACGAGATCGGCCACTTCTTCGGGCTGAGTGATGCGGAGCTCAGAAGACTCGGTTATTAGGAGCAAGAGAAAGAAGGCTAATGATATGCTCCTTTTCTGCTACGCAGAAAAGATCGCAGAAAAAAACGAAAGGACTGGCTTTGCCAGCCCGTCGATCTATCTTTTTCCGATCTTTTGTCCGAAGGACAAAAGGAGGATTTAAGTGCCGGGGGCGGGACTTGAACCCGCACGGAGTTACCCATACGCCCCTCAAACGTACGTGTCTGCCAATTCCACCACCCCGGCAACGATCATAAATATAACTGATTAAAGCAGGAAGTCAAGCCCGCAGGTCTTGACAAGCTTCACTCCACGGGTATTCTTTAGTATTAGGATGAAATAAAGCACGTTAGGAGGTGCATAATGAAGAAGACCTTTGTGGTTCTGGGTACTTTGATGTTGGTTGTGGTTATGGGAGTGTTCGTAGGCTGTAAGCCGGAAGACACCACCCCCCCTGAGATATCGATTACCGTTAAGGCAACTGACAACTACCGCTCAGAGCTTTTCAGTGATAGCATCAAAGGAATAGTGGATGTAATCGCAACAGCCACTGACGACGTTGGTGTAGATACGGTAAGGTTCTTTGTAAACGATGAACACGTGGGACAACCCATGACAGAGCCCAACGGGGAAGGGGAGAATGAATACGTCTACAAGTGGCAGACTCAAGAGCTTGAGGACAACGTTGTATACACCATCAGTGCAAAGGCGTATGATGCGGCTGAAAACGAAGGGGTCTCCGAGACACTTTCCTACCTCATCAGGGTCCCCAACGATCCGCCCAACAAGGCTGATTTGCTGATTCCCACAGATGAGGCGACAGTTAAGACGGCTTCTGTGATCCTGAGATGGCAAGGTAGTGACCCTGACGAGTACCCAGTACAAGAGCTCACCTATGTGGTCTGGTTCGGAGAGGGGAGTTCCAGCGACATGACGTTGGTGTATGAGACCGGCAAGGGCACCGTTCCTGATACCGGTAGCTGGGGAACCTCTCAGTGGGAACACGAGCCCACCTATCTTCACCCAGAGTGGGATTATTACTGGATGATCTTGACCCGAGATCCCTATGGCCTGGAGACTGAAAGTGAGGTCTTCCACTTTGCTCGCGATACCAATAGAACCCCGTCAACCTATGGGCCAACCCCCCCTGACACTTTCGCACCTATAGATCCTCCAGCCGGCGACTCACTAAAGCTGCTCTGGCGCCCCAATGATCCGGACGGCGATCCACTTACCTACGATCTCTACTTCGCGCCCGATCCAGGAAAGGATACAGTGGTGTCGGATCTGGGAGTTCCGGTGGCTAAGAATCTGCAGGCCGCGGAGTATTCGGTCCAGGTATCGGCGGGTGTTAGCTACTACTGGCGACCGGTTCCCACGGACTTATGGGAGGCAACTCAAGATACAACGGGGTTGAAGGCCTGGCGCTTTGTCGTTGGTGAAGAGTAGCTTCACTGTCAGTCAAAGCTGGACCCCGCAATCGGTGTCGCGGATTTAAGATAAGTAAGGAGCGACCTTTAGGTCGCTCCTTTATTTACTTTCTTAAATTAGAAATAGAACCTGAAACCCACCCCGCCGCCGAAATCGAAGCCCAGGCCAGGATATAGGAGCAGAAGCGGATCGACCTCGACAAAGAAGCTTATCGGTTCGTAGATATACTCAAGACCCAGCGGGATTCTTCCAGAGAGGTAAATCTTGTCAATTGGTCGTTCGTCTGATGGAGATACGGCTTCAAATAATCCGCCTGCTCCTATGTAGACAGCGAGGAATCCTGACGACACATCTATAGGATGGTTGTACAGGTATCCCGCCTGCAGGGCGAACAGATCCTCCTCGAAGTTCCAACCGAGTGCAGCGTCAATAGCATCCTTCCTCGAGAGCCAGAACTTGCCTGAGAGTCCTGTAGGTTTTCCCAAAACAACACCTGCCCCTATATTCCCGTGGTCTGAATGGGCGGCTAATGCTGCTCCTGAGAAGACAGTTGAACACACCAAGACCACTAAAAGCACATGCTTCATCTTGCCTCCGTCTTTTATGCCTAAATCATATCCCACCTGGGGGATTTGTCAATCGTTTTACTGCATCTTGGCTTGCAGTCTTGACAAGTTCTTAATGGGGAGTATGCTATAATAATGAAAAGGCAGGGTATGGGGCTTGCAGGTAAGCTGGTTATAATCTTTAGCGCGCTTTACGCCCTACTGCTGGCCGGGGTACTGGTGATGTCGGCCCACTTCTTTATCCAGGCTAAGGAACGCGATGCCCAATACAGGGTGCTTGACGTAATCAACTCCATAGATCTTGCACATAAGTATATGGCTTCCGAGGAGCTTGAAGCTTATATCTCCGATCTCTTAACCAGACGGTTTAGCGCAGCAGGGTACGATCTTGAGCTTACGGAGATCGCTATAGCATCAGACGGTACGGTTTTAAGCGAGAAGCGCGAGACGCCGGAGGGAGGACGTAGGAGACGTTACCATACTGAGATACAAGACCCGCAGACAAACAAGGTGGCATATACCATAGACCTGGTTTATTCGTTGGCCAACCTTGAGCGGGGGATATGGGGTTTTGTCTGGCGGATTGTTGTTGTAGGGGCAGCCGCGTTTGTGGTCGGGATAGCGCTTATCCTTCTCTTCGTCAGACAAAGCACAAAGCCCCTGCGGTCACTTGCCTCGGCGATGCAGGAGGTGGGACGAGGGAATCTCTCTACCCGGGTCAGCATCACCTCAAGAGACGAGGTTGGTGTCTTGAGTGAGGCGTTCAACTGGATGATGCGCGGGCTGGAAGAGGGGGAGTTCGTTAAGGGTATCTTCAAACGCTACGTGACCCGTCAGGTTGCGGAGAAGATACTCTCCGAAAAGGAATTCGTTAATCTTAAGGGTGATCGGCGAGAGGTCTCGATTCTCTTTGCCGACATCCGCGGCTTCACTAAGTTTTCCCAGCATATGTCCCCCGAGGAGATCATAGCTTTGCTCAACCACTACTTCGCCCCAATAATTGACGTGATAATCGAGAATGAAGGGGTGCTGGATAAGTTTATAGGCGATGGCTTCCTCGCTTTTTGGAATGCACCTCTGTCTCAGAGTGACTACGCTTTGCGGGCATGCCAGGCAGCCCTTGAGATAAAACGTGTGATCGCCAGTCTGAATTTCCAGCGTGAGAACGAAGGCAAGGTCCAGATCCAGATGGGGATGGGGATACATACCGGTACGGCCATTGCAGGCAACATCGGCTCTTCCCGCAGGATGGAGTATACAATCATAGGGGAGAGCGTCAACTTCGCCGAGCGGTTGCAGGAGTCGGCTATGCAGGGCGAGATACTTGTATCCGCTCGTACTCGTGAGCTTGTGGGCGAGCGTTTGACGTTCCTTACACGGCGCATAAGAATAGAAGATTACGGAGATGCCGAGATAGAGGTATTTGAACTACTTCAATCAAAGGAGGTTAAGACATGAGGAAGTTAGTTTTGCTTCTTCCCTTATCTTTGCTTCTGGTAGCGATTTTTTGCCGGAAAGCGAGGGAGGAGAAGATAGTGGTCATAATCCAGGATGAGACCTCAGAGGATACCAGCGAGCAGTACGCGGTGGATACGATAGTCGACACGGTGGTTGTGGTGGATACAGTGGCCGTTCCTGACACCCTATTAAAGCGCGAGGGCGGCATTCGCACCATGAGCCTTACCGGGGCTGTGGTGCTTCTGGAACACGATCTTTCCCGTGGGGATGCCAAGCGCTTACTGCGTCATATCGAGGCCTTAGGGGATGCGGTCTCAGCCGAGCTTGAGGAGATCGAGGCGGCCCGTGGTGAGGAAGAAGACGAGGAGGCAGAGAAGGCCGAAGGCAGACGCAAACGGGCGCTTAATGTTTTCCTGATGAAGCTCTGGAGCCTGAAGCGTGCTGTGAAGGATTTTGAAGAAAAGGGTATCCCTCGTGAAGAGATAGAGAATATTCAACCGACAATAGATGAGCTTGGTTCCCTGGCTCGTCGGATCGAGGGGAAGAAAGACTAGATCAAGCCAGGCGTATCCAGGGTCCTTTTGAGGGGAGTTCAATGTGGTTAGGGTATTTTCTTTCTTTGCTTGGATAGCGGCCAACCACTAACCATCTGGGATGCTCCCCGCAGCCTTTAGGTTCGTGAGTTTAAGAGCTTACTTCTCCTCAGGTGCCTTGGCTTTCAGTTGGGCAAGGATGGCCTCTGTATCCCACACCTTGAGCGTGCGGTCATCGCCGCCTGTGTAAAGCTTGCTGCCGTCAGCTGAGATTGCACAGGCACGGATGGCTCCATCATGCGCCTTGAAGCGTCCGACTTCAACGATGCCAAGTCTGAATGCCCCTCCGCTTGCAAGCCCCTTCTCCTTAGTTGTATCAACCGGCTCGGTGCGCTTTAGGAAGACAACCTGTCCTTCCTGGTCCACAGCCACCATCCTTGAGCCGTCGGGCAAGAAGATAAGGTCAAGCACATTTCCGAGATCGCTCTGGTACCAACCTATGGAGCTGAGTTCTTCCCCCAGCCATCTCCATACCTTTATGAGTTTATCGGTGCCTCCGGTGCCGAAGTACTCCCCGTCCGGAGAGAAGGCGATCACTATGAGGTAGCCGTAGTTCTGTTTGGATTTGAAGGAGATGGTGTCCTCCACATCTGCAATATAGAATAGGCTGTCGCGTCCTGCGGTGTAGAGCTCGGATGTTCCGGGTCTGAACCTCAGATCGGTGACTACCCCGGTGTGTCCATCGAACTCGCCGAAACGTTCGCGTTTAGCCACGTCCCAGACCTCCACATCACTGCCGGTGAAGCCGGCGGCCAGGAAGCGGCCGTCGGATGAGAAGTCCACGCTGGTCACCGCACCATTGAAGAGCACTATCGAATCGAGGAGTTGGTCCGTACGCAAGTCGTTGACGGTTAATACCTCATCAGCGCCTGCCACCGCCAGAAGATTGCCGTCGGGTGAGAAGGCCACGTCGTTGATGATGTGGCGGTGTCGGCGAATTTTCTTTATGGATTTGCGTTCAACCGGATCCCATATCATAACAAGGCTGTCGGAGAATCCTATGGCCAGGCCCGCGCTTGAAGGATCCGAGGCTATTGTAAATATACGGCCTCCGAAGGTATCGGTAGCAATAGGATCGCCTTCGTAGATTATATGCACCGGTTTCTTACCGCAGCCTGCAAGAGCCAAGATAAATGTGAGGCAAAGTCCTAACCTCTTCATACAAACCTCCAGCTTAGCGTTTGACTTTTGCCAATAATACACCTGAAAGACCAGAAAACAAGATATTCGGTAGCCAGGCGGCAAGCCACGGCGGCAAAGCGCCGGCGTAACCGAAGGCCCGTGACGCCTGGAGCGCACCCCAGTAAAGGAAACTGAGAAGAAGCCCCAGACCGACCCCCAGGGTTATATTCCCCCTTCTGAGCATGGTAGCCGCAGCAAGTGAGATCACCGTTACGATCACAATAATCAAAGGGGAGGAGAAGCGGAAGTGGTACTCGACAAGCTCCACCGCCACGTTTGATCCCGCAGCTCTCATGCGTTGTATGTAGTCTCTAAGTTCACCAACCCCCATCTCATCGGTTCCCTTGGTGCGAACCCCAAGCTCTGCAGGTGTTTCCGTAACCTCAGGCATAATTCGGCTGGGGTAACTTGTGAAGATTGTTTGCCTCCCCCTGAAGTCATGAATCTCAACCTGCTCTCCCTTCCAGCCTTGGCTTGAGGAGTATCTTGCGCTCCTTATACGAATACTGCGTTCTATCTTGCGTTTGGGGCCAAGTTCCCATATTACCCAGTCCAGAGCGAGGCTGTCGGGAAGACGAAGTTGGCGGATGTAGTAGACACGCCCACTCTCCGAGATATAGAAGATCCGGTTCTTTATCTGCTTGCGTTTGGCTTTGCGCTTTTCAATGGTCTCGGTCTTGTATTCCACAAAACGGGTCTTGGTGCGAGGCGCCACTAACTCGCTCTGGAGGAAGGCCAGTGCGGCCACAGCCAGAGATACGGCAATGAAAACCGCGAACAAGCGGTAGAGATTCACCCCACAGGCGAGAAGTGGGACAAGCTCGTTTGAGCGGATAAGACGTCCAATCACTATGAACACCCCCAACGCAAAACCCACGGGCAGGAGAAGTTCAATCGTTGCAGGAAGATCGTAGACGTAGTAAAGCAATATCTCCACTGCAGCGGACTTGTGGCGCAGGAAGTAACCCATTCGTTCAATAAGGTTGATTAGATCGTAGATAACCACGACGGTCACCAACCCCAGCAAGGCAAAGAGGATGAACTCTCGCGCAAGGAAGCGATCGATGCGGTTCATCTGCGCAGCCTCCACAAAAAGAGGGAGCTCTCGAAAAACACCTCTCCAAAGATCTCAACAGTGAATGGAAGGAAGATGAGGTTAGGCATCCACATCGCGATCCATGCGGTCAGCTTGCCTGACTTGGCAAGATTCTCCCCTCCTATGAGAAGGATGTAGTAGAATGCGAAGAAGATAAGACTCAACACGATCGCAAGTCCAATCCCGCCTCGGCGAAGCTTGCCTCCAAGGGCTGAACCGAAGCAGAGGAAGATGATTCCCGCAATCGCAAAGGCAATGGATTTGTGGATCTCAGCCCGCAGGCGGTTGATCCTTCGCCCCAGGCTGGCTATGCGACGATCGAGCTCCTCACGTTTAATCTTGTTGCTTCCTACTTCTGCGAGTTCTGCTTCGTATCCTTCTATCCTCTTTCTATATTTGTCTATATCCGCTGTAAGCATCGGCAGGGTCATCTCCCTTTCCGAGCGCCTGCTGCGTTCCCGCCTTACAAGTTCGGTGTTTATCTCAAGGTTGATTACCTGCGTGTCCGACTGGATGCGCCGGTAGCTATCCCCCACCTGTTCATGGATCTCGCTCCCGTAGAGAGTCATTATCATGTAGCGTTCATCCGCGGTGACCTCAAGTTTACCCTGTGGTGCTGTGATCATCGTGGGAACCGTGCTCTTCTTTACATATACCATCACATCGTAGATCTTGGAGCGGCGCTCGTCCTTTCGACCGATGTAGATGGTGTAGCCTGGAAAGTCTTCGTTAAATAGCCCCTCCTCAAGACGCGCCGTTGGCTTCTTGCTTGAGACGTCTGCGAGCATGTTCCTTACGCGGTGGTTGGCTTCAGGCAGCACATAGAGGTTGAAGAACACCATGAGCCCTGCAAGCAGGGCGGTAAATCCAAGCATGGGCACAAAGACCGAAAAGAGCCGCACCCCAGCCGAGCGCAAGGCGAGGATCTCGTTGTCCTGCGCCAATCGGCCAAAGGTCATCATCGCTCCTGCAAGGGCGGCAAGGGGGACAGACATAGCCATGACAAAGGGCAGGGTGTAAAGCAGTATCTCAAACACGTGTTGCAAAGCCAGCCCTTTACGGATGATGAGATCAACGAGCAAAAACAGCCTGTCCATAAGGAATACGCCGGTAAGGACCGCCCAGGCAAACACAAGAGGGACGATGTATTGCCGCAGAACGTAACGCGAGAATTTCCACATACTGGATAATACCTCGCTTCCAGTGTTCTGTCAACGAAGGTGCACCCCAGTTGTGCGTATTGACATATCACCAATCCCCTTTATGATTCAATATGCCTGATGGTTTTGGAGTGCAGAGAAAGCTCCTCTCGGTAGTCGGGGCTCGTCCCCAGTTCATCAAGGCGGCGATGCTTGCCAAGACCTTCAAAGATAAGCAGGAGATAAAACACCTGCAGCTTCACACAGGTCAGCACTACAGTCCTGACATGGCCAAGGTCTTCTTCGACGAACTCAACTACCGTCCTGACTTCGATCTTGGGGTAGGTTCAGGAACCCACGTCCGTCAGACCGGCGATGCGATGATTGGGATTGAGAAGGTGCTTATGGATGAGAAGCCTGATCTGGTCATAGTTTACGGCGACACCAACTCAACACTCGCCGGAGCACTGGCTGCGGTCAAGTTTCATGTTCCTGGGGTCCACGTAGAGGCCGGACTACGCAGCGGCAACCGGAGAATGCCTGAGGAGATTAACCGTATCCTTGCCGATGCTTGTTCCGATCTCCTCTTCTGTCCAACCCTACAATCCGTCAGCAATCTGCAAAACGAGGGGCATGTCGGCGGCGTGCAGCGCGAAGCATACTTCCTTTCCCGTCCCTGTCTTACGCTTCGGGAGGAGACCGAGTGGACCGAGACCTTAAAGGATAGGTGGAATCGCCTCGTGGGGATCGATCCGGAACGGATACTTGAGGGAATTAGGGAAGAAACGATCCCAACACAATCTCCGGATATCGAAAGTTTCGGCGGCGGCAGGGCGGCAGAATGCATGTGCCGCGAGATGCTTGGCTTCTTAGAAAATCAAGCTGCATGAAACTTAGTGATCTAAAACTTCTCTCCAAAGATACATTGATCTACGGGATAGGCAACGCCAGCAACCAGATCATTCGCGTTTTGCTTGCTCCTCTTTATGTAGCGTACCTTGCGGCAGATCTTTACGGAGTGCGTTCCATCACCACAGCTTTTTACAGATTTCTGCAGATAATTATTCTGTTTGCACTCAACCAAGCTGTGATCGCCGATTACTACAAGGCTACGAGTGAAGAGGAGCGCCGACGGCTTGTCTCCACGGCGTTTACCTACACCTTAGTGGCTTCATTGCTGTTTGGCGGTTTGCTTCTTGTTTTTGCACCACTTCTGTCTCATTCTTCCATCGTTCAGAGAATAATTGGGCTTGAGTCAGCGGAGTTGAGGTCGATCCTGCGTCTGTTCGGGATCTATACGGTGGGCAATCCTGCGGTTTTAATTTTTCTTGCCTTGCTGCGCAGTGAAAAACGACCGGGGATGTACAGTATTTTTACTATCTCCACCAGCCTTGTGCGCGTGGCTCTGACCATCGTTTTTCTCGTGGTTCTCGGACGAGGGCTACAGGGGCTTTATGAGGTAGATGTTTTGTTTGTTGTGCCTGTTCTTCTCGTTACTTCAGCTTTTGTCTATATCTATTCTCGAGGGATTAAATTTTCTTTTGCAAGCTTAAAGAGTATGCTGGCTTACTCTTTGCCCCTGATCCCTACCTCTCTTTTCTTCTGGGGAAGAGGGATGTTGGATCGACTTCTCTTCATCCCACTCTATCTTACTCATACAGATGTGGGTATCTTCGCATTTGCCTTAAATTTTCACAACATTGTATCTTTTATTTTAGTCGTCCCCCTTTCCTTGGCGTGGTTGCCTTACGCATTTTCCGTCAAGGAGCAACCTGACCTTCCGGATATAATCTCACGTGTCTTGACTTACTTTCTTTTCCTCGCGGGATGGGCTCTTGTGATACTTGGGGGAGCGGCCTCCGAGATACTACGTCTCATTGCAAAGCGCCCCGAGTACTGGCAGGGTGCTCCTCTTGTTCCTCTCCTGGTTCTTGGGGTTTGTCTCTATGCGGTCTACTTTATCCTCGGTACCGCCTGCCATCTTCAACGGAAGACAATCTACTTTACGCTGGTTACGTTTATTGGAGCGGGTGTAGCGGTAGGGGCCAACGTGATTTTGCTGCCACGTATAGGGCTTTTGGGAGCGGCCATCGCTTCGGCCGCCTCCTATGGGGCGATGGCCTTGTCAATGTTCTTTTTCAGCCGTCGTCTAATGAAAATACCATTTGAGACAAAAAGGATTGTTCTCATCGCCTTAATATCTGCAGGAATAACCGCTGCTTCTTACTTCTGGCATGTTTCCTCTCCGCTGGTAGGGTTTCTTTTAAAGCTTGGTCTGGGGAGTGCGGCTTACCTGGGGATCCTTTTCCTTGTGGGGTTCCTGCTGCCCTCTGAACGCAATTTTCTGATCAATCTAATTAAACGCAATAGAAATAAGAGTTAACGGCTACAAAATTGACACCCTCTATCAAGTGAGTTATAATTCTAACTATGTATAATCGTCACGATTCCGCTTGTGAAGGCAAAGTCACTCCTCAAGCTGGGCAGGGTTCCTGGATCGAATCTAAAGGTAGGCCTCACATTCTCATGTTGGTGGGCCCCAAACGGTTTCCACCTGCGAAGGGTGCTGCTGCCTCTCGTTTGGGTTCTCTAGCCAAGTATTGGAGTGGGAAGACACAGGTTACGGTGATTACTCCCGATAGTGCCGATTCCCCAAATGAGTACTTTCGAATCACCGCTCCGCTAACCAGATGGCGTTTGGATTTTGTTCGCCTTTTTTACCTTTTCCCTCGATTGTTACGTATTGTTAAAGATCTCCACGTAGACGTTGTCTTTGTGAGTTTTCCTGTCTCATGGCAGTTGTTGGAGGGGTATTCCCTAGTACGCCGTCTGGGATGCCAGCTGGTTGTTGATATACGAGATTTGCCGGAGGCTATGTATCCTCTAGAAGGAATATCTTTGATTCGTCGTGTCTTCAATGCTTGGATGCAGGCTATTGCTTATTATGTGTTCCGAAAGGCGTCCCGGATCGCAACCGTAACCGATTGGTTCAGGAAAGAACTGATAAGGTTTCTCGATTATCCCCCCAGTCGAATTTTTGTAATCCGTAACGGTAGTGAAGCGGAGCTTTTCAAAAAAGCTCTTGGTGTTAAGAAAGAGTTTGACATTGTCTATTCGGGATCACTTTCCAACCCGGTTAGAAACCCCCCAATGATCTTACGTTATCTATGCTGTCTTGTAGATCTTTACCCCTCTGTAAGAGTCCTTTTCCTTTCAGATTTTGACACTAAAATGGGCAAAGAATTTCTTGTCAGGATAAAGAGTTTTGGCCTTGATGAAAATATAGTGGTTGAAAACATGGTTCCTAATTTTCAACTACCTGAGATTTTGGGACGTGCTAGGTTAGGATTAACCGCGCTTAAACCAGGTGTTTATCCTTATAAAGGGGTAGCCAGCGCCAAGAATTACGAGTATCTTGCAGCAGGTTTGCCGGTTATAGGATTACTTGACCCAGATTTCTACATAGAGGCCCGCCGGTTGATAGCAGATAATGACGTAGGTATTCTTCACCCTGATCCTGAGCGGTTGGCAGAAGAGACAGTGGCCTTACTTAAGAGTCCCTCCCGGTTACGTAAGATGTCAATAAAGGCCAGAGAAGTAGGCGAGCGCTTTGACCGCCGTCGTCTCGCCGAGGATTATTTCTACAGCGTGATTCTCCCCGCATGGAAGGAACACAATCCGAATAGAGATGAGTAACAAGCCTCACATCCTGCTCCTGGCCCCAATATTCCCTCCCTTTAAAGGGGCGGTAGCCTCACGACTTCATTCCCTCGCTAACTATTGGAGTGAATTTACACGCGTTACGGTAATCTCCCCATACGAAGGTTTTCCGGATCAACCCTATGATTTGATCAACTTCCCTCTGACAAGATATCGGTGGGAGTTTCTGCGCATCCTTTACCTCTTGCCGCGTCTACTTAGACTTGCCAGAGGATTAAAGCCCGATGTTGTGGTCGCAAGCATCCCTCCTGCTTGGCCTCTAGTGGAAGGCCACCTCTTGGCCCGTCGTCTGGGATGTGAATTTATTCTAGATGTAAGGGATTTACCCACCGCCGACGTTCGGAGAACCAAAACTTCCCTCTTCCGAGGGATTCTCCATGCTTTAATGATTTTCATTTCGCGACACTTCGGGAGAAAGGCCTCCAGGATCGTAACCGTAACCGATTGGTTCAGGAAGGAACTGATAAGGTTTCTCGATTATCCCCCCAGTCGAGTGTTTGTAATACGTAACGGAAGTGAAACAGAGCTTTTTGAGAAGGCTCTTTCGGTCAAGAAGGAGTTCGACATAGTCTATTCTGGCACCCTGATACACGTAAGGAATCCCGCAGGCATATTGAGATACCTGAGGTTTCTTGCCGATCTCTACCCATCCCTACGCGTACTTTTTCTTTCGGATCTGGACAATCCAATAGGCAGGGAGTTCCTTGCCGGAATAGGCCGTCTCGGTTTAGGGAAGAATGTGTTCATTGAGGCCACTCGCCCTCCTGAGGAACTCCCAGGGCTCTTGGGTCGCGCTCGTTTAGGATTAAACGCTCTTATGCCGGAACATCCTGCATACCGCGGGGCGATAGGGGCCAAGGGATACGAGTATCTGGCAGCTGGATTGCCGATTGTAGGATTACTTGACCCAGATTTCTACATAGAGGCCCGCCGGTTGATAGCAGATAATGACGTAGGTATTATAGACCCTGATCCTGAAAAACTGGCCGAGGAGACAGTCAAATTACTTAAAGATAATTGGCGTTTAAGTCTGATGTCCAAACGGGCAAGGGCGTTGGGTGAAAGATTTGATCGCAGAAAGCAAGCCAAGGATTATTTCCACAACGTAATCGTTCCTGCCTGGGAAGAATCACGGGGTTAAAAGAATCCATCCTTAAACCAGAGCCGACCCCTTACGCCAGGATCAATAAGTTTCAGCTCTCGTAATCAAGAATTATTTTGGCAATCCTTTCCGCGGTCTTACCGTCCCACAGGGGGGGTATACTTCCTTGAGGCTTCTCGCCTTCGATGATCTTCGCGGCTTCCGAGACTATCGCCTTCTTGGATACCCCTACGATTCTATTGGTTCCCATGCTCACCGTTATCGGCCTTTCCGTGTTTTGTCTCAGCGTCAGGCACGGAACCCCCAGGACGGTGGCCTCTTCCTGTATGCCTCCTGAATCCGTGAGGATAAACTCCGAGCAGGCAAAAAGCTTCATGAAATCGAGATAACCAAGGGGAGGAAGCATCCGTATATTGCCGGTAGGGATCTTCATTAGCTTTAGATTCTTTTCTGTGCGAGGGTGTACCGGGAATATGATGGGGGTTTTTTCAGACACCTCTACCAAGCCATCAATGATTTCCGCGAACGTTTCCTTATCATCCACATTGGATGGTCTATGCAGCGTGAGCACGGCATATGCCTGAGCCTCAAGCTGCAAGCGATCCATGATCATTGATTGCTCGAACTTGGGTCTCAATCTCAGCAGTGTATCGATCATTACGTTGCCAACGAGATGGATCTTCTCGCGTGGTATCCCTTCATTTAAGAGATTCTTTTCAGCGCTTGGTTCGGTGGCAAAAAGTAATTCCGCAATATGGTCGGTCAATATCCGGTTTATCTCCTCCGGCATGCTGTGGTCGAAGCTGCGGAGTCCGGCCTCCACGTGTGCTACCGGGATGTTAAGCGTTGATGCGGTAATTGCCCCAGCCGCTGTAGAGGTCACGTCCCCTACCACGATCACCAGGTCCGGGTTTTCCTTCTTCAAAACCTGTTCGCATCGCTCAATTATCCTGGCGAACTGGACAGCTGGAGAGTTCGGCCCTATACCTAGCCAGACGTCAGGTACAGGCAGCTCGAGGTCGGTGAAGAATATACGAGACATGTTTTCATCGTAGTGTTGGCCGGTATGAACAAGGATGTGCTCTGCGTTGACTTTTTTGAATTCCCTGATAAGTGGGTCAACCTTCATGAAGTTGGGGCGTGCGCCAACCATGCTAACTATCTTCATTACTCATCCTTTCTATGCACGGATTTCCAATTGAGCCGTCACCTGCAAACCGTCGGAAACCAAGAATTGCTACCGGTATATACCGTAGCTGCAATGATAAGAAGTTGGAGAAACTTGTCAACTTCTGACTTTATGAATCTAGAGAAAGCACTTCTGAGTTGGGGAATCGTAAATCTTTACTTTAGTCTTCTTAGGCCTTTCGTTGAAGATGAGTTCAACGCAAAAGGATAAACCGCTCGCAGGTAGTTCTTTCACCAACCTTGAGATGTAGGAAGTAGACGCCTGGCGATACATCCGAGAGATCCCACATGAGTTGTCCTTCAGGATCTTTCAGGTGCTCTTGCTTTATGCGGCTACCTAGGACGTCGTATAGCACAAGCTTTCCTTTGCTTCCGTATGGAAAGGCGTAACTGATGCGGCATGAAGAATTCGTCAAGCTTTTAACCTCCAAACGTAGGGGGAGAGAAGCGATTTGCTTTTCCAGCACACCTGCCGCTTTGTTCAGCCGCACGATCAATGTGTCGTTAGCGTGATCTTCGTCCTGGGGATGAGATAGGGCCAGGGTGAGCACGGCCGAATCGGGTACTGACCAGTCTGTAACCAGGGTTATCGTATCCATACCCAGGAAATCTAGGTCGGATGTAGCCGAACCCCAGGCGTCTCCTGAAAGCGTTACCTTTACGTTGCTGAGGAGGGTTCGGCCGTAGTTAGAAACCACAGCAACCAGATCCATTCTCGTACCCGGCTCTATCTGATCTCCATCACAGATCCCTACAAGTTCCAGCGCGCCTGCATCATAGTCATAAACCTCACCAATCAACCGATCCAGCCCCATCATGCAGAGATAGGCCGAGACCCAGCTCATGTCGGTGGTGTCCGCGTCCTGGGTGGTGGCCATGATACCGCCGTCTGCGTCCGTATCATACGAAAGAAGCTTGTGGGTGAGCCAGCGGTGGTGGCGGTCATAGGTCTCGTCGTGCGATATATCGTACATCGCTCCGTGCCCGTTTGCGTAGGCAACGTTCCAGGCGTTATCCCACGAGAAGTAGTCAACCTTCTTCCATTCCTGGAAGGTGTCAAGGTAGGGGCCGTTTACCTCGATCCATTCCTTACCTCTGAGGGTGTCGCGCTGAAAAGCCGAGTTCGAGATACCCCACACCACGGTTCCAGCAGACATCGCCCAAGCCTCGTCGGTGAGTGCATACCGGGGAGTCATATTGTCTATCCATCCAAGAAGGGTATCCGCAAAAGAACATGCACTGTCGCGAGCCTCGGCATCATCCATCTGGACACCGTAGTGATAGAGCCATCCGGCACACCAGCCCTTCACGAAGCGGTCTATGTTCCAGGTGGTTCCCAAAGGATGGCTTTTTATGAACTCCGCGCATGAATCCCGGTACCATGTCCAGCTCTCGTCGTTATAGACAGCACGATAGCGTTCCTCTGCTGCCAGCCCCCAGGCACAGTTGTGAGCGCGGTAGTAGTCTTTGCCTGGATCTCCCTCCTCCTCCCATGCCGGATAGTTCTCGCAGTAGAACCAGGCCTTCTCGATGTTATCGCTGAACCTTCCGGTATCCCCGGTCAGCTCCCCGTACCTCGCCCATACCCAGATCGCCTCCAGGGTGTTATCGGTCTGGATCACGTCCCAGAGTTCGCCTGACTCCGCCTCTATCATCCCGCCGTGATCTGCCGAATCCGGATCGTTAAGCTGCCAATCCGCGCAGAACCCGGCTATCTGGGCGAACTCATACAGATAGTTGAACCGCAGCTTTAAGGGATTTGTGGTGTCCTGCATCAGTGGAGAGGGAATTACTACCCTGGGGTATGGACCTTCTCTCATCGGAGCGGTAGCGTAAAGCGTACTTGCTATCGTCAATCCTGCAATAATCAAGACAAGCTTTTTCATAATGCCTCCTTTGCTCTATCCTAACTCAACCCCCTAAGATGTCAAGTCTCCTCAATTGACAGGCGGCTAATCTTTATTATGATTAGGGGATGTCTGAACTCAAAGATTACCGGAATCTGTTTCCATCCTTAAATCAGGAGCGAGGAGGGCTACCGCCGATCTATTTCGACAACGCCTGCATGACGCTTAAACCTCAGCCGGTTATTAATGCTATCCTTGATTACTACAACCGATATCCGGCTTGCGGCGAGCGCAGCACCCACTGGTTCGCTGCCCAGGTGGATAAGGGGGTCGAGGAGTCCAGGAAGGCCATAAGACAGCTTATCGGCGCATCAAGCGTAAAGGAGATTGTATTCACCAAGAACACCACCGAGGCGATTAATCTGGTGGCGCAGTCGCTGCGATGGAATCCAGATGATGTTGTTTTAACCACCGACAAGGAGCACAACTCAAACCTCTGCCCATGGCAGGAGCTTGCAGAACGGGGTATCGTCGCCAAACACCGACCTATCCCTTCGGACGAGCAAAGCCGCTTCAGCCTCCAGGAGTTCCGTAAGATTCTTGACGAAGAGCAAGGCAAGGTGCGCATGGTGAGTCTTTGTCACAGCTCTAACCTTGACGGAACCGCTATCCCTGACGCGACAATAAAAGAGGTAGTTAAGCTCACGAAGGCACATAATCCTGATGCCTTAGTGTTCCTGGATGCCGCGCAGAGCGTGCCGCATAAACGGGTCAACGTGCAAGAACTGGGTGTTGACTTTATCGCCTTCTCTATCCACAAGATGTGCGGACCTACGGGTGTGGGGGTGCTGTACGGACGAAAGGAGATCCTCAACGATGAAGAGGTGATCCAGCCCTTCCTTGTTGGTGGAGGTACGGTAGAAGACACCCATCTCTTTGGACATCCTCGCTACTTCCGCTCGCCCTATAAGTTCGAGGCCGGTTTGCAGAACTACGCCGGCATCGTCGGCGCAGGTGCGGCCGCGCGCTTTCTTGCCGAGGTCGGGTCTGAGCGTATCGCGGAACATGAACGGGTGCTGAACCGTGCACTCACCGAGAGACTCCAGGAGTTCCCTGAGATTAAGATACTGGGGCCGCGCGATCCGGACGAACGCTCAGGGATATGCACCTTCTATCTGCTAAAACCTGCGACCCGTTTCTCGGATTCCGAACCTGACATTGACGAGAAGCTTGACGGGAGAGCCAACATCATGATCCGTAAGGGAACCTTCTGCGTCCACTCCTGGTATCACGCACACGAGCCCCAGTTTGACAGCATCTGGCCGGGTTTTCGTCCCACACTCTTCCGTGCCTCTTTCTATCTCTACAATACGCTTGAAGAGGTTGAGCTCTTTGCCTCTACGATGAGCCAGATACTTGAGGAGATAGCCGAACTGCCGACCCTTACAGGGGGCTGAGTTGGCGGAAGAGCCTGTAATTATTCGTTACTTCAAGGAGCTGTTTTCAAATCCGGGTGAAAGCCTTATGGGGAAGATAGAAGGCGCCGAGGTGGAAATCAAGGGAGAGCTTTGTCCCCGTAAGGGCAATAAGGATCAGCTTTTTCTCTACGGGAAACTGGATGGGAAGCGTCTTAGCAAGATAAGATTCATGTGCGCGCTTTGCGACCCTCATATGTTCGTGGCCGCGGATATCCTGTGCAGATCAGCCGCAGGTAAGGATCGTGAGGCGGTCGCGGCGCTTGATCTTGCCTCCTACGAGGGGCTTCTGGGCGGCTCGAGCGAGGAGGGGTTCGAGCACTTCAAGCGCGCGAGGGAACTTTTAGTCCTCGGGATGATGGAGGCTCTAGACTCATGAGCCGCAACGACTCGCTGGTATTTCTGCCCACCCAGCTTGTAGAGGGCTCCAGCCGCTTCGAGATCGAGGCGGATATAGATGAACTCGATCTTGCCGAGTATACCTTTTCTGTGCCCCTGCGTTGCGAGATCGTTCTTGAACGCACCGGTGACAGGATCGATGCTCATCTTGATCTCGAAACCAGCCTGAAGCTTTCGTGTTCACGATGCGGTGAGTCGATGCGGCAGGATATTTGCGCCTCGGCCGATGTGACCTTCCTGCCCGAAGTGAAGAATAAAGAAGATGCAGATGAGCAGGATGCAACCGATCTGGAGTTTTACTCAGAAGTGCTTGATCTGAGGGACATCGTGAGGGATATGTTTCTTCTAGCTTTGCCGATTGCGCCGCTGTGCAGCGAGGATTGCCGGGGACTTTGCCCTTCGTGCGGCGCCAACCTGAATCGTGAAAATTGCAAGTGCAATATCCAAGGAAACCCCTCCACCTTTGAAAAGCTAAGGAGGCTTGTGGATGAATAAACGAAGACTGACCTTTGGTGCTCGGAAGGCTTTGGCTGTCATAGGCTCCCTTGAGGCCAAGTTGTTCAGGAGCAGCCAAGAGAGCAAGCTGACCCCCAAGGCTCTGCGTGAGCAAGACAGACTGATCCTTGAGGCGGTTGACGGCAAACGTAGTGCTCGCGAGGCAATCCTGGCCTCGGGGCTGGACTACGAGATCGGACTTCACTCGATAGCCTGGCTTGTGCAAACGGGTTTCCTCTACAGCAGCGAAACGCTGCAAAGGTATCTAGAGCATCAAGCGGATCGTCTGGCGCTTTTTGTAGATCTTTTCCGCGACGCCGAGCATGACGCTGATTTTTGGGAGAACGAGATCGATTCCATCCTTAAAGAGACTGGCGAGCTTAACGATGCCTTGCCTGGACTTAGCTGGGAAGGGATCACACCTCATATCTCAGAACCATTCCCTGCACCAGAAGAGATCCGCGAGTATTTTCTTCAGTTGTTCATTTCACTCTACGACAAGGCCGAGGAGATATTCGGTTCCGAGGCGGTTCTTGCCAAGCGTATCCTGCTTGACGTTCGACCTCAGCCCTGATTTATAAAAAAGAAACGACCTAGGGTCGTTTCTTTCCAGCGCATGGGTTGTGATTGCCTTACTCGGCCTCTTTGAGGATTTCCATGACCTCTGCCGGAGTAGCTGCTTTTGACAGCCTGGTGCGCATCTCTTCCTTACGCAGTATCTTTGAGAGCCTGGCAAGCGCCATGATGTAGTGTGATTTCTTCTCCTCGGGTGCAGCTATGAGGAAGATAAGGTGGGATGGTTTGCCGTCGAGCGAGTTGAAGTCAACCCCCTTGGCGGAGCGGCCAAAGGCAAGAAGAAGTTCACTGGTCGCGGTTGTCCTGGCATGGGGTATTGCTACACCAAGACCAATACCTGTGCTTTCCAGGTTCTCCCGCTTAAGGATGTCGACAAGGAATGTTTCTTCGTCCTGGATTAACCCCAGATCTACCATGACCGAGACCAGTTCCTTGATTACGGCAACCTTTTCCTGTGCCTTAAGATCAAGCACAATTCCTTCTTCGCGGATAGCCTCTGATATACTAATCATCATCCCTCCTGGTTGAAAATGAGCAGGGGAGTTGGGCCGAGTTTTTGCAAAAGAAGCTCGGCATCAAGTTCTTTATAGGGGAAGGTGACACAGAGGTCTGCCTCGTAGCTCTTAACCACCGAGGCGATGGTCTCTTCCGGCTTGCCTTCCTCCAGCATAAGTGAGATCTTAAGTTCCCTTCCGAATGCCACGTCCTCGATCTGATACAGGAAATTCCATATTCTGTCTTCGAGGAGATCCCGTTTTTCCTTCTCTTCCTTTGTCGGCTCTTCGGGTTCCTCTGGCAATACCGCCAACACGATCAGGCGGCTCTGCAGCTGGGAAGCCAGATCCAGGAGCCCCTCAAGTTCCTCGAGGCGGGTTTCGTCCGCCTCAACATAGCAAAGCACACGTCTATACACGTTAGATAACCTCCTACTTTCCTACGCAGAAGCGTGAAAAGATCTCTTCAAGTATGCGTTGGTCAAGAGCCGAGCGGTCAGTGCCTGTGACATCGGCAAGCGCCTCGCGCAGTTCCTTTGCCCTCATATCCAGATACTGCGCGTCCAAAGCAGACCGCAGATGCACGGCCAGATGCTCCAGACGCTCTTCCTGAAAGCGATTGGCAAAGAACGTCTCCCCCTGGGTTGAGGCTTCTTCCTTTAAGCGATCCAGAAGAGGGGAGAGATTCTTTCTCTTCAAGGCAGAGATCCCTATAGGCTCGCCAGCGACGTTTTCTAAGGAAGGGACCTCCTTCACGGCGTCTGTTTTGTTCCATACGATTATGCCTGGTTTTTTCCTTAAAAGCTTTAGGAGTTCAGCGTCTGCCGGGACAAACCCTGAGGTCGCATCAAGGATAACCAAGAGGAAATCCGCCCGATTGGCCGCCTCTATTGCACGTCGGACAGCGCACTGATCGGGAAGCGATTCTGCGATTCCAATCCCTGCGCCGTCGAAGAGGCAAACCTGGCCTGTGGGGAAACGCAGGGTTCCGGTTACAAGATCCCTGGTTGTTCCGGGCACAGGGGTTACGATAGAACGTTCTTCACCCAGAAGGGCATTGAAGAGGGTAGATTTGCCGACGTTAGGACGTCCGAGAATCATGACCGCCAAGCCCTTACGCTGGCTGCGCCCCCGGCGAAACGCCCGCTCTAGCCTTCGGGTGTCTGCGATGAGCTCCTCCAACATGGGCTCAAGTGACTCCTCTTGGATGTCCTCTTCAGGGAACTCAAGTTGAGCCTGGAGGATGGTTAGGAGCCAGCGTACCCTGTCTGAAAGACCCTCTAGTTCTTTTGCAAGATCCCCTCGTAGTTGTGCCACGGCGGCCTTGACACCCTTCAGGGTTCGGGCCTCGATCGTAGCAAGCACCGCTTCAGCTTGGGTCACATCCAGCCTGCCGTGAAGAAAAGCGCGTTCGGTAAACTCCCCGGGACGAGCCAGGCGAGCGCCGATCCCGATCAAAAGATCGGTTACCCGCTCCACTATAAGCGGGTTGCCGTGGAGCGAGAACTCGACCGTATCCTCGGTGGTATAGCTGTGAGGAGCCCGGTAAACCGCGGCTAGGGCCTCATCTACGATCTCCTCTCCCTCGACGATGAATCCGTTGAGCAACTGATGCCCTCGTGCTCCGGTCAAACGTTTACGCCCCTTAAAGATCTGATCACACATCCTTAGCGTCTTGGGTCCTGAGACCCGCACTATTGCCAACGCACTGCGGCCACCCGGGGTGGCTGGAGCAACTATAACATCTTGAAGGCGTTCAAGGAGCATCAACGGGTGCAATGATTACGTTCTTTCGATAGCCGGTGCCTATGGTGTAGGAGCGCACGCCCTCTATACCGGCCAGGGTTTGCTCTGCCAGTTTGCGTTCCTTGTCAGTCAATGGATCAAGCATCATCTCACGGCCGGTCTCTTTTACTATCTTGGCTATGGCCATGGACTTCTTTCGAAGAAAGTTCTCACGCCGCTGCTTGTAACCGCCGACGTCAACTATAACGTTTGGCGTCTTCCCGTAACGGTGCTGTAGTATCGACTGCACCACCAGCTGAAGAGCCCGCAGGGTCTCGCCCAACCGACCTATGAGCAGACCATCCCAGCGCCGCGTACGGGCATTGACGTAGTATTCGTTCTCACTACGCTTACGCCATTCTATGCGCGCGCGGAAACCAGCAAGCGAGACTATCTGCGAGAGGACTTCGGCAAGTTCTTCACCGAAGGCATCTTGCTGGTTCGGTCCTTCTGCCATTGAGTTCCTCCAGATCGTGCCCCTCTCCTGAAAATCGCAAACTCCAGAATGGAGAGGAGATTAAAAGCAAACCAGTATAACTGTAGTCCTGCAGGGAAGTTAAGGAAGATTACAGTAATCAAAATCGGCATTATGAAGGTCATTAGGCGATTTCGTGGGTCGGTGGCGGTTCGCAGGCTCTGGATTACAGAGGCCACGCCCATCAGTACCGGAAGGATGTAGAATGGATCGTGCTGAGACAGATCCGCCAGCCACGTCAATTCTCCGGCGGGGATTCTAATGAAGTTAAAGATGTTGATGGCCTTTTCGGGGTTCTTGACAATAGTTGCCGTGAACAGCTTGACAAAGGGCGCGCCGCGCAGGCTAATGGCGTTACGAAGCACCGCGTAAAGCCCGAAGAATACAGGCAGCTGGATGAGCATGGGCAGGCAGCCCTTGAACGGCGACGCCCCGTGAAGTTTGTACAGCTTCATGGTTTCCTCGTTCAGGCGTTTTTTATCGTCCTTGAACCGCTCCTTCAGTTCCTTAAGCTTGGGCTGCAGCACCTGCATCTTCTGCATTGAACGCTGTTGCACCTGTGAAAGCGGCAGGAAGATGAGTTTGATAAGTATAGAGAAGACGATGATTACTACCCCGTAGTTCTTTATAATGTGGTTCAGGAACTGGAATATCTTGAGGATTATGACACCAAGCCAGCGGAAAGCCGAGCCACCCAGCTCGACAATCCGGTTCAGTTTGTGCCCCATCTTTGTCAGGATGTTGTAGTCCTGAGGGCCGAAGTAAAGCCTGAACTCGCGGCCTCCTTCAATGTCGAATGAGAGACCGATACGTTGCTTCTTGGTTACGCTGGGGATTATCTTTCCAACCACAGGTTCTGATGGCAATATGATTGCGGTAAAGTACTTGGAACGAAGCGCCACCCACTCGTAAGGGCCGGGCTCGATCTCGCGGTTGCCTTTCTTTAGTTGGCCGATCCGCTTGGCGTTCAGATAGTTAACCTCCCTCTGGCCATCCCGGTAGTAGACCTGGTAAAGACCGATTTCTGTCTTATCCCCCTTGTAAATCCAAGCTCTCTTTTTAGAATCATACTCGTAGAACGCTTCGGTCGGCACAAGCCCGGCTGGACAACGGAAGAGGAGCGCAGCAAGCGAATCCGACTGGATAATCGCTAACTCCCGCTCGGCCAGAATCACAGTAATGCGCTTTTCCTTACCCAGTGTATCCTCCCAAATAAAGGTCACCGAGCTATCACTTCGATCACCAAGCTTGAGGACCTCAAGGGTGGTGTCCTTCTTGCCCAGCACCTCAAAACCTGACTCCTCAAGAAGGTTGACTGGTATTCGTTCAGTACTTGTGGCTTCTTTCTTGCGGGTGAAGTCCTTGATTTCCACCCTCGTGATCCTGAAGCCTGGATGATATGGCCATGCAAGGAATGAAAGCTTGAGGTGTTCGTTCTCAAGTGTTATTGAATCCGCTTTAGGCCCATCCTGTGCTCGCGCCTCCGATCCCCTGCCGGTGGTTGGTTCTTTGGTGCCTGCTCCAACTGCAGCCGCAGCAGGCGTTGATTGTTCACCTGCCGGCTCACCCATACATCCACCTGAGCCTTTCCTTAAAAAGTTAAATATAAGCAACATCCCTGCAACCAACACCACAACAATGATCGTCGACCAGATATTGCTTCTTTTTTGTTGTCCATCACTCACGTCACCACCTCACAGGGTCATACCCGCCAGGATTCCACGGGTTGCAGCGCAGAATCCTCCATGCGGCCTTGGCCGTTCCTTTGAAGGCACCGTAGTGCTTTATCGCCTGGATTGCATACTCTGAACAAGTGGGTTCGAAGCGGCAACTGCGCGGGGCTCCGGCAAAGATGATCTGGTAGGCACGAATGAGCCAGATAAGCACCCTACGCATCCTTCCCCCTCAGTTTTTGGGCGCATAGGAGGAAAGACCGGCAAAGCTCATCCTTCTCAGCCTCGTTTTTTAACCTAAAGATGATCACGCCCTCTGGGAATTTTCTCTTCATTCGCCTGTATATCTCACGCATGCGGCGCTTATAACGATTTCGAGCCACTGCCTTCCCGATGCCTTTCGGAACAAAGAAAGCTACCCTGCGGCGTTGCCCCTCAATGAAATAAGTCATGAGGGCTCCACTGGACAGCGGCGCGGCGGCCAGGACGGCCCTTATACCTCTATCGCCACGAAGGATCTCAGAGCGCGGCAGGTTTTCAAAGCGAGCTGTATTCAACTTCAACCTCACGCCGATAAGCGTTTGCGGCCCTTGGCACGGCGACGCTTCAGCACTGCCCGACCTGTGGAGGTCGAGTTGCGTTTACGGAAGCCATGCTTGCGTTTGCGCTTAAGGTTGCTTGGTTGATAGGTCCTTTTCGGCATGAACATTCTCCTTTCGTCAGACTGCGAGTAGGATTATAGTGTGAAATAATGGGAAGTCAAACGTTACACCCCATCGGGTCGTTACACGACCCGATGGGGACCCCCTAAATAAATGCTCCTTTTGTGCCCTACGGGCAAAAGATCGCAGGGGAGACTGTATCTTTCTTTGCCCCTTAAAGCTGCGCAGCAGCTTTAAGGAAGCATTAACTAGTGCGTTTCTTCTTGGTAGTGTTACGGGTGGTGTGTTACGGGTGTTACGGGTGTGTTACGGGACGGGTGCGGAAGACGCTTGAGCCTATGAACTCGCGCAGGATAGAAGCTGGAGGTACCGCGGCATCGTCCATTGGGGTAACGAATTCCAAAAGCGAGATTATGCGTTCCGCCTCCGCTTTAAGACCCTTGGTGCGGACCGTATGAAGAAGTTTCATGGCTTTGTTGCGCATCACCGAGAGCTCGTATATCAAAGCTGAGTTGAACATCTCGTCCGCCGTCTCCTGGTAGGGAAAGACGTATCGTTCCTCGCCACTGCGCACCTTGGACCAACGCTGGAGGGTTTTGGTAGGTGTATGAGCCCGGTATCGGTAGTCACGTAGCATCCGCCTCAGCATCCTTGTGTCCGATGTGGAGATGATGCGTTGATCATGGTAGTTGAGTTGGGTCAGCGCCGAGACGTAGATCTTGAACTTGAGATGCTTTGGCACGGCTGCGGTCAGGCGGGGGTTAAGGGCGTGGATACCCTCCACTATGAGTATCTCGTCCTGGGCCAGGCTCAGGGTGGCTCCGTCGAAATAACGCCTTCCACGTTCAAAGTCGAAGCGAGGTCTATCTATGGTCTTACCCTCCAGAAGAAGCACAAGCTGCTGGTTGAAGAGTTCAAGATCAACTGCTTCAAGGACTTCGAAGTCGGGTTTACCCTCTTCGTCGAGTGGGGTGCGTGAGCGATCAAAGAAGTAGTCGTCCATCGAAAGCGGCTGGGGGCGCAAACCGTTAACCCGCAGATGCACAGCCAGGCGCTTGGCGAACGTAGTCTTTCCCGCTGATGAAGGTCCTCCTATGAGCACCATGCGTGGAAGTATCGGTGTTCCTGCTATCTCGTCCGCTATGCGGGCGATCGACTTCTCGTGCAGAGCCTCGGCCACGTTCACAAGCTCCAACCCTTTGCCGCCCCTTATGAGACGGTTGAGTTGCCCGATATCTGAGATCCCCAGCGCCTCGCCCCACTCCTCGTAGTGATGGAACACAAGGAAGAGCTTTGGCTGCTCCACGAAGGGTGGAAGCTCAGGGAAGCTTTCAGGCGTAGGGAAGTGCAGAATGAAGCCGGGTGGGTAGTAACGCAGCTCGAAGGAGGCCAGTGAGCCGGTGGATGAGACCAAAGGCCCACGTGTCCAGTCGGAGAAATCGTCGCATTGATGAATCACGTAGCTTTCCTTGTCGGAGTATTCCAGGAGCGCCAGCTTGGAGGAGTTATTGTTCTTTTTACAGATGGCGGTTACTTGATCTCGGCTGGCGTGTTTCATGCGGATGGGTAGGTCATCGGCCAGTAACCCAAGCATCTGGGCCTGAAGTAGCTCCACGTCGCGCTTCTCCATGGTGCGCTCCATCCTCAACGTGCAGTAGAATCCCTTGGAGGTGGAGTGCTCAACCACAGGTCTAGCCTCCGGAAAGGCGCGTTTGGCGGCCATGGTCAAAACGAAGATAAGGCTCTCGTGATGAACCCGCAGCCCATCAGGATCGGTGGCGAGAACGAACTCGATCTTCGCGTTCTGGGTCAAGGGAGTGTTGAGACCGACAAGCTCACCATCCAGCTTGGCTGCGATAACCGGCTGGCCCGCTGGAACCAGTTCGGTGATCGGCGTTCCCTTCTTTACCTCTCTTGTTGCGTCGCGTCCCAGCTTGATCTTAATCATGGGGTGCCATTATACCGCTTCAAGACCATTAGTCAATTGGTTCCGCAAAGAAAGCCCGACTGGTCTGATTTTTCGACCCTGCTTGGACGAGCAAAAGAAGTGCGCTAGGGTTGCGTTTTCTTAAAAAGCGGCCATTCGGACCGCTTTTTAAATTAATTTCTCGATCAGGTTTGAGTCGACGGCTCCTTATGAGGTTCGGCAAGAAGGCTCAGGATCCTGGCCACGGTCTCCCTGAGGTCACGACGGGAACAGACGATGTCCACGAAACCGTGCTCCAAGAGGAACTCCGATCGCTGGAATCCGGGCGGAAGCTTCTCGCCTATAGTCTGCTCGATCACACGGGGGCCGGTAAAGCCCAGAAGTGCACCGGGTTCGGCGATTATTACGTCGCCCAGGGAAGCGAACGAGGCCATAACACCGGCCATCGTCGGATGGGTCAGGATATTGATGTAGGGGATGTGCGCCTGCTTTAGAAGGGCCACCTCAGCCGAGGTCTTGGGCATCTGCATGAGGGAGAAAATCCCTTCCTGCATTCTGGCGCCTCCTCCGGATGCGGTAAGCATAACGAACGGTTTATGTTCGGCAAGAGCGAGTCTTGCCGCACGAGCAACCCTTTCGCCCACAACAGAACCCATGCTCCCACCCATGAACGCGAAGTCCGTGGCCGCGAAGATAACCTCTATCCCTTGAATTACAGCCCTGCCTGAAACGATCCCCTCCTCCATGCCGGTCTTCTTGCGTGAGGATTTGTATTTCTCCTTGTACTTGGGGAAGCGCAAAGGGTCAACAGGCACCAGGCCTTTATCCACCTCTTCCAGTCCACCTTCGTCCAGGAGAAGTTCTATGTATTTACGGTGCCCGATCCGGAAGTGGAAGTTGCACTTGGGGCAGATCCAGCAGGATTGATCGAGTTCCCGGCGGTAGAGTATCTCGCCGCAGCTCTCGCACTTGAGCCACAGCCCGTCCTTGAGCTTGGTCTTCTTGCGGGTGTTACGGGCGGGGCGCAGGTTCTTGCGTGAAAACACTAGGAGAACCGATCGGCAAGTTTCTCGAGCACCTGCGGCAGGGTGGTGTACTCCATATCGGCCTCGGGCAGTCTGCCCGGCTCGAACGGACCGTGACGGCGCAGGTAATCGGCTACCTCGTTGGCCATGGCCCTGGCTTTATCGTAGGAGGGATCGTCAAACATGTCGCGCGGGCCGATGAGTTTACCCTCGGCAAGCTGGAATCCTGCCGCGATCACGCGCGGAGGCCCGTCAAATCGAGTAGGTGTCGCATTGGCAAAGCTTACAGGCATCAGAGGGCCGTTGTGTGAGCCGCGCATCCAGCCTGAGACCACGTGGGGGAATGAAAACGGTTCCAGAACCTCGCCCACCGCCGGCAGACCGGCCTGGGCGCGAACGATCATCACCGGATCGTCCTTGCCCACGTACTTGCCTGCGATCAGGGCCAGCTTCTGGGTAGACGCCTTGGCCGCCAGGAGCCCGTCCTTGCGATAGATGGTATCTACCACGTAGTGCTCGTGGCTGCCGATCAGCGCCAGGAGATCATACATCTCCTCCGGGGTGTTGAGCCCTACCTTCTTGTTCTCGTAAGGGTCGTTGATCTCGAAGATGAAACCGTCGTGCATGGAGGGATCAATAACCAGACCTGCGGTGTTGAATGGGTCGGCGAATATCTTGTATAAAGGATAGTTCCACGCACCGGGCGAGGTCTTGTCGGCCATGAAGATTATTACCGGTTCGCTGGGGCGCTCTTCAAACTCCATCTCCGCACAGCCCGGTCCCATGCCCTTAACGTTGCCGGAAAACGCGTCGGCTAAAAGGTCTTGGCCCGCTCCATACAACTTCAGTTTCTTGGCAACCTCTGTCCCTTCAACGAACGTATCCCAGGCCAGCTTGTGGATTACCTCGGCGTCGGTGCCGTGGGTGTGGGTCATGATCAATTCAAGATCGTCGCCACAGGCGAGGACCGAGAAGTCAATTAACTTTCCGTCGCGCTTAGCCACATCAAGCATCGCCTCGGCCTTGGCAAGTATCTCAGGGTGAGAAGCCGAGTGGCCTACGTAGCCGCCGACGTCGGCCTTTATGACGGAAAGCGTTATCTTAGCCATTAATCCTCCTTGATTTCCGTGAGATTAGAATTTACCCCAATATTAAGTCTGATCACGGGGATGTCAACCCTAAAATCACCCCATGAAGTTTCTGCAAAACTTCATGGGGACCCCGAATCGAATGCTCCTTTTGTCCAGAGGACAAAAGATCGCAGAATAACAGATCAAAGAACGGGATTAAGCCGCATGTTGTTAATAAGTTCCTCCTTGTACGTAGCTTATTAGATCCTTTACCCCGGGGGTTACGAAAGGAAGATTATGGGCAAGCTTTCCGGTAGGCTCCTTCGATGTTGGCCTCCGAGCCCGCAACGATGGGTCTTTCTAATCGGGCGGACTTGAAAGTCCGCCCCTACTTGCTCCCCCTTGACGGGGTAGAATAAAAGAGGGGGTGATTTTGTGGGGTGTTACCCATGAGGTTGACAGATTGAAATCCTTCAGTAGCATACGTTAACATTATGATTACGATTTTGCTTTTCCCGGGTCAGGGAGAAGTTATGGCAGGGCGGCTCTGACGAAGGGCATCTCAACCAATCCCAAGGTGCTCCTATGCACCGTCTACCGGCGCTTTCGGGGCGACTACATTGCCATCGCAAACGCGCCGCGCAGGGTAAGCCCCGGGCTGCGCTTCATCAAGCAGAACGTACCTGAAGTCGAGATACTTGAGTATCCCATGTGGCGTGAGTACGTTGCCAGGCTCCGCGAAGGCTGGGACGTGGTTGGGTTCAGCTTCTACCAGAACGAGATCGGCGAGATTCGCAGGATGGTGGCCGAGGCTCGGCGTCAGGGGGTGCGCGAGATATGGGCTGGCAACTACGGAGCGCTTGACTACAGTATTCCTTCGCTGGTGGATCGTGTCTTTATCGGACCTGCGGAGGATGAAATCGCCCAGGTCTTCGGCTATCGGGTCCGGCCCGAAGATATCCAGCATCCGGTGATGATGGTTCATTTCTCCCTCATCCCCGGTATACGCGACGCTACGTTCGGCCTGTTATACACCGCGCACGGCTGTCCTTACAAGTGTTCATTCTGTCAGACACCTGTCTTCGAGCGCCACCGCTTCACGATCAACCTCGAAAGCATCGAGCGAGTCCTGCGCTACTACAAGAAGCTGGGGGTCACCTATCTGTTTCCCATGGATGAACTCTTCGGCATCTACCCCAAGTTTACGGATAAGCTTACGCGTCTGTTTGCCCGTTACAAGTTCCGCTGGTGGGCTCAGTCGCGCGCCGCGCTCTTTTTGCACAATCTGGATACGTGGCATGAACGCGGGCTGCGCATCCCATCTGTCGGCGTGGAGTCCATGAGCCAGAGTTCTCTCGACGGGGTAAACAAGCGACAGAACCCTGAAGAGGTTTTCGAGTTCTGCCGCCGCTCGAGCGAAAAGCACGGCATGTATCGGATAGGCTACTTTATGACCGGACACGAGGACATGACCGCTGAGCAGACATTAGAAGATGCTGCTCGCCTCAAACAGGCGGGCTTTGACGCCCACGCCGTATCCATCATCACACCCTTCCCTCAGACACCGTTGTGGGACAAGCTAAGCTCCCGCTACGGTATCTTTGACCACGACTACAGTCATTACAAATTACAACACCTGGTCTGGAACCATCCCCACATCTCACCGGCACAGATGCACTACCTTCAAAACACCATAATAAAACTTCTTGTCAGGCCTATTGACTTCATCTATAAGGGTCTTTCGAGACTCATCTGGGGCGGGCTTCGCCAGGACGGCGCAGGCTTCATCTGGCGCAACCTGATAAAAGGCCCGATTGCCGCCCTCTTCATCAACGACCGCAAGCAGGTCTTCTTTTGACCCTACATGTCTGCTACGCATCCATGCGTGGCCCCCAATAACACCCCACACGCCTGCTGCGCAGTCGCGCGGGGACCCCAATATACACCCCACACGCCTGCTGCGCAGTCGCGCGGGGACCCCAATAAATCACCACACACATTTCCTTCTCTATGCAGTGCGACGACCGCGTCGTTGCCTTCTGTTTTGACCTGATGCGATGCGGATTTGTGGGATGAAGTCGTAGCATTCATATCAAAAATATTTCTTTAGCCCCGGTTGTCTTTTTGTGCAACTAGATTTCGCCCCCTCCTAACCTCCCCCGTCAAGGGGGAGGAATCTGCACCCCATGCCGTTGCTTCGCAACGCCGCGGGACCCCGAAAAGTCTTCTCTCCTGCGATCTTTGAGGCGCACAACTGTGTTGCACACCTTGCAAGCGTACCCGGTAAGGGCAAAAGGAGCATTAACCGTACGCCTTGCGAAAGGCCTTCTCGATGTCCGCTTCCGAGACCTCATCAAGCACCGTGTACCGGCCGGGACGGGTGGAAGGGGCGTGTGCGACGATCTTTGTGAACTCCTCGAACCCTATCCCTATATCCTTAGGGGCGGCAATCAACTCGTTGGCTCGCAGGAACTTCGCCTGGGCTGAGGCGGAGGGCTCCTTCTGTAATATAGAGGTAAAGAGCGCGAACATCGCCACCTGTTCGCCGTGTAACGATTCGCACTCATAAAGCTCATCACAGGCATGACTTAAAAGATGCTCTGCTCCGCTCGATGGCCTGCTGGTTCCCGCGATGCCCATTGCGATCCCGGAGAGCATCAGCCCCTCGGCGAGGATACGCAAGAACGAGATCTCCTCAAAATTCACCCGCTTCGCATCCAGCATCTCAAATGCGGATTTGCGCGCCAGAAGAGCGGCCACCGTGTCGTAGTGTTCATGGGTGCGGCGATAAGCCAGAAGCCAGTCGTTTGTTGCGGAGATGTTGGATAGAAGATCCCCCAAACCTGCCTTGAGGTTTCTCTGCGGCGCGCTGCTTACAGCCTCAAGCTCCACAAGCACCGCTGTTGGCATATTTACCCCAACGCTGCGAGTGCCTTTGCGGAAAAGAATCACCGCTACAGGTGATGAGATCCCGTCGTTTGAAAGCGAGGTGGGCACGCTCACCACTGGCAGTATGCGACGGGAACCTGCGAACTTGGCAACGTCTACCACCCGGCCTCCGCCTACCCCGATGAGCACGTCGGGTCGAAGTTCATCAATAGCCGCCTCAACCGCTTCGACCTGGGGATAGGAGTTGTCTTCTATCTCATGAATGTATGGTTGTGCAAACCCGGCCTTCACCTTCTCGGCCATAGACAGAGTCTCGCTCATGGTAACTATCAAAGGCCTGGTGAAGAGCAGGTTGGATTCACAGAGAAGCTCGTGAACCCGATCTAGCAAGTTATCTTCAATCCTCACCAGGATAGGCAAGGAGACGTTGCTTCCAAATATAGGCATCTACGCCTCCTCTCTTTCAATGGCTCTCGCTACCTCTTCGGCACGAGCCA
>Ga0114925_10000007_pt1 | contig 57880 bp, 49 predicted proteins | sample SumtaG_2_FD_87287 | JGI IMG/M metagenome (GOLD analysis project Ga0114925, IMG submission 87287) | Deep subsurface microbial communities from Indian Ocean to uncover new lineages of life (NeLLi) - Sumatra_00607 metaG | ecosystem: Environmental > Aquatic > Marine > Oceanic > Sediment | place... | reverse complement strand
TTATCCCGATGGCCTAACGAGCAGTTAGGGCACGTGCCCTTACGACACCTCATCCCCTTGGGGCACTTTGAGTTGGCTGCCCTGACAGTGTCCAGCTTGAGACGTTCAAGACGTGAGCCAGCGGAGACAGCCCCCTGCACCTTAAATTTGCTATTGCTGGGCTTCCAAACCGTGACGGAGTTTCGCCCGGGATCAGACGTCTTCACCGCGGCGCGCGCCGTCCATAAGCCGGGGGAGATGATAAGGGGCGATCCTGGACCGCCTCCGGTAGGGATGCGTAGGTAGTCGTGCGTTGGGGTGCACACACCGGACTTAGAGGTGTCTACGGTCAAAATCGTCTGCTGCACCCCGATCTCCTCGGTCCGCGTGAGCACCCCCAGCGGCGTCCAGGGTCCGCTGTCTCCCGTCCGCGTATCCACCTGGACGGGAACTATCCACGGAATAGTCGTCGCTGCGACTGATATCTTTAGTTCGCACGGGGACTGGCAGTCCCTACACCCATCGCAGCCGCTCTTCCGGAAACGCCAGGGATTGCAGTTCTTCCGGCCGGAGTCCCAGAGCGTCCCGCGGTCAGCGTTGTCGCCTGGCAGGAACTTTTCCTGGCTCCGGGCGAAGGATTTGCAGCTGCCGTTGTGTAAGTACTGCGCGTAGCTATAGCTATAGGGCTTGCGCCAGCCCGGATCCCCGGGGCAGAGCATGACCTTCCGCCGCCTCCCGACGCCCCGATAGCTGTTCCCGCTCGCATCTGTCACACACGTCTGCGGCTTTGGTTGCATGCCTGAGCGGATGCGCGGGTCATAACATGCCTTTTTATCCACCATGCAGCTACGTGCATGATTATCCATGTAGACCGTATTTGTTGGCTTCTTCGGCGCCACTGCCCCCACACCCTGCTTGCATAACTCATCCAGTGTTCTCTCTGGACCAACGTAGAGAATCTGGCGCGGACTGTATTTACCTGTGGTCCCGACGGTTCCGGCCGTTATGCGAATAGACGGGCTATCGCTGCCGGGATCTGGAAACACGTAAGTGTCGCACAGATAGGCATTGGCAGGGGTCACGTAGATATCTGGACTGTTGATCTTTTTCTGAACGACTTCAGCGATGGTCCCTATAAACCCAACCTGGCTGTCCACAACGATGTCTCCGGCCACCGGCGAGTGACCTTGGTCGAGCTGAACGATCTCGAAGTGGAGAAGACAGCTGGCACAGGTGCCGGTGTCCACGCAGCAGTCGAGCTGCTTTCTAGTCCCAGCCAGCGGATTGCGTGGCGGAGCCCCCGAGCGAGCGCCCTTCTTCGGCGGCACGTTGGCCACCAGGGCCAGGGGAGGGGAGCTTTCAATTAGCGCACCAGAGGGATCCGCCGCCGACATGGGGAACAGGCAAAGATCGCCGTAGGCGGTCCCGATAACGCCTGAACTCGGCTGAAAGTCTGTGCACGCATCGTTGCGGAATACCAGCTGTACCGTGTACGTCCGGGTGGAGGTCGTCGACGACGACGGCTCCGGCGGCGCCGGCGTCCCGTAAGGGAGGTCGCTGGGGACGGTTCCTATCACGCGTCCCACGCGTTGCGTTACTCCGGATCCCAAATATATATAGTCCCCGGCCGCTGGATAAACCTTGAAGTACGGCGTCTGGGTTAACTCCATCTCGTAAATGCACCTTCGCATGCACTACAGCCAACGGTGCAGTTGCTGGGACAGGAGCACTTCTGAACCTGGCTCGGTGTTCGATATTTGCCGCCCCGTGCGGTGCAGAGGGCATCAAATTGGGGCTGCTGTGTCTTGTAGGTAGGGAAGGGTGCAGTCTTATTGAATGTAGCAGGTTTAGAACTCCAAGTTCGGTTGTACATAAGGTTAAACCTTCTCATCTATATTATTGCTAGAAGAAAAAATAAAAGAGTTATATAATGGAGGCCTTTGCTTGCTTGATGATTGTGTGCCTTTTTGCGCTTCTTATCAACCACTATATGTCTCTCTGGGGGAGGGAGGGTTTAGCGGGATCGGCCTGCACGGTCTCTGGGTCCAGCCCATCCGCCTGTCGGACGATTGCATCGCACAAAAACACCTATTCGATAAAACACGCGGACGAGCTCATGGCAGCAAGCAGGCAGAGGATAACTGACAAGGTAAACAATGTTACTAAATCAGTGGAAGCCTACAGATCTAAGATTATCGCCAACGTCGCCGAGATACTGCACCACCGTGACAATGCCACGAAGATGTACGCTGCGGCTGTAAAGGAAGAGGCGGCAAAGAAGAAGAAGAAGAAATGATTTAATCTCTCTGCTTCTATATAATGAAGCCATTCGCACTATTGCTCATTGTGGCCCTCCTAGGACTCCTTTTGCATGATCTCCTTCGGCCGCGTATAAGAGAGGGTGTCACAGCCTGCTCAGCGCAACAACAAGACCTCGCCTACCAGAACGCCGCAGCCGTGCAGCAGTGCAAGGCCAATCTGGCCGACTTCGAGAAGGAGATCGACGCGAAAGTTGCCGACCTCCAGAACCAAGTCGACCAGTTCGCGCTGCAGATAAACAGGAACACGGGCTTAATCGCGTCAAACGATGCTTCCATACATGCAAGTACGTCGACCATTTCCTCTTCGGCGAAGGCAAAGGAGGCGAAAATGAACGCCATCGCGGCGAAGCACAACTTCTAGGCAGTGACACTTCGCACATCTGGGAGGGAGAGAACGGTCTCGGAGTTATAGACTGTGTTTAGCTCGTGTACGAACCCATTGTGTAAGTTTGCGTGGGCCGGTAGTATAAACATATTGAGAAAAGTTGTTATAGTCGCCACATCGAGGCGGAAGAGTCTCGTTCCTGGAGGTAGCCCGTAGGGCTCACGGAGGTATAAGAAGCCGCACGCGAAACAGAGGCCGCAGAAGTAGACTTTCCACATGTGTTGCCAGTAAAGGCAGCGCCTGTGGGCGCGCATGGCGACCAAGGCGAACAGCCACGTGTAGTACGTAAGGGCCAGAATAAACCCAGTGTATGTGTAGTAGTACGCGAAAAGACGGAGTGGATTGTCGTATATAATTTCGTACAGGGGGCCGCCTCGAGCCTGGCCGATCAGGGAGAAAGAAGGTGATCCGCTGTACATGTCTGCTACGGCGACGAGTACACACATGGGAACGGCACCCAGTGCCCATATATGCCCGCCGCACACTCTCACCGTCAGCGTTTCCTCAGGGTATCTGCGCTCTATCTCGTAGGGGGTGCGGCATATCTGACATCGGGCGTATGAGACGCCGCCGCTGTTCTCCTGGCGCCATCGCTCCAGGCACCGATCGTGGACGTAACGCTGGGACCCGGAGCATGCGCAAGGCGTGATCAAGTGCCCTATTAGATCGTTCTCCTCTCCATCCAGACAGACTCTGCACTCACGGACAAGCGCATCGGTATCTGACATATCTATGAAGGTACAGCCTGCATATTTTATATGGGTATTATATAGTATGGACTCGTTCTTCAAAGATGTGGCAGGGGGGATCGACAAAGTCGAGCAGGAATTCCTCGGTCCCGACTACTATTACTATAAGCAGATTAGCACGCCAAGCGAGCTGGGAGTTAGCTCAGAGGGCAGCATAGGCGCCGCCGAGCAAGATACCGCTGCCATCATAAACTACGTTCAGCTTTTGGTTGCAGGCACAGGCCCAGCCTCCAAGACTGGGAAGCCTTTAGGGGACAAGTTTTTCCTGAAGACTGGCGGGCAATGCACAGATGTAGCTTCGAAGCAGAAGGTCGCACGCTACATCTATGTCAACAACGTTCCCGATGGGCATATACCGCTGATCTCCTCCGGGCTCGGCGTCGATTTCACCGTGTTCGAGGGCCTGCTGCCGGGTGTCCTGGAGGACGTAGGGAGGCTGGATCCGATGGCCTTGTTTAGCTCATTTATGCAAGGTGCAGAGCCACCCTGCACGGAAATAACAATGCAGACAATCAGCCCGACTAACTCGATCGGATCAGCCTCCCATTTCGTAGCGAACTCGGAGATAAGCAATATGGATCCGTGCTGGTTCCCGGACAGCACAAATCCTTTGACGGGGGCGGGCTGCCAGCAAGCGTTCACCAGCAACTCGAAGCAATACAGGCGCATGGAGGCAGACTTGGCCGCGAAAAGGGGGGACAAGCGGCATGCACAGGCGCACAAGAGGAAGACGGCGCGTCTGTACACGCTTGCCTTTGGCGCTCTTGTCCTGTATCTCATCTACAGGATGTCACGCCGCTAGAACCAGAGATGTTGTATGGAGGTCTGCTGTGCCACCAAGACGGCCATCACATAGAAAGCTGTCCCTACAAAGAGGTGCAGATAATGAGAGGGGCACTCTTGCACACCGAGGAATACTGCAACGCGACAGCTGTCACTATGGGGATAGAGGCCCCAGAACAGGGCATTGGCAACTAATAGGGATGTAATTATTACTCTTAACATGCTATAGTAATAATTAGATAACTTCTATGCAGTGCGGCGACGCAGTCTCCTTCGACGGCCTGTTCTCCGGCGCCTCCTTCGACGGCGTGTTCTCCGGCGCCTCCTACGCCGGCGGTGCCTCGTGCGGCCACGCCCCCCGCGCATGAGGTTCCTAACGTCACCTATATGCTCTGTGGGGCCCCTCGCGACGTGCCGAAGCGTGGCGAGACCCTCCGACTCGGCCTCTTCGGCGATGTCTGCGCTACGCTCTACCACGTCGCCTAGAGTTCTTATCCCGCCTGCTGCTGCCCGCTGAGCACCCGCACTGAGCTGGAATACTTGTCTGCTAACAACTGTTCCAAGCCGCACGGCGGCCCCGATGAGACGGGAAATAGCATCCCTCAGCTCATATTGCATTCGTATATAATCATACCAGAAAATTATATACGCATCTTGTAGTGCTTACCTGCGCCTGCGCGTGCGGCGCCTGCGACGGCGACGTCTGCGGTGACGCGTCCGCTTGCGGCGCTTGCAACGCCTGGTGTGCCTGTGCCTGCGCTTGCACCTGCGCTTGCGTGTGCGTCCTCCCCCGCTGTGTTTCGCCACGTGGGCGGCGTGGGTCGCCGCCTTGCCGACGCCGGCAAGCAGGTCCGTGGCCGCCTTGTGCAGGTTGCCGCCGCCCTGGATGATCTTGCTCAAGTTGCCCCCGCCAATCATCTTCGCGATGCCGCCGCCATGCTTAGCGACCGCGTACTTGGCGATGGCGCCGCCATGCTGCTTCGCGATCTTGAGCAGCGCGCCCCCTGCCGCCTTGGAGAAACTGCCGCCAACCAGCGACTTCACCGCGCCCATGGTGTCGCTCCCCACCTTCTTGAGGCCGCGCGTAGTCTTCTTCGCAACGCCCACGAGACCGTGCACGGTCTTGGTCCCCATGGACTCGACGCCAGCTGCGGCGCCGTGCACGACGTCACCGGCACCGTGAATTCCCTCGGCCACTGTGTGCTGTGTAGCCCTTCCGAGTTTCTTTGCCTGCGAGCCCACGCCCGAGGCCAGGCGGTGAACACCGCTTGTCAGGTGGTCTACTGCGCTATCGATCGCTGCTGCCATGTATATAGTTACATTAGAAAATTATATACATCTCAATGGATTTTTACGCGCTTGTACAGCTCCAGGGCCGCTAAACCGCCCGTCACCTGGGCGAAAACATAAGGCACGAGGTCGTTCGCGGGGAGTTTGCCAGCAGCAACCATCATCACCGAGACCGCGGGGTTGAAGTTTCCCCCGGAAGAGGGTCCTAGCAACATAATCGCTGCGGCCAACGCGAGGCCTATAGGGATCGCCGATCCAGTAGCAAGGATCACGTACAAGAAGAACATAGTTCCTAAAAACTCCGCCAGAAATCTATTCATCCTATACTAATAGGGCAGATAAATTAGGAATAGCGCCTAAACGACTCCGCGTTTCTCAGCCGTAGACCCGCATGCTCGGCGGAGGGACGGGCCCTCCCCTGAACGCGCCGCCCCATATCCGCTTGGAAACGCGAGGTGCACCAGGGAATCCCGCGCACTTTTGCTTGCAGCCCGCCGGCATCGGCGCGTTCGGGTTGAGATGCGAGCCCGTGCACGGCGGTGCAAAGGCGCACTGTGCCTTCATGCTGGGGTTGCAGCGCGCAGAGGCAGGATCATGCTTGTCGTTGAGGCAGCTAGACATGAGGGGGATCGGCCCGCCGTGGATGCGCTTCCAGTAGACGACATCGGAGCCGCTTCCACCATTTGCCCGGTACCACTTGGCAGGGTGCGCGGGGTCGGACCCGGCGCAGCAACTATGCCGCGGCGCCTTCCTCAGACCGAACAGCGGCCCGTAGGCGATGTAGGGGTTACACTCCTCGCCCTTGTAGTTGAAGCAGTTCTTGGGAGGGATGCGCACGCTGGCCGATGTGCGCCTGCGAAGCAGACGCTCACGTGCACTTTGGCTGCCGTAATCGCGCGTCATGTTGGGCTTGACTTGAACGTTGAGCTTATTGAGACGTCCAGCACGGCAGTCCCAGTTGAATCCATAGCAGTACTGTCCACAAGGCATATATACTATTGCTAGATTTTATTGCCGCCAAACGTATTCTCTCCGCTGTAAGATACATATAAAAAGCCGTCAGCGTCGTGGTGCGAGTGGTATACCTCACCGACCATTCTTGAGCCTGCCATGATGGTGTCACCTACGAAAGCGAATATCGCCTTGGAGGCATCGACTTTCATGCGCTGCCGCAATGTATACACGAGCTGCGACATTAGGAGATCCCGTGGCACCAGGAATTTACGACAGGTGAGGAGGGGAACATCGGTTCCCACCCTCTCGCATATCACGGGGACTCGGTGCGGATGACTGGCTAGAACCCTCTCGGACTGGACTTTCCTCACATCGAAAGTATACTTCTCTTTAAACATCGCTTATATACTACAAAGTTTCTAAAGGGAGCTATCTCGCCCTTTGGCGCATTTTCCGCCTCCTGCGGCGTAGCCGTCGCGTGCGCTTCTTTTTCCACTTCCACCGCATACGGGCGGTAGACTTCTTGTAGCGACATCCGTGTCCCATCCTTGGTATTTGGTATTGTTGCCTTTTTAAGAGATAACCGAAGAGTCTTTACTCGGCAACAATGCGAGGGGCTATGTTCATCGTCTGAAGCTCATGGAACAGCAGCTTGCAGGCATAAGGGAGCTGAACTAGTCGGAAGTCTACACGGTTTCCGCATGTCCGGCAGTGGTGGATACCCTTCTCGTTGTTGAAGACCGCCATTAGGCCGCACACTCGGCAGACGTGCACCTGAAATTTGTCCGATGCATCGTAGATACGCCCTTTCGTGAAGCGCGCGGCGCCATGCGCGATCATGCAGTCACGCTCCATCTCCCCGAACCTCAGCCCGCCATCGCGGGATCGACCCTCCGCCGGCTGCCGTGTAAGCACGACCATGGGGCCATGGCCGCGCGAATGCTGTTTGTCCTTGACCATATGCTTCAGCCTCTGATAGAAGCACGGACCAAAGTACACGGATGTCTCGATCTGTCGTCCTGTCATACCATCATACAGTATCTTATTACCATGTTTCTGGAACCCTTGCTTGACCATGAGGCGGCATATCTCCGATACCGGCAGATCGTTGAAACTAGTCCCATCCCCAAACAGACCCAACTGGAGCAGGACATTCCCCAAGAGCGTCTCCTTAAGTTGGCCAATGGTCATGCGCGAGGGAATTGCGTGCGGGTTGATAATAATGTCAGGGGTGAGCCCGTCCTCGGCAAAAGGCATGTCTTCCTGCGGCATGACGAGCCCGATGGTGCCCTTTTGCCCGTGACGCGAGGAGAACTTGTCGCCGATTGCCGGCGAACGCCAGGCCCTGATGCGAACCTTGGCAAAGGTGTAGCCGTCGCCGTTCCGGTGGACATAGTTCTTGTCGATATAGCACTCCTCCTTGTTGGTGCGATAAGCTCGGCTCTGATCCTGATACTTAATTACCTTCGTATGGTCGTTGCGATTTTCCTTGATTGGCACAACCTTGCCGAGAATGATGTCTTTGTTCTGAACAAGCGAGTTCTCCTTCATGACACCCTGGCTATTCAGTTTGCTATAGTCGCCAAACTTCATGCCTTTTGTCTTTGCCGCGTCAGGCCGACAGCGTATCTCCTCGTCGCCGTGTATCTTCTTGTCCTCGTCTTTCTCTGTATGATATATCGTGGCCGAGAACAGTCCGCGGTCGATAGCCCCCTGGTTCATGATAATCGAGTCCTCCTGGTTGTAGCCGGAATAGGTAGCTATGGCGACTATGGCCATCTCCCCGGATGGTATTCCGTTCAGCTTTACGAAGTTCATAAGACGTGTGTCGACCAGCGGGCGCATAGGATATGCAAGGATGTAACTCGTCTTATCCATGCGACTTGTGAAGTTCGTCACATACATCCCCATTGCCTGCTTCCCCATAGCGCACTGATAGGTGTTCCTAGGGGACTGGTTATGGTCGGGGAAGGGAATGCACGAGGCGAGGATGCCGAAAATTGTGCTAGGGTGTATCTCGCAGTGCGTATACCGTGGCGCGTCCTTGGCGACGATGTCCCTTGGCCTCATCGCCACCATAGCGAAGTTCTGTTCCTCGGGATCCACGTACTCGAGCACCGACTGCGCGAACCTGTGGTTGACGAGTAGGTCATCCCACTTGACATCTCCCAAGGCTAGGGCAGCTGCGACTTCGCTAGTCAAGCAACTCCTGTTTTCCTCGACCCGAACCAGGGGGCGCGTGACCCGCCCGGCGTCGTTGCAGACGCGGATCTCTTTCATTTGATAGTCGAATGCGACGCTCGTATAGATATTGATTATCCCTTGCTGCTTCTTCTTCTTGAGGAAAGTATACAGCTCGACAGGGTCCGCTGCAATCCCGATCCACCGGCCGTTAACGATAACTTTCGCCTTGCCATACAGCTCCTTAGGGCTGCACTCAGCAATATCTTTCATATGGGGCCCGAGGACGCTGTATATCGCCTTGCTACTGGAGCGCACAGTGACGTGTGCGAGGTAAGCCAGGTTCTTTACCACACCAACGGGCTGTCCTTCCGGTGTTTCTGCAGGGCAGATAAACCCCCACTGCGTGTTGTGGAGCTTCCTGGGCGGTATGAGCTTTCCGCTCTTGTCGATGGGCGTGTTTACACGCCGAGAATGGCTGAGCGCAGACACATAGGTCAACCGATTCAGTACCTGTGCCACGCCTACCTTGTTCGAGTTGGTATTCTTTATACCGAAGTCCCCCGTGGCTAGAGCACGCTTCATACCATTCTCGATTGTCGTGGACTTGACGATCTTATAGACGTTCGTTTTGTTAATGATGCTCAGGTAGTCTTCCGTGGATTTCCAGGAGCCATTGTTGATTTCCCGCACAACCTGTTTGGACATGTCCTTCACGAGTTTGTTAAAGTAATTTCGGAACAAGTTGTTGAGGAGTGTGCCGGTAAGGTCCACTCGCTTATTGACATAGGAGTCACGGTCGTCGGGCTTCCTCCACCCGAAGCTAGTGCGCAGAAGTTTGTTAGCCATGAGGCCCAGGAAGAGCAACTTCTGGCGCGGAGTAGCGCAGTGAGGGAAGAGATCGTTGTTCAGAACCTTGAGCGTGAACTCCCTCTTCTTCCTCTGCCCTGCCTCCTTGTCCATATTGATGGGTGTATACATTGCGTAGGAGACCACGTGAAGCAACGCCTCTTCTTGCGTCATATATTTGTTTGCGTCGACGATTGATGCCTTCAAGCCGAACAGCATCTTCCGCATGCGCGGACAGGCTATGTCAAGCACAATCAGCTCACAAATTTCTTTATCTGATACAACGCCTAACGCCCGAAAGAGAACGAAAAGTGGCACAGGTTGCTTGATTCGCGGTATTTGAATGTAGATGCCATGCCCGAAGCCATTATTCCGAGAAGCAACTGTCATATTGATCTGTTTCGGAGATATGCACTTACCGTCCGAGACGGACTTGATCTCGGCAGACCATTTCCATTTTGTGTTATTTTTCCTTACGCCGAAGCAGTAGATCCGGTTCTCTGCGGCGCGCTCTTGCGCGATGACGGTCTTCTCCGACCCGTTGATGATGAAGTAGCCTCCAGCGTCGAAACGGCACTCGCCTGTCATGTCTGCATTGAGATGGTTGTACTGCGTTAGCACACAAACCGCGGACTTCACCATGATAGGCAGTTTGCCTATGTGAATCTTCGACAGCTTCTTGTAGAAGGTTTCTGTGTGATTGAGCGCCTCTCCATACCTACGCACTATCTTGATGTTCAAGTCCATTGTCATTGCGGACGCGTAAGTGAAGTTGCGCAGTCGAGCTTCCTGTGGGAACATGAGTTTGGTTGCCCCATTATTCTCATGGATCTGGGGTCTGTAGATATGAAAGTTGTCGAACGCTATGGTTATCTCCAAAGCGTACCTCCCTGAGATTTCGTCAAAGTCATGCGGAGATCGTATCGTCACAGGGCTGAACATATCGATCGTTCGGCGGATCTGGTGGTTCACGAAGTAGTTGTAAGACTCGTGCTGGTGCCGAACACATCTTGCGAGATGTTGACCATCAAAGTATGACTTGATGACTGCCCAACACAATTGGCCGTCGTGCGTCCCTTGTTGATCACCCATGCTGCTAGCATTATCTGACCGCTGGGCTATATTTCAATTTACCTCTAAATAGTGTTTGACCAAATATAAAATAACAGTATAATGTAATGGTAGACGGTCCCCGTTCCCCGCCGCATCGCAACAAAAACGGGTGCGTTCCCCCGCGTGATCCCTCAAACGCGTCCCCACCCGTCATCCAGTTCGACGATTTGGTAAGAAACCGCCCTCTTGCATCCCTACAACGTTGGAGGCGGCAGAAGATGCCGTTATTGCTCGAAGACATACGAACACCTAGACGCCTTGGCGGAAAGGATCTAAACGAGAGGTTACGTCTTTTCCCTATGAAGTTCAAATGCGCGTTGGACAAGATAAGGGACGAGAGAAGGCGGAACGCCCTGTCGCCGCGCGTAAGGCACATCGTGAAACGAAAGGACAAGCACAAGGATGCAGGCAGGGACAGCCTGGACACTCTGCTCGAACAGATCGGTCGGGAATATGCAAACCTCCACCCGACCGTGAAGCGTCCTCCCCTTCCTCCGAAGCGACGACCGACAGCGCACCGTCGTAGCTCCCTCTACATCCCGCCGTTTGCCTCCGATCCTGTGCAGCTCCCCTTTGCTATTGCCCCGCTGCCTCCCCCGCCGCCTCCGACGCCGGTGGCGAGGGAGGTGAATATCGACGTCGAGTTGGACACGTTGAGCGACATCCTAGGGCTAATAGAGAAATATCCGTTGGAGGCCGGCGTGAAGTACAACATCGATATGACAGCAATGCACAATATCAAAGATCCTGTGTCGCGCCTCGACGCGATGATCGGGATGCATAGCCTGAAGCGTTCCATAGTCGATCAGGTAGTCTACTTTGTCCAAAACCTCCATCTGAACAGTAACTCCAGAGGACAAGACTTCATGCATACCGTGATATACGGACCGCCGGGCAGCGGAAAGACAGAGGTGGCAAAACTTATGGGAGGTATATTCTCCTCGCTTGGCGTTCTGAAGGAAAAGAAGTTCAAGAAAGTCACGAGGACCGACCTTATAGCAGGTTACCTTGGCCAGACAGCCATCAAGACAACCAAGGTCGTTAAGGAGGCGCTTGGGGGCGTTCTTTTCATAGATGAAGCGTATGCTTTAGGCAACATGGAGAAAAGAGACAGCTTCGCCAAGGAGTGCATTGACACCCTCTGTGAGGCCCTCAGCGACCACAAGGAGGAGCTCATGGTGATCGTGGCTGGCTACGAGGATAATCTGAACAAATGCTTCTTCTCCTACAACCAAGGGTTGAACTCGCGTTTCCCGTGGCGGTTCAAGACGGACGACTACGGTGCCAAGGAGATGCGCCTTATCTTTGAAAAGAAGGTGAAGGACGCCGGCTGGTCGTTCGAGGACAAGCTCTCGACAGCCTGGTTCAAGGAGAAGATGGGCTACTTCAAGTTCTTCGGTCGCGATATGGAAACACTATTTGCGAAGACCAAGATAGCGCATGCCAAACGCGTTTTCTGCAAACCCAAGGAGGCTAAGACCATCCTGTCGAAGGACGACATCCAGCGCGGCTTCGCCTCCTTCATCGCGAATGAAGAGGTGAAAAAGAGGAAGCTAGAGGCAGATGGCGGAGACATTTCCATGCTTTATATGTGAGGCTGTTCTGTGTTAACTTGGCATAGTTTTTCTATTATGCAAAGTTAATGGCACCAAAGAAGACCATCCAGATAAATCCAGATTTCCTTAAGCCGCGGTCGAGAAGGGGGTCGCGGCGAGCGCGGCGTAAGAAGCCGGATAGGGTTGCGTCACTCAAACCGAACGACATTAAGAAGAAGCTCATGCAGAGGATTAAAGACTTCCAAAGTCGAGAGAAAGAGAAGGCAAAAGAGCCAGAAGAGAAGTTCACACGCGACTTCAAGACCTCACTGAACTTTCTGCAAGATGTAGTGCGTCGCAAAAAGGCGAAAAAGCAAAGAAGGCGGAGAACGCGGAAGCGGAACGGTGACGCGGGTGGCGGCAAGGTAGCAGCGAAAGCGGATGCGTCCGATGGGCGGCCCGCAGCACCCCTCCCGCCCCCTGTGGCGACGCCAGCTCCACCGCTGCCGGCGCAGGGGAGCGCAGCAAGGCCGGCCCCACCCTACAGCAACCTGAAGGGTGGTAAGAAACCCACCTACTCGGAGTACAGTAAGACCCTGAAGCGAGGTAGCCGAGGGGAGGAAGAGGAGGGAGAAGAGAAGGGCCGTGTGACGATCCATGCTCCTCCCGCGCAGCCGCCGTCCGCCCAAGTGCAGACGCGAAAAGGAAAACTCGAAGCAGCAAAGGACCACTATTCGCAGTCGGTGCCGCATCCGCCGCGCTCAAACCGCCGGGGGGCTCGCAGGAGAAGAAAAACGAAGACAATCAAGATATTTCGGTTGGGCAAGTCAGCTGGGAGAGTAGGTGTCCTTGTGAAATGCAAGGCCACACGCAAGAAGGTCCAGAGAGAGTGCGACAGGCTCAAGAAAACGAGTGTCCTGGACATAAAGAAGTATCTGCGACGACATAATCTTATTAAGGCGGGATCAACGGCCCCCGAGGATGTCCTTAGAAAGCTCTACGAAGACTCGCGCCTGTCTGGCGACATTTATAACCGGAATGCAGACTACCTCTTGCACAACTTCCTCTCCAAAGAAGGCTGAACCGCCGTGTAAGCATAAATCATCAAAGGTATAAAGGTGCACTGGCAACTAGGGTAATGACAATGATCCGGAATTATTTTGCTGCCGAAGCTAAATATATTAAGAAGTATGGAGAGAATACCATATTCCTAATGCAATGTGGTTCCTTCTTCGAGGTTTATAGCGTGAAGGGGCGCGACGGGGAATTCAAAAGCCACCAGATCACCACCTTCTCGAAGGTTTGCGACATGACAATTGCAAAGAAGAAGTCGACATACAACGGCCGGCAGATCTTCATGGCCGGTTTCTCTCCAGTAGAGAGATTGGATCGCTATGTGAATAAGCTCAACGACGCCGGCTATACGGTGGCGGTGCACACCCAGGACCCTACGGTGCCGTCGATCCGGACAGAGCTAGGGGTATTCTCCCCCGGAACGAACTTTGATATCAAAAGCAGAGAGATAACCAACAATCTGGTATGCATATGGTTAGAGAAGCAGGGTGAGTCCCTCCTCAATAAAGCGCCTAGAATCACATGTGGGATGTGCAGCATCGACATCTTCACCGGGACAGCAGACACATTCGAGTCTACCGAACCCTACCTTCGCACCCCGACGACCTTTGACGAGGTAGAGAGGTTCTACAGCACGTACTGCCCGAAGGAGATCATCATAATCCACAACCTTCCAGATCCTGAGCTTGAGGATGCACTTCTGTTCATAGGCGTCGACTGCCCGATGGTTCACAAAGTATCCCTTGACGACCCGGAAACCGGTCACCAGAAGGAGGCCCTGAACTGCGAAAAGCAGACGTACCAGAAGGAGATCCTGGAGCGCTTCTATGACGTCAACGACTATGACTCATTCTACGAGTCACTCCAGTTCAAGGGTTACCCAGTAGCGACCCAGGCATTCTGTTTTCTCCTAGACTTCATCTACGGGCACAATCCCAACCTGGTGAAGAGCATTAAGGAGCCTACGTTCGGGAATGTGACAGACCGACTCGTACTCGCCAACCATTCTCTCCAACAACTCAATATTGTCGGGACAGGAAGACGGGGTCGCCTCTCGTCCGTAGTGGAGGCTATGAACCGTTGCAAAACGCCAATGGGGAAGCGGAAGGTACGGCAGATGATCCTCAACCCGACTGCGAACGCTGATTTCCTTTCACGCGAGTATGCCGCCGTGTCTCACATAAAAGATGGGTTCGAGAACTATAAGTTTGTTAGGGACGAGTTTGCCCAGGTGGCAGACTTCGAGCGTCTCTACAGGAAGATCATTTTAGCCAAGCTTACGCCTGGCGATATAGCGCGCATTCACAGTAACATCAAGACAATCATGAGGGTCGCCAAGCAACTCAAGAGGGACGCTGTTGTGCAGGAGTATGTGGCGATTCCAACTATTGCAAAGGCGTGCAAGAAGATCAAGGCGTATCTGGGTAAGAAGCTTAATATGAAGGTTGCCTCTCACATCGCCTCGGTGAGTTTCGAGACCAATATCTTCAAGCGTGGAGAGTATCCGGAGCTAGATTCGCTTGAGAAGGCATATGTAGAGAGTGAAGATGCACTTGCGGCTGCCCAGAGATTCCTCGGGAATCTCGTGGGTGGAGACCAGAAGGGCCAGATCCGGGGGCACCACACAGTGAAGGTCCATCGGACGGACAAGAGCGGCGTATCGCTTATCCTGACCGCTCGCCGCGCTAGTAAGCTGAAAAGTGTCCTCAGCGCCCTTCCTTCTATACCTGCGCTTCCGCCGCTGGAGTATACTTCAACCTACGATGGTACCCAGTTGAGTCTAGTCGTGTGCGCGGAACATGTGAAGTTCTCAGCGGCCTCGGGATCAAACCGGCGCATCGACAGCCCTGCCGTCACCCAGATATATACAAATATCCTAAGGACCAAAGCGAACCTCAAGGAGAAGTTAGCATCGGTCTACGCGCAGTTTGTGGCGTCACTCCGAGAATACGCACCCGAGATAGACGTCCTTATCCGCTACGTAACTTGCCTCGACGTTCTTACCACACGCGCGCACCTGGCGATCAAGTACCGGTATTGTCAACCCGCGATCGACCGAGAAGCCCACAAATCTTTTGTTGATGCGGAGGGACTGCGTCATCCGCTCATTGAGCAACTCCAGCAAGATGAGCTCTACGTCCCCAATGACATCGCCCTGGGGGGGGCTACTGCCGCCGACGGTGCTTTGCTTTACGGCACTAATGCGGTCGGAAAGTCAAGCCTGATTCGCGCCCTAGGGGTATCAGTGATCCTCGCCCAGGCCGGATTCTTCGTTCCCTGCACATCCTTTAGCTTCAAACCATACCGTGCAATCTTCACCAGGATACTGGGCAATGACAACATCTTCAAGGGTCTTAGCACTTTCGCCGTAGAGATGAGCGAGCTGAGGACGATTCTCAAACGCGCCGACGAGCACAGCCTGATTCTAGGTGACGAGCTCTGCAGCGGAACCGAGACGACCAGCGCAATCAGTATCTTCTGCGCCGGTGTGATTCAGCTGCAGGCGCGCCGTAGCACCTTCCTCTTCGCGACACATTTCCACGAGCTTACAGGGATGCAGTGCATCAGAGAGCTGACTAAGCTGCGAATGGTGCATATGACTGTGAGATACGACAGGGCCAGCGATATGCTAGTATACGACAGGAAGCTGCAAGACGGCCCCGGGGACTCGATGTACGGACTCGAGGTGTGTAAGGCGCTTGCGCTGCCCGACGACTTCCTTCAGCTTGCCCACGATATCCGCCGCAGGCGGGCCCCGACGGTGCGCCGCCTGCTTGCCGCCAAGACAAGCCGCTACAATGCGAAGAAGCTCAAAGGAAACTGTGAGGCGTGCGGAGCCCTAGGCGCCGACACGCATCATCTGCAGCCGCAGGAAGGAGCGGATACTGACGGTTTCATAGGCCACTTCCACAAGAACCATGCGGCAAACCTGATTGTGCTCTGCAAGCGATGCCATGCCCAGAAGACGCGGGGGAAATTGAAAGAGAAACGGGTTAAGACATCTCGGGGCAAACGATTAGCGAAAGTGACATCACATGGCAACAAATGAGAAGGTATCGCAACAACGACTCCCGCAAAAAGCCCACCCAGCGAGCTACAGAGTCCCGAATTATGCACCTTGGACAACTATCTGGGACAACCGGGATACTGCGCCGGCCAGCGCGTGCCGGCGGCCCCTCACAGCCGCGGCCATCGACGCGCATGTCGCCACCCGCGTGCCCCTCCCACACCCTCGCACCACTGCACCCGCCAGGCGTGGTATGTCGCCCCGCCAGTTCGAGACGATAGTCAGACCCTTGAGGCGCTTCTTCACCAGCCGGGGATTCCTCGAGGTGAATACGCAAGGACGTGCAAGCATATTGTCCGCCTGGGAGTCTCCTGGTCGGCTGCAGACATACATGTCGGCAGGTGCCCTGTGGCCACTACCGCAGTCAGGGGCGGCGTGGTTAGAGCTCGAGTTGGCGAAGGAGCCCAACGCAGCAGGCTTCTTCTGCCTAACCAACAGCTACGGCGGGATGAGCGCGGAGACGGTCCCGCGGCCCATCTTTGAGTTCGCCTTCAGAGGGAAACAGGAAGATCTTCGAAAGCTGGTTGTTGCTCTTACCGGCGAACTCGACGACGCGGCCTTGCTTCGTTGCGGCGACACGCCATGGCGTGTGGAAGAGAACACGCTCGTCGCGGAGAACCACTTCTGGAATGTGGCGGTGGATGGCGAGATCGGCGGCGAACAGCGCGCAAGAAACACCGACATCTACGTAGGCAATAAGAGGATTATCCGCGCCGCTGAGCGCTCGCAGAACAAAAAGGAAATGGAATTCGCGTTCATTGTATCACAGGATGGCCGCCACTCCACGGATCTCTTCGGCCGCTTTGGCCGAGCGCGTACGGCGACGGAATTCAGTGAGTACGTCAACACGTGCAGTTTCCCTCGCTGCACAGGTGTGGTGGACATGGCCGGTCTGTGCGAACATAGTTGAGGATGGTCAATACGAAGGAAAATCTAAGTCCATATTATATGCGTATCGAGGACTATCTTCCTACCTTCCCCCAATATCTCTTTGTCATGGCTCTGCTAATCTTTCACCACATCTACTTTAAGGAGGATCACAGACGTCGCTTCTTGGTGCTGGTGACGAACAAGGGTTTTCTAATCTCGGCGGCTGTTGCTGTGATGTGGTCGGTGGTGATGCTCAGTGTGCCAGCCGAGAAGGGGGATGCGGACAGACTGCGTGCAGCTACAAAGGATGCCATTGTAGGCGTCACGATCGCGCTACTTGCCTACCTAGAGCTGACCATCGCCCCCTTCTGGGTAATTTGGTTTGTCTCTTATTACCTCGGGATCCACGGCTAAAAAAAAAGCCCGTATATATAAATGGTAGGCTTTCTGAAAGGTCTGGGGATAGGGGCCCCAAAGGCAACGAGTGGAGCCAGACCCGCCGGCGCGCCGCCGGCGAGCTCCGGGCCAAAAGGTGACTTCCTCTCCAGCATATTCCCTTTCATCATGAATCATGGTATAAACATATCGCTAGTAGTACTCGCCTTTTTTCTGGTGGCAACCTATGTCATCCTGTACGACGTCAAGTTTCCCAAAGAGCACCCTGTCTTAGAGAAGGTGCTGGTGATGGAGGCCATGACAAATGGACCAAACTTTAACAAAACACTGCGTGATGGATTCTGCTCCACGACTTTAGGTGACAGCTCGGAGAGAGACGCAAACTGCGGGAAACTTAGCGAGACGCAATGCGGACTTGTCAAGTGCTGTTGCTGGGCGCGCCAGAAGGGGGCGAAGAACTTTAAGTGCGTCGCCGGCTCTTCCTCGGGCCCAACCTTCGACCCCAACAAGACCGACGAGTTCTATTATTTAGGTAAACTGAAGGGCGCAAAGAAGAAGAAGGCAAATGCGTCCAGCTGAGGGCACGAAAATTGACTTATAGTTATCTCAGATTATAGTAATAAGATAACTATGATAATCCCTGTGAAGTGCTTCACATGCGGAAAGGTCCTTGCAAACAAATACCAATACTATGTCCGGGAAGTGCGTAAGGCGAAGGCCGCCACCGACGTAGCCCTTGACGAGGTTATATATCTCACGAGCGGCAACGCGGAGAAAACAGCCGAGGGGAAAGTGCTGGACCGGCTGGGACTTTCCAGGATTTGCTGCCGAAGACATATGTTGACCCATGTCGACATCGAATAATTTATCCGACGTATATATATAGATGGCTAGAAAACGCAGTAGACGCAGAAGGCGAAGGAGCAGCCGCCACCGTCGCTCAAGGCACCATAGGAAGGGGAGGCGCAGCAGGCGCGGGGGGCGGCGTGCCCAGCGCGGAGGTTACTTCCTGGGACGCCTTTACCCAGCGCCTGCGTTCCCGCCGGGCGGGGACTACAAGCCTGGATCCAGCACTAACGGTTTAGGAGGAGGGCGCTATTACGGGAAGTTGCAGAAGCCCTGTCTCCCGGATCCTGCTTCCTCGAACCGCATCGTTCCGCTGAAGAACCAGGGCGGCGGGCGCAGGCGGAAGGGCCGCAAGCGGCGGACGCGCCGCCGGCGGCGGGGCGGCAAGCGCCGGACAAGGGCGCAGCGCGGAGGTTTCCACGTCCCGGGTGTGAAGACCACGAAGAGCGGCCAAATCCACGTGTCGGATGGCAAATACATGAAGGAATTTGGAATTCCTCTCTGGGAAGTAGTCGAGGTCGTGCCGGGCGGGACAGATGTCCGCGACGTGATGTGGGGAACCCAGGCGGGCCTGAAGAATGTCTGGAACACGTGGTGGGGGAATGCGCCAGTCAACAGCCCGAATCCGTCCGTCCAGCCGATTGAGGTGGACAGCAACATCGTCTTCAATCCGTCGCCAGATCTGGACGTCGTCCAGCGCAACGCTAGTGAGGCGGCGGCCAAGTACCGGATATAGTTGGCGGTATTTTTCTCAGTCTAGTACATAATGAGTTACGCTAAAACCTTTCGATCATTATGTACCCCAGCCCAGGTCTACTTCGTCCTGTCGCTGTCAGGGATCCTTGCCTTGCTTGCCCAGAACGGCGACTCCCACCGCTATTGTGTAGGGAAACATAAGGTCGATCTCCCCTTTCATAATGCCTCGTTCTTCATCTTTAAGGCCCTTTACGTGCTCTTCTGGACCTACATATTGCAGCTACTGTGCAAACACGGACACTCGAACATATCCTGGTTCGTGGTGCTCCTGCCATTCCTAGGGCTCTTCCTCATCATGGCCCTATTCTTGATGACGTATATGTAAATCATTTCTCACCTATGTTAGCGGATCGGAAATGATTTGAAGGATGGGCAAATGCCGAGAGGAGTGGATGGAGGTTTAAAAATATGTGCCTAAGTTATACCAGAATGGCACAGGACACCACCCCGTGGCGGATTATCGACACATTTTTTAGAGACAACCAACACTTCCTGGTAAAACACCATTTGGAGTCCTACAATGACTTCTTCAATAAAGGTCTCCCGCAGCTCTTTCGCGAGAAGAACCCGATACGGTTCTTCAAGGAGCAAGATGACGTGACCACACTGGACACCGTAGCCGACCAGGTCACAGGCGGCACGCGGACGGTGCGAAACCGGCGGCAGGAATACAAGTTCCAGTGCGATCTCTACCTAGGGGGACGTAACGCAGACCGTTTCTATTACGGCAAGCCTGTGATCTTCGACAAAGAAAGGGGCTCGCACTATATGTACCCAAATGAGGCACGCCTCCGAAATATGACCTACGCATTCACGATACATTACGACGTCGATGTAGTCTTCAGACTATTCTTGGAGAAGGAGGCGGGCTCCGGAGTCTACGAGGTGGCCGAAGAGACAGTAACGTTGTCTAAGATCTATCTGGGAAAGTTTCCGGTAATGCTTCAGTCCGACATGTGCCTTATGAAAGGGTTAAGCCCCGAGGTGCGCTATAATATGGGCGAGTGCCGCAACGACCCGGGTGGCTACTTCATCGTCGACGGCAAGGAGAAGGTCATCATCTGTCAAGAGAAGTTTGCCGATAACATGCTCTATATCCAAAAGGACGAGAATGAGATGCATAGCTTTTCAGCGAAGATACGCTCTGTCTCCGAGGACGCTTCCAAACCGATCAGAACGTTGGCGGTCAGGATGGTGGCACCGCAGCCGTCGTCTTCGAACGGGCAGATCGTAGTATCCATCCCCAATGTCCGCAAGCCTGTCCCTCTGTTCATCGTCATGCGCGCACTGGGTATAATATCGGACAAGGATGTGATACAGTACTGCCTGCTAGATCTGGAGAAGGAGAGCCACCTTGTCGAATACTTTCGAGCCTCTATCCACGACGCGGGCATGGTGTTCACTCAGGCAGCGGCCGTTCGTTTCATCGGGTCTTTCACTAAAGGGAAATCAGTAAGCCACGCCCTGGACATTCTCTCGGTCTACTTTCTTCCACACATCGGCGAGCTGAACTTCCGCCAAAAGGCCCTGTATCTGGGCTACATTGTCAGAAGAATGCTCGCCGTTGCCGCGGGAGAGAGCAAGCCTACGAACCGCGATAGCTATCTCTATAAGAGGATCGAGGTCTCCGGAATGCTGATCTACCAACTGTTTCGCGAGTATTACAGCCTCCAGCAGAGAGATATATTCCTCAATATGGATAAGGAATACCTGTACAAGAAATCGGCTACCAACTACCAGGACAGGAACTTCATGCGGCTAGTGACCGACAACGTTGCAACGATATTCGGCAATAGGGTCGTCGAGTCGGGCTTCAGACGCGCATTCAAAGGCGACTGGGGGGCCGAGGCACATACCAAGCGGCCAGGCGCGCTGCAAGACCTGAGCCGGCTGTCCTTCTGGGCGACCATCTGTCAACTCAGGAAGACAAATATCCACATAGCTGCCGACGGCGCGAAGGTCATGGGGCCACGCCTTTTAAGTGGGACCCAGTGGGGGATACTCTGCCCCCTTCATACACCTGACGGAGGAAATATCGGCCTGCACAAGCACCTGGCACTGACGACCCACATAACCAGCGGCTGTTCAGGCTACCCAATGATTAGGTACTTGCGCAGCTTCGGAATCAAGATACTGGAGGAGTGCTCCATCGAATACCTGGGCCAGACAGCGAAGATAATGGTGAACGGGGCCTGGGTCGGAGCCACCAGCGAACCTGTGGATCTTATCACGGCCCTACGGCTGAGAAGAAGAAACGGACTCTTCAGCCCGTTCACGAGCCTCCGCTGGAATATAGGCCGAAATGAGATAATCATCCTGACCGACGCCGGGCGGCCCTGCCACCCCCTCTTCTACGTCGAGGGCCAGACGATAAGCTACGAGAGGGCAATCCCTGCAGCGAGGATAGCAGACGGCAATCTGAACTGGCGTGAAGCAGTCACAGGGTTCGCAAAGAAGAAAGTAGGGGGCGATCTCAACGACTGCCATATATACGGACTGAAGGAGATGTACGGCGCGCGTGTCGACCTTGCTAAGAACAGCGCCATCGTCGAGTACACGGACACCTCCGAGATGGAAGGTGTGAAACTTGCCCACTACGGCGAGCCGCCGGCAGACTTCGCGAGGAACTCGGTCACCCATATCGAGATGCATCCATCCGTGATACTGGGGGTGATGGCCAATCAGATCATCTTCCCGAGCAACAACCAATTCCCACGCGACCTTTTCTCTTGCGGCCAGAGTAAACAGGCAGTCTCCCTCTACAACTCGAACTACCAAAACCGAATGGATAAGAGCGCGATTATTCTGAACTATGGCCAGACGCCGCTGGTAAAAAGCAGGTACCTTAAGCACATTACACACGAGCAGCATCCATACGGCGTGAACGCTATCGTCGCTGTGGCCTGCTATACGGGGTATAACGTTGAGGACGCCGTAATATTCAACAAGGCTTCACTCGACCGCGGGATCTTCGGCACGCAGTACCTCAACGTTTATGAGGCACACGAAGAGGAGACGAAGGTGGGCAACTTCACGGTGAACACTATGTTCATGGATGTCAACAAGGCAAACGTGATTGGGCTGAAACCGGGTTACGACTACAGCCACCTCGACCCCGAGTCAGGGCTGATCCGCGAGCACACAGTCGTCGACGACAAGACGATCATCATGGGGATGGCCTCCAATAGCTTGACATCCAGCGAGGTCCTCATCGACGCCTCCATCGGCTGCAAGAAAGGACAGCTCGGGTATGTTGACAGGGCGTTCATGACAACGGATGAGTCAGGTAGGCGCCTTGCAAAGGTTAGGATACGGCACCTTCGGACGCCCGCCATCGGCGACAAATTTTGCTCGCGGGCCGGGCAAAAGGGCACGATCGGCATCGTCCTCGAGGAAGCAGACATGCCCTTCACGGCAGAAGGCATGCGCCCCGATCTAATCGTCAACCCACATGCGTTCCCATCGCGCATGACCATCGGGCACCTCGTCGAGACCCTCATTGGGAAGGCCGGTGCGCTCTATGGGAACTTCGGCGACTGTACGGCATTTATAAATAGAGGTCCCAAGAACAGGACGTTTGGTGCGCTGCTTACGCGCGCTGGGTTCAACTCGACGGGAAATGAGATCATGTACAACGGTATGAACGGAGCCCAATTAGAGACAGAGATATACTTCGGCCCCACCTTCTATCTGCGGCTGAAGCACATGGTCAAAGACAAAATAAACTATCGTGCGCGCGGTCCTCGCACGGTCCTGACACGCCAGACTGTGCAAGGAAGGGCAAACAACGGAGGCCTGCGCATCGGAGAGATGGACCGCGACGCTATTGTTTCGCACGGAATGGCTGGCTTCCTCGCTGAGTCTATGATGGTGCGCGGTGACGAGTACTTCATGGCAGTATGCAATAAGACGGGGACCATTGCGATTTACAACGCCAGCCGCAACCTCTTCCTGAGTCCGATGGCAGACGGCCCCGTGAAGTTCGTTGGAAACCTGGAGGACGAGCTGAGCATTGTGCCCATCAGTCGCTTCGGACGCGAGTTCAGTATTGTGCGCGTTCCCTTCGCCTTCAAGTTGCTCTACCAGGAACTCCAAGCTATGAACGTCCAGATGCGCATTATCACAGCCGACAACGTCGAGCAGCACAGATCCTTGGCGGCCATGGACGACCTAGTCCTCCTGACCGATCACGCCAGTTTCGCCGAGGTCAGCAAGGCCATCGACGAGGAGCAGGGTCCCCAGCAGGGGCCCTTCGCCGCGCCAACGGACTCCCCGCCTCCGGGCCCCAACCCCTTCGCGCCGCCCGGCGTGCACCAGCAAGAACACCTTACCGCCGCGACAGGCTCTCCACCGGCAGGCCCCACCCCCTTCGCGCCGCCCGGCGTGCACCAGCAGGCTGACGACAGCGCATCACCGACCGCTGCCGCCGCCGCCAGCCCGACCCTCGTGCTGTCACCGCCCGGGTCCGACGACGAGTCGGGGCCTGCCTATTCTCCGCCATCACCGCTCGCGGAGCCTGCAACCGCGCCAGCAAGCAAGGATGGTTTGCCGCCCGAAACCGCGAGCGAGTCGGGGTCGGTTCTGAAAGATGTCACACGAACAATCAAGGTGGATGACAAGAGTGATGAAGGGCTGGAACTCATCGGAGATATAGAAGAACCGCCCGAGGATGTGAGCGACAGCAAGGCTGCCGCCGACGTCAAAAAAATCGTATAAAATTGACCGAAGCACTTAAATCTCTCCATCCATAGTATACAGACATGAGTATTTCAGCCTCCTATAGCCCGCTGGTATCAAAGATATACAAATCGCGCAAGGTGATCCTGGACCTCCTCGCCCGACGAGGGTTCGCCGTAGATGACTATGCGGGAACAAGCGTGAGTGACGTCCACACTATGTACAGCAACAAGCAACTTGATATGCTCGTCGTGAACCCTACTACGAAACGTAATTTATTTGTCAGGTACCATCTTGCCACGCGCTGCCTCCCAAAGAACGTGTACGAGCTCGTCGACGACCTGTTCGACGTGGAAGAAGTACTCAAGCCGGATGATGAGCTCATCATAGTGACGAAGGAGCGTATGAACGACACCCTGAGGAACCTTATAAAGGAGCTCTACCTGAACGACGGAAGATTCGTCAATGTATACGATCTCAACAACTATCTCGTCAATATTCTCGACCACGAGCTGGTCGCACCGCACAAGGTGCTTGACAGTAAGGCCGCCGGGAAGGTGGCTATGCGCTACAACATCACTAACAGAAGTCAGTTCCCCGAGATATCCCGTTTTGATCCTGCCGCGCAAGCGATAGGCCTACGACCAGGTCAGTTATGCGAGATCGTGCGGAAGAGCCCAACGGCAGTGAGGAGCAGATACTGGCGTCTCTGCCATTAATTATCCTGACATATATATAATGTCTGTTTCACCGGACATCTATAGAACGCAACTTGAGGACAATCTTATCCAATTCTACCTTATCCTGGAGCGCTATAAGCAGGCATTTATCGTCGCGCAGGCCGGCGGAGATTACCCGAATAACATGCAGTTCCAGGAGGCCAAGAGTCTCCTGGAGTCGCGGTTCAGGGACCTTTTTATCGTCGACAGTGAGGTGTTGGGGGGAATCGATGCCAATAACGCGGAGATAGTGAGCTTGAATGAACGTATCGCCATGGTCGAAGGCATCTACAACGGTGAGAATGCGGCATTGGAGCAAAAGAAAGCCGAAGGACTAGCTGCGGGTCCTTTAGCGAAACAGACTGACCAGGAGCTTATTATGCGATACGTAGGGATCCTATACTACGTGGCCGGCGCATGCCTGGGCGCCAACTTCCTCTACCAGAAGCTCAAGGGATAAATACATTTTCTATCACTACTTTATAGAACATGCATATCAATAGCATTTTGGGAGGAATATTCGGATCTGCGAAGAAAGCATCGGTGCCAGTGCCCGACCCGGGGCTCCAGCAAGGCTGGTCGTACAACCAGATGCAGAACAGAATCATTCAGCAGGTGCTCCCCCGCCTGCCCCTGATGGACAGGACGACCGGCGGATCTCTCAAGTCTATCCACGAATCTTTAGAGAATATGGGCGACGTGGAGCAACCGCTGGAGAAGGTCAACAAGGCGGAGTGGGCCAAGCTGTCTGCGTTGGAGGACAAGTTCAATGCCACCCTCTCTGAGTACATGAGGCTTCACAAAGCGCTTTCCGAGAACGCAGCTTCACGTGCCCCGGCAGGCGACGGTAGCGGGCTAGGGGCCTCCAACTCGCCGTTGGCCGTCCAAGTGAGGTCACTTAATTCGCAGTTGATGGCCATGTCGCAACAGATGTGGGTGCAAGTCCAGAAACTCCATTCGCAGGACGCCAAAGTGGGCAAGGTTACGCAGGGCCACGAGGCCGCGCTCACGCAGAGGCTAGAGCAGTTGCAGAAGGAAAGAACAATTCTGAATACCCTTCAGGAGGAACAAGAAACCCTGACGGGTCAGCTAAAGGACCGACATAGGAGGAATACCGCCGCGTACTATACATACGTACTCTGGCTGGGGATGGCCGTCGCCTTCGGTATGGCAGCTATCCACCGTATGGCAAGGTAATCGCACATCTGCATCTATCGCCACCGCTGGGTGACGCTAGTTGCACGCGCTGGACATAGCCCGGAAAGTTTTCCTCTGCCGTATATACATATCGATGTCCGGTAACGTGCTCGGTACACATATACGCCAAGACATGCAGATAGAGGCACGACGTGAGATGCAGCAAAAACAAGACGAGGTCCGGGCGGCCCGACAAGCCGCGAATCAGGCAGCAGCCCAGGCTGTGTCGGGACGTCGCGCGGCTGTCACGAACCTCAACCTCCACGAGTACAGCCAGATGGAAAACTCAGATGCGGCCCTTCAGGCGGCTCAACAGGCCTACAATGCCGCCTCAGGCGAGTTCTACGGGCTCTTCGAGAAAATGGGCAAGGCCGTGCTGGACTGCAGGAGCAACTGCAGCAAAAAATACTCAGGCCTTGTGGACCGCTACGAACGTGACGCATGTTTAGCAGGCTGCAATATGAGCGTCCCAGGAGTCGAGACCGAGACCTCCCCAGTCTTGGGTCCGCACGGCGCCAGTACGACAATATCCTCGTGCAACGCACTGCAAAGCAAGGGACCTCAGTACTGCAAAGGCTGGACGCAGACCAGCTGCTGTTCCCATTTGGCGCCGCAGGACACTACCAGCGGTTTTGCCAAAGACCTGATGAGCAAAGTCGCAAGCGACTGTAATACCACCATCCCAGCTGGGGTGTCCGGGTGGTGCACCTGCAGTGACGGATCAAAGACTGGGATCGTAGACTGCGGTCACCCCACCTTCAACTGCAACGAAGCATGTGCGCCCGCCTCTACGAAACCTTATACCTACGACCAACCAGCGAAGGACTGCTCCCTCACAGACCAGTACCCTTACCTGATATCCTGTGGCCAAAAGGGCTACTGCTACGACGGCCTTAGGGACGAGACGTACACTACGTACTTCGAGGAAGGCGAGGCCTGCCCAGCAAACCGTGTAGTGGCGGGGACCACTTACTTTCTGCGCCAAAGTGGAAGGTCAGGCTACTGCGATGCAGGCGAGTATACAGTGCCTTTCTGCCCTGACCCACACTACGAGTCGTTTCCGACGCGCTTACCAGTGACAGGGACCGCATGCAGTTCGCCCAACACGCGCCAGTCCTGTATCCAGACAGTGCACCCCGGCTGGCGCCCTGACACCACCCTCTGCAAGACAAAAAACCCTAACTTTGTGCAACAGCCGTGCTTTATAGACCCCGTCCGCAGCTGGGATCCCCCGCCTATGACCTGCAAGACCTACCAAGGGGGAGCCAGCACCGGCTCAAAGCTAGTGTGTTACCGACAGAGCGACGCTGCATGCATACCCGCGCCTACCGTTGATGGCGCGCACAAGTGCATGACCGGCGACACCCTGGTCGACAATCCAGGCAAAGGGAACGGGACAGGCCACGTCTATACGACCTTCAATTCGGTGCCCGGCCTGAACATATATGCAGCCGATGTTGACAAGATAAGGGAGTCCCCCGCGCTTTACTTCTACACCGTGCCACCACCCAAAGGGCCCTACAACGAAAGCTTTTATGCCGATCCGATCACGAGCATGACAAAGGATGGGAACTGGACCCTGTACATCCACACGCAAATGAACCCTGGGGGCGGGAAGGCGGGTCCTGTCAAGATACCCGCACAGTATGCCGACTGCTTCGACGGGGCTGCCGTCCTTTACATCGGCCCGAAGCCTGGCACGCCCGAGCTGCCTCCGCCCCCGACTTACTGGCCGCCGCCGGGAGGCGCGCGCTACATATACCACAGCAAGGATGGCGCGACGGCAGGTTGCAAGAAGGCCGGTTACGATCGTCTGTGCTCGATGGCCGAAGTGACCTCGATGGGCGGCCTGTGCGCCGCGGGCTACGTCGAGGACGGTTCGCCGGACCCAGCGGGCTATTATTGCCCCGAGGGCGCGTGCGGATACCCTGGCGGCGGCTGCGGCCCAGTCGCGGCCGGCTGGCGCGGATGGAACCCAGCTTCACCTGCCGGGGCTTACTGCTGCGACGGACCCGCCCCGGCCCCGACTCCGCCGCCCAAGTGCATGAATATGGACGGCCGCTATGCCTTCGGCAATCCGGAGAGATATACCGGGGGATGGGCACTGCGCAACGGGTTGGGGAACGCGCCGGAGTGTGAGGCCTTGTGCACAGGCCAGCCAGAATGCAAGGTTCCGGGCCAGACTTGCAAGACCACTACATACGGCCCGAGTGAGGGCAACCGCTGCTACTGTTCCTTTTGCGTGCCTCATTCCATGCCCTTCCCTCAGACCTGCAAGAATATGGACGGCAGATACGGGTACGGCAACCCAGACAGGTATACAGGAGGGTGGGCGCTTACGTCAGCCTCCGCGGCTCCCCAGTGCGAGACCCTGTGTTCCGACCAACCTGAGTGTAAGGTTAGTGGTCAGACCTGTAAGTCCACATACTACAGCGACGGGAATCGCTGCTACTGCTCATTTTGCGTTACAAAATAGCTGTGGGGAGAGAATCCCTTTAGCCCGCATCTAGCGCAGTCCAGATAGATTGCGCTAGACGCAGAGATAAAAGCCAGGCCTCTCAACTTTTTTCCGTAGGTATATATATATATATGTCTGGAAATGTGCTTGGGATGCACGTATATCAGGATATGCAAATCGAGGCACAGCGTGAGATGCAGAGGAAACAGCAGGAGCTTCAGAGCGCACGACAGTCAGCCAACGAGGCAGCCGCGGAGGCCGTAGCGGGACGCCGCGCAGCGGTCTCGAACCTTAACCTTCACGAGTATTCTGCCATGCAGGACGCAGATACGAGTCTGAAGGCAGCGCAAAGCAACTACAACGCGGCGTCGGGGGAGTTCTACGGACTTTTCGAAAAGATGGGGAAGGCCGTTCTGAATTGCCGGAAGGACTGTAACAGCAAGTACAGCGGCTTGGTAGACAAGTACCAGCGGGATGCCTGTTTAGCAGGTTGCAATATGAGCGTCCCTGGCGTCGCTGACGAGTCCTCCTCAGTGCTCGGTCCCCACGGCGAAAGGACGCGGATCGCCTCTTGCTCCGGGCTCCAGGACAAAGGGCCACAGTACTGCAAAAGTTGGACGCAGACCGACTGCTGCTCGCACCTGGGCCCTGAAGACACTACCAGCAGCTTCGCGAAGGGGCTTGTGAGCAAGGTGGCGAGCGACTGCAATACGCCTATCCCCTCAGGCGCCTCGGGATGGTGCACATGCAGCGACGGGTCAAAAACCGGCATCGTCGACTGCGGACACCCTACTTTTAGCTGCAATGAGGCGTGCGCACCGGCCTCTAAGAGACCCTACACTTTCGACCAGGCACCCAAGGATTGCACTTTGACGGACCAGTACCCCTACCTGGTGTCATGCTCCCAGAAGGGCTATTGCTACGACGGCCTCAAGGATGAGACCTATACGACCTATTTCGAGGAGGGTGAGGCGTGCCCTTCTACGCGGGAAGTGGCCGGGACGCCGTACTATCTCAGGCAAAGCGGAAGATCCGGTTACTGCGCGCCTGCGGACCAATTCACTGTCCCGTTTTGTCCCGACCCACAATATGACTCCTTCCCCACGCGGCTCCCGAAGACAGGAACTGCTTGTAGCTCGCCTAATACCCGCGAGTCCTGCATTCAGACAGCTCATCCCGGCTGGCGTCCTGATGCGAGCCTTTGTGTGAAGAAGAATCCGAGTTTCGTTCAAAAGCCGTGCTTCATAGACCCCATTCGCAGCTGGGATCCCCCGCCGACTTCCTGCAAAACCTACCAAGGGGGTGCCAGCACTGGTTTCACGATGGTCTGCTACCGAGAAAAGGACGCGTCCTGCCTTCCTCCGATCGACGCAGGCGGCGTGGGGAACTGGAAGTGTCAGCCGGGCGATACCTTGGTCAATAACCCCGGTAAAGGGAATGGGACAGGTCACGTCTATACCACCTTCAACTCCGTGCCTGGGCTGAACATATATGCCGGCGACGTCGACAAGATTCGCGAGTCTCCTGCTCTATACTTCTACACGGTGCCACCGCCGAAGGGCCCATACAACGAAAGTTTCTACCCGGACCCCATCACAAGCATGACGAAGGACAACAACGGGACCCTTTATATCCACACCCAGATGAACCCTGGGAACGGGAAAGCTGGACCTGTCAAGATACCCGCGCAGTATGCCAACTGCTTCGATGGCGCTGCCGTCCTCTATATCGGCCCGAAGCCCGGCACGCCCGAGCTGCCACCACCCCCGACTTACTGGCCTGCGTCGGGCGCAAATACTTATATATACTACAACCAGGGCGGCGCCCTCGCAGGCTGCAAGAAGGGCGGCTACGACCGCCTGTGCTCCAAGGCGGAGGTTACATCTATGGGGGGAAAATGCGCCGCGGGGTACATCGCGGACGAGACGCGCGCAGGTTACTACTTCGATCCTAAAGGCGGGAGCGGCGCCGGCTGCGGTGGCCCGAGCGCAGGGTGGCGTACTTGGTTTCCCTCCGGCTATGCGGCCGGCGCCTACTGCTGCGACGGACCGCCGCCCAAGAAGACACCTGGGTACCCGTGCAAATGCGGAACCCAGGGCCAGGCTGGTACAGGCACCTCTACACGCGACCTCAGCTCGACAACCGAATGCGACTGTCAAAAGGCGTGCGAAATTGGCATCCACCCCGATGTGCCGTGCAACAGCTGGCAGTTCTACCTAGAGAATGGGGAGTCGCACTGTTACCTCCACACTGGCGGAACGACTGCGCCCACCAACAATCAGAACTGTGGCGGGGCTCTCTATGCCAACGCAGCCGAATACGACAAAACGATCGCGGCGTGCGGCTGCGCCGCCGTCCCTGCGGGCGGCGTCATCCAGGGACAGGCGTCGCTTGGCGAGCGCGGATTCCCTGCGTCAGTCTTAGAAGCAGGAAACCGATACTGCTGGCTCAGCGACAGCCCGCGTGACAAGGCTGCAGATGGCGGGATGAAATGTCCCCCGCAGTATCCACATCTCCGTCGGTGCTGCGGGCCCGGTTCGCCGTGGTGGTGCTATGCTTCAACTTCCGGGGCAAGCGACGGCTGCAACTGCCAATGTCCGGACTGCGGTACGAACTCGGGTTTCCCCTCGTGTGCATCCTTCGGCGGCTACTGCACGAGCGACGGCGCCCAGAAGAACTGCCTGAAGAGCACCGGGTGCAAGGTCGTCGGCAATCCGAAAATCAACTGGTACGGTGGGTGCGTGACGAAGCAGAGCACCCCAAAGTTTTAGATACTGCGTATATCCCTCTGTCCGTAGGATTCAGAGAGACAAGATATTTAGCGCGCCTATACTCGATATATGCCGCCATATTATTCTCTGTACAGTGTTTATATGAGCAACTGCCCAAAGAACTGGTGGGCGGCGGCCGATACAGGCGGCCGCTGTGTGCAGACATGTCCCTTAGACAACCAGACACGCGCATCGAGCGGTAGGTGCAAGTGCGGTCTCAGTCCCCCGAATGCAAATTGTATAGCAGGCACACGCTGCGCCAACAATGAGTGCGTCGCGGTGACGCCGCCGGCGCCTACAGAAGATGGCGAATGGGAAATATGGGCCAACACAGGCATATTCAGCCCAGATGTGGCAGGGAGCCCGGGTTCGCCTATGACCGGAGTAACCCTCGACAGGGCAAAACAGATATGCCGTGACCTGGCCGGCTGCGTCGGCTTCACCTTCAAGACAGACACACCGGGCTCGGTGTGGTTCAAAAGCGGCCCGCAGGGATGGAGTACTTCCGGATCGCCAGGATGGACTGCGTATGTGTTTAAGGGCCATCATACGCCGCCTCCGCCGCCGCCGACCGCCGATCAGTACGACCTCCCGGGCGGACTCGTAGCAGTTCCGACCGGCGGCGATCTGGTGCGGCAGTGCAATGCCTCTTCGCAGAATATATCTGGTGAACAGCAAGCCATCAGCTCCGCCTCGGCGGCCTCAAAAAAGGATTGGAAGGCCCTGATCGGACAAGCCGAAGGAGTCCAAGGAACATGGCATGCCGCCCTCAACGAGCTCAACGAGCTAGGCCAAGCCATACCCCTTAAAACGTGGGAGTTGAATAACAAGATGGGGGAATATCGCGAACATTATGCGCGCCTGAACGCTCTTAAGAAGAACACCGCGCTGCTGAAGCAGATGGTCAGGGACAACAAAACCGTGACAACCTATGCCAACACCACCTACTATATTTGGCTCTCCGCAGCGGTGTTAATCGGCATAGCCGTTCTGCGTGCGATGCGGAAGTAAAAGCCTTTTATAGCACTAATATTTTCTATGCAGAGTATAGATAATATGTCCGATGAGTGGTACCTCCACTTTAACGAGCCATTAGTGATCACGAGTGAGTCACGCGATAGTGGGCGCGCGCTTATGATGCTAACCAGCGGTCCCGGTAACGCAGAATTCGCGCCAATGGCAATAAGCAAGACCGAAATGCCGGCCTACCCAGCCTTCATCATGCGCAGCTACAACGTCCCCGAACAGCCTGTGCTCCAGAACGGTTCTGAAGCTGTCATACAGTGGGCAGGCAATGCCCCCGGCATCGGAACACCTGACGGCAACACGCCGAATTGTGGTTGGTACGGCTGCCGCGTCCTCCAGTCGCCCGACGAAAAGGTAGGCGGCGGCGGCACGAGAGCAGTCTTCGGCCACGGGGAGTCCTCGCCTCCGTTGTTTAGGCTTGCACCCTCGCCGGCCTTCCTGGCCACTGGTCTTGCCTATGCCGAGGACGGTGGCTGCGCGGCTGCCACGCCCCAATACGTGGAGACTCTGGTCGCCAAGGCGGTCGCGAACCCGAGCATCGTTGCGATCGGTCAGCAGAGCAACGGGTGTTGGCACTTGCTGAAGTGGGCCCCGGGAACCACGGGCGCAAACAAGAAAACACCGGCTATGTATCCTAAGCACTTTCAAATGATTGACGGGCGAATTGACCTGACAAACGGAGCAGGCGTCTGCATCGCCGCGGCTGCAAACTACTATCCAGGCGTCGTCCCCGTCGGCACACCCGGATACGGCTGCGGGTGGTACGGGTGCCGCGTGCTCCGTGACAGCGGCGACGGCGGAACTGGGTACGTAGGGGCCCTCACGTGGGACCACGGTGGCGGCAGTCCTTCCGTATTCTTCCTCAATCGCCCCGAGGTTGTAAAGCCTTTTGCGCCACCGAAGGGTGATACATGTGCAGCCCTGGGTCCTTGGAAGCCTTACGCTAGAAATACGAAGTCACCAGGAGCATCACTGCCCGCCGGCACCGGTTGGTCTAAGATGGCGGGAAGTATGATCGCTGGCACCGCCCAGGTGTGCCAACCGGGTTCCTTCTGGGATGGACCTGGCACAGCTGCCGCGCAGACTTGCTACTATGCGGAGTGCCCTCCAGGCTACGTCCGACCGCCCATCCCCAAAGGGTTCAGCGGGAGCAGTACCAACTCGGACTGGCCAAACTACGCTCAACCCGAGGTCTGGCCTGCTAAATGTCCGTGCGTGAAGCCGGAACAGACAGCAGGCGGCTGCTGTTTCAAGATCAACGGCAGCTGCAAAACCTACCCGAACATGCCCGGCCGTGGCTGGTTCGCCGATCAGGACTACGGGGGTCCGAAACCGACGACAGTGGAAGCCTGCGAGGCGCGCTTGGCGTCTTGGAAGGGATCGTGCTCCAACCCCCAGATCGAGATGAGCACCGAGGCGGGCTGCGTTCCCCCCCAGTACCAGGATCCGTGCGATGGGGGGCGCGCCTACTGGGAGATGGCGAGTAAGGTCCTGCACGCATACGGCACTCCAGAGGAGGCGGCGGCCGCCTGCCAACAGATGGGCCCGCAGTATGCCGCGGCACACGGCGGCGTGGGCTGCGACGCTTACTTGACCACACCGGAAGGAACGTCATATACGTACCAGATCAACAAGGGTGCAACTGCATACTACACCTGCGACGTATCGTTGGCAGGGAAAGGTCCACATTACGGTGCCTTCTACGGCAAGGTGCAGCAGGGAATACCGTCGCAGTATGTGGGGGGTGCCACAGGGTATGCCGTCTGGTCGAATACCGGGCTGGCGACGCCCGATGTGGCGGGCGCCCCCGGCTCGCCGCTGGCGAATACTTCAGTCGACCAAGCGAAACAGATATGCCGCGATCTCCCCGGTTGCGTCGGTTTCACATTCGACAACCAAAATCCGACAGCGATCTGGTTCAAAAGCGGACCCCAGGGCTGGAGCACGCACTCCGCACCTGGCTGGACCACGTATGTGTTCCAAGGGGAGCATACGCCACCCCCTGCACCGCCGAAGATGGACAAATATGGACTGCCAGGCGGTCTGGTCCCAGTCCCCGACGGCCAGCAACTTGTCCAGCAGTGCACCACAGCATCCCAAAGCATGGCCGGGATGGCGGAGATAAACGCGCTCAAGGGAGCAATGGCGAAGCAGTGGGGTCAGCTGATGGACGAAGCATCGACACTCCAGGGTAACTGGCACGACTCTCTCCAAGAGCTGAATACGCTTGGGCAAGCCATTCCCCTCAAGACCTGGGAGCTAAACAACAAAATGCACGAGTACCGGAAAACGTACGCCCATCTGGGGAGGCTCCGGGGAGACGAAGGCCTGCTGAAGCAGATGATGGAGGACAGCAAAGCCGTGCAGGAACATGCCAATGCCACCTACTATATATGGCTTACAATAGCTGTGGCGGTGGCGCTCGGCGTCACGCGTGCACTGCGGAAGTAATAAGCCTTTAGTGAAAAGTTATATTATCTATATCATATACATATAGGCAATATGCAGACAGACACTAATCCGAACTATGCAGCCGTCTATGATGTTAACCTTTCCGAATGGAACACGATGACTGACCTTGACTCCGCTCAACAGCTCGCTGAGAAGCCGATGTTCGGCAGCACGTCAACCCTGCTCGGGCTCCAACAAAAGGTCGGAAAGGAAGACGAGGCGTGCCGCAGTGAGTGCGAAAAGAAATTTCACGGTACCGTCGCCGACTACCAGCGGGCCGCATGCCTCTCGGGCTGCCAGCTGGGCTTAGGCGGCACGAGCAAGGCCGGGGCCACTTTTTCACCCCCAGCCGGTGTCTCATCCGCTATCGGCACCTGCAATGTCCTCACCAAGAAAGGCCCCCAGTACTGCAAGGGATGGTCGGATACTGGTTGTTGCTCGCACCTGGCCCCTGTCAACTCGAAGTCCGCTCTATCCCAGTCGGTCGCCAACGACTGCAACACAAAAATACCCACGACGGCCTCTGGCCACTGTATCTGTGCAGATGGTGGGAAGACGGCGGTAGTGGACTGCGGCCACCCCGAGTTTAACTGCAACCAGGCGTGCGCGCCAGCGGCCAAGCGCGGCTACACCTATGACCAAACGCCCAAAGATTGCACCTTGTCGGCCAGCTACCCATATCTCATCCCCTGCGGCCAGAAGGGTTACTGCTATGACGGAGTCAAGGACGAAACCTATACCACCTACTTCGAAGATGGCGAGGCCTGCCCCGCCAACAGGGCGGTGGGCAGCTCATCCTACTATCTGCGGCAGAGCGGCCGTTCTCCTTCCTGTTCGCCAGCAAGCCAATATACCGTTCCCTTCTGCCCTGATCCCCAATATGGAGAGTTTCTCAAACAGGGGTGCAAGCAAGGAAATACGGTTACATCTTGCCTTGCCACCGTGAACCAGGGCTGGCGAGCAGATAAGACACTCTGTAAGACGAACCACGGTCCTGTCTCTTCTGGCGGCGACGGCACCGCCGTCTTGAAGCCCTGTTTCATCGACACCATCGTCAGCTGGGGAAACGGCACGTGCTCACTGTCGACATGCGGACCTAAAGGTGGTCAGCCGTGCTCCACAATGGACGCATGCGCTGCTAAGAAAGGCCAATGGACCGGGCACGTGCACTGCTCCTACAACAATGTCCCCGGGCTCAACATATTTCCCCAGGATGTTAAGAAGATAAAGCCCTCCCGTGCATTGTATTTCTATACGGCGCCTCCGCCAGCCGGTCCGAGCAACCAGCAGTATTTCGCCGACCCTATCACATCTATGTCGACAGGAAGCGACGGCGTACTCTATATCTACACGCATATGAACCCTGGGACTGCCAGCGGTGGCGGCCCCGTGGCAACAGGGACCATAGCAGGCCCTATAAAGATACCGGCGAAGTACGCCAGCTGCTTCACGAATGCCACGACCATCTACATTGCACCGGCCCCCGGGACAGTTCCCGAAGGCTTCGCGACAATGAGGCGCAGAGGGTGGGAAGGCTTCACCGCGCGCCCGCAGGCAGCCGGCGCGGTCGCGCCCCCCGCGGCTCCAGCGGCAACCGCCTGCACGCCTCCACCGTCCACGAATAGTTTCGAAGTTCACCACGGCAGCTACCTGGGATCAGGAAAAGATGTTATCCCGATGCTGCGTAATATAACTGTCGAAAGAGCGAAAGCTATATGCCAGCAGACACCAGGTTGCGCTGGCTTCACTTTCCACACGGACGACCCCAGCAAGGGTGTCTGGTTCAAAAGCTCCGCGACACTCGCGTCCTCCGGCACAACGGCTCCGCAGTGGACTAGCTATACCCTCGTCGCCGGTCACTCTTCGACTGCACCTTTAGGAAAAGGCAGCAGTGCGCCTGCGCAGACACAACATCTCCCCAAAGGTATGGTCGCGGTGCCAACAGGTCAGCAGCTGGCCGCAGCATGCAGCACCGCTGCCAACTGCTCCGGTGGTGGTACAGGCGCTCAGATACGGAAGAAACTCCATATGACCGAGGCCGCAAGGAAGAAAGCGCAGCAGGCCGCAATGGCGGCCGCCGTGAAGTCACAGGCACAATGGCATGGTGCGCTTTCGGAACTCAACACGATAAGAGGAGCGCTCCCGGAGTCGCAACAGCAGCTTGCAGAGAAGATGGAGGAATACCGCGCCCTCTACGAGCAAATAGGCGAGGACAGGGGGATGAATGTGCAGCTGGGGGCTATGCTGCAAGATGGGCATTACAGCGTGAACCAGGCAAACGCAGGTTACTACATATGGTTTATTTTAGCAATTTCAATCATGCTCGCTGCAATCCGACAACTCAACAAATAATTTTTTTATGGCTTAATATTATATATATGGCATCTACTCATAAAGCTTGCCCTCCAGGTTCAACACCCACGATGCATGATGGGAAACCCGCATGTGAATTCAAAGAGGTGGAAAGGCTGTACTGCTACCTCGACGAGACTGGTGCGCAAGCCTGCTACAAAGGAGGAGCGCCCAATTTTCCTCCGTCTTTCCCGCAGCCGCCGTCCGGCCCCCCGGCACCCGCCCCGACGCCGCCGCCTTTCTCGGCGTGCGGCGACATATATGCTATCAAGCACGAGAACATTGTCCAAAATATAAAGGACCTTCAGACATACGAACAGCAGCTCTTCAAGCTTTTACGTGAGTCCTATTGGGAGGGGTGGGACGGAGAGAGCTCTGCGAATCTCGCGATGCGTATCAATGAGCTCAGCGGGATCCGGCAAAGGCTCTTCCAGGAGCTGCGTAACCAGTACACCGCCTCACAGTGCCTCCTGAACAACGACAGGCAGGATATGGCCGACCAAATCGCTATGGTTTCTTTAGTAGAAAAAGAACTCGACAACGCAAAGGCGAATATAAACCAACTGCGAACTGCACGTGACAATAAGCTGAGGATGGTTGAGATCACAAACTACGAGTATGACAGGTACATCTCTCATCGCGACATATTTAGAGTCGCGGCTGGCGCCGGCGTTGGGGTGCTCCTCGGCGTCTACCTCACCACGTCAGGCTGGGGCGGCACGGGCAAAGCAGTCATCATTATCTCGATTGCCCTCTTCCTCTACCTCACTGCCACCAACATCTATACCAACTACTTCCGCAACCAGTGGAACTGGAACCAGCTCGAATGGAATGCCCCTGACCCTGCGGAGATGGGTAAGGACTATGAGACCGTCTGGGAGTATGACGTTGACCACCTGTGGAAGTTGTGGCACCAGGCGAAGTCCGAATATAATTACGAGAAGAGCAAAGCAACGAGCGCATGGGACAAGTCTGCACTTGGGACGATAGCTGATCGCGAGTATGACAAGGGAGCCAAATGGCTGCACAAACATACCGGGTTCCTGCGTCACCCTTACCACAAGCTACCTACTTGGGGCGGTGGCAAGAAGAAGGGCGCCGAGTCGTTTTCCAATTTCCATTAATTTTCTTCATAGTATACAACATGAGTGCCTCAGCCATTCCCCCTCAGATTCCCATGGATGATGAGCTCTTTGAAGGGATAGACAAACTCATAAAGCAAGCCAACGAGTCCAATGCAATCGGGTGCGATTACATTTGCCGCGAGAACCAGAACCTGGACAATCTGTACCAGGACTACATGTCTTGGCGGTACCTGCAGGAAGAGGCACCAGAGATCGTGCAGGCAACAGAGCAGGACTACTATACCGCTGCCTACGGAACAGCCTGGTACGACAACTACCGAGAGGCCAACGCAAAAAAGGAGGCCGACCAAATAATCCCGATAATCACCCGAAATGTAGAAGAGAAACATACGGAGATATCGCGGAATATAGATTACTACCAATCACAGCAGTTATACATTGCCCGGATGGGGAAGCTTATACAGGACTATAATCAAAAGATAAACGACGACGCCAAAGCAGTGGCTGCCCTGGAGTCAAAGATGAACGTCAACAATCGATTGGCTAGCTACTACAATATGCGCAGTGACTCCGTCACGCCCTACACGGACTATGCCTATGTGCTATACTGGATAGTCGGCGCGATCCTGATAGTGTATGTCGCGTGGGGAATGTACAAAAAGCGGATCACGCCACACAATATCACACTTCTGTCGGCATTGTCCTTCGTAAGTTACCTTGTTGTGCCCTTTGCCCTCCAGACAGCGCTGCTGCGCCTTAACGCCACTAAGTGCACCTAGAAAACTATGATTAGGAACCGGAATCTACGGATCCTGATCATACGCCATTCGGCTCAACGTCCAGATCATCGTTACAGTCATATACGATCTGAAATCCTTTCCACCTCGAGCCGACCGGCTTGCCCATTCTCTTTGTCAGGAAGTCATAAAGGTCCTTGCCTTGCGGCGCTGCCCCGCGGTACAAGTCGTTATACCAGCGCTCGAATTCCTCTTTCACCGCCGTTCGCCTGATGCTTCCCTGTTCACATTTGACAATCTTTTCGTCGAAGAACGCGGTGAAGAAGTCCTGCTGCTGTTTGTACCGGTTACTTGATGCCATCACAATGTCGCAGTCCTCGACCTCACCACCTGTCTCAAACGCTTTCTTGACGAGCAGGGCGGCGAATACTTGCTTCCATCTCTCGAACTTCTTCTCCATCTCTTTATCAACTTTGAACTCGTGCTCGTCAGGGTTGGACGAGGGATTCTCCACGAATTTCGACACATAGTCACATACGCGTATCCGGCGCCAAGTCCCGTCGTCCATACTTTTGATGTCGAACAGGTGATTTGTGCAGACTACCAGGCTGAACTGCGGCACAAATGTCACAGTGTCACGGAAGAGCGCACGACCCTGGATAGGATCGCCGCCCGTCAGTTCCTTAACTACCCCCTCGTTGATGGCCATGCCTTTGGAAGGCTCCTGCATAACTGCGTACCGGAGGCCTTTCAGTTGGGCTATCTCCGGCGACACCGAACCGATGCAGCCGCGCTTCTGTGTGATCAGCGTGATAGGCACTGTTCCCTTGTAGTCGCCCAGTATCATCCCGAGAAACTCAACAAGTTTGGACTTTCCGTTCCTTCCGCATCCAGTATAAATGTTAAACGTCTGATTTTTATTGTCCCCTCTCAAGATGGACGCCAGATGTTGCCACATATATCGGTTCAAGTCAGGCTGCGGAAACAACTGTTTCATAAAACCGACGATCTCGCGCTCTATAGCAAGTTGTTCCGCATCATTCTCGTCAAAGGGTACATAGTCGATACCAGTGCACAAAGACAAATAGTCTTCTGGCCGTCCCCTTCTGAAGATCTTATGTTCGAAATCCACGACACCGTTCCTGAAGCAGAGAAGATAGGGGTTCTTATCTAGCTTGTTCATGAAACGCGCATCGAAGAAGTGCTCACATGCCTCTCTCATAATATTGTTCTTGTGCGCGGTCTTCCGCAACTTCATACTGATCACGGACATCTTTTGCGCTAACTTTTGGCGTTTAATGCGCTCCTCCTCCTCCTCGCACGTGTGTATACTGTCTACAATCTCTGCCTGCTTCGTATTGTATACACGCGCGAGCTGGGTCGACAGTTTTCGCCGTAGGGTAGTCCCTGAGTCTATGTCCGCCCAGCGACCATCGGTATACTCATACCATATCTTGTTCTTGATGTTTATACACTTGTAACTATCTTGGCACATCTGGTAGAGCACGCGCGCGATGTCATACTCTGTGTCCTCGTGGATAGTCTTCTCGATGTAATACCCTATGGTCTGTTCCTTCACCGCCGTATAGCCCTCGGGATCATCCTCACGGGCCCACCACATTATACTTCGGTCGGTGATACGGTCCGGCGCGAGACCCTCCCAGGTGTGGTAATGGCCCGGGATGTCGTCGAACGAGAATTTGCTCGACTGGCTTGAGAACAGCATCCAGGTCAAGAACAGCCGATAGTCTGTCCGCCGCAAAGCAAGCCCCACCTTGAGCCAGTCCTCGTAGGGTTCAGCGCGGCTCGGCGACAGAAGCATAGTGAACATATGGGTTTCCTTCACATGGTACTCGTCCCCCTGTTTGGCCTCGTCCAGTATGTCCTCGATCGCTTTCTCCAACTGTTCCTTAGACCGAATATTCTCTATATGCCGCCCCGCTCCCCGCAGTATGACCGCTGTCTTGTGTCGCTTACGTCTCACCTTTATGCTACTTGTTTTCTTGGCGCAAGCCGGCTTCACCTCATCTCGCAACTCGAAGGCTATATTGTCTTTCTTACGTGCGCTTATGGCCTCCATAATCCCTAGGTGGTGGGGGTCGTCGAGAACTTCCTCCTCCAGCTCAGGCTGTCCAGCAATGTACTGCGCCGAATAGTGCTTCACCAAAGCGTATGCCTCATGCCCTGGCTTCCTGCACCCATAGTGCTGCCAGTTTGTGCTGCCGCGGCTGATCCCGACATCGAGGACCGAATCATAGTTGTTCGTGAGCGGCAGCTCCTCGAGAATATGGTCTACCTCCGCCAGCACTTTGTCGCGTAAGAGCAACTGAGCTGCGTGCTGCAAGTGGACACCGAAAACGAGATGTATCCCATCCTTGGTCATAGTCTCATCTGTCGTGTTTACGTCTGGCTTCTCCAACACGAATATGGGGAAGGTAACATCCTCCGTGACCTTAACGAGCTTTGCGAGAGACTCCAGATAGAGCACCACAAGGTCCTCGATGTGACTATCGTTGTGCTGCCTCTCGAGCAGATCTGCACTATATCGGAAATCCAGGTCTACAAGAATGGGCCCCGCGTCAGGTAATTGCTTCTCTGTTAGGAACTCGTGCTTTCCCTCGATGAAGACCTTGCGATGCAACTGCTTGCGAAAGCTCGGGAGATCTTCTTCGCCTACCGCATACTTACCCCCGTAGATCCCGAGGGCCCGGTCGCCAATCCTGGTGTGGGTTATGCTACTGTTGTCTGTGCACTTGAGTCCCCTCATAATGCCATCAAGTGTGGCAGCCATTCTGCTAGTATATTAGGGCCTGATATTTTTATATCAATTTAGCTCCCCCATGCTCAAAAACTTTTGTTCACGCTTACCACACTTGCTCACAAAGGAATGTTGCTTCCGAACAGATTTAAACACTTCTAAAGATATCTACCATAGAATGGCCGACAAGGCAGAAGTGTTCATATCCAGCACAACCCAAAGGAGGCTCCTCAAGGACGTGAGGGACATCGTGAAGAATCCGCTTACCGAGCAGGGGATATACTACGCGCACGACGAGGAGGATATGCTCACCGGCTACGCCCTCGTCTTCGGTCCTCCTGACACCCTCTATGCCGACGGCGCCTACTTCTTTAAGTTCAAGTTCCCTAGCGACTATCCCTTCTCTCCACCCAAGCTGCAATTTATGACGGCAAACGGTAACACAAGGTTCAACCCCAACCTCTACCGTTCAGGGAAGGTCTGTCTCTCCATCCTCAATACTTGGAAGGGCGAGCAATGGACTTCGTGCCAGTCGATCCGCAGCGTCCTCCTGAACTTAGTCATTCTTTTCCACGACAAGCCCCTCCTTAACGAGCCGGGCATTCGGGAAACACATCTCGACTTTCGTCCCTACAACCACATCCTCCGATACAGGAACTACGAGACCGCCATCTTGCGCATATTGAGCCACGAGCTGCTCCCGAAGGAATTCGCCAGCTTCTTTCCGTTTGTGAAGGCCAGAATCCTACGGGAGGGAGATGGCATTATGAAAAGGCTGGCAGACCTAGCAGCCTCTGACCTGGATGGTAAGACGATGTCGGTGGGAATCTACAGAATGAAGTGCACCCTTGATTACAAGAATGTCTTTTCAAAACTATCTTTAGCCATATATCTTCTCTCCCAAAATTGAAATAAATAAAGTCGCCCGAGCTTATATAATACCCGACATGCAGTTCTGTCCAGTGTGCAGCAATATGTACTATATCCGCTTGGCCGGGGAGGAGGAGGATAAACTCGTGTACTACTGCCGCAAATGCGGCAACGAGGATGACGAGAGCACCGCAGACCTCACTAGCGTGTGCGTCTCCAAGACGCACATTCGCAAGAGCACGGCAACCTTCGATCACCTGATAAACGAGTACACCAAGTTAGATCCGACGCTGCCGACGGCAAAGAATATCCCTTGTCCGAATGCAGACTGCCCCACAGCATCCGGCGGCGACGGACGGGTCCTCTATCTCCGCTACGACGATGCGAATATGCGCTTCGTATATGTGTGCACTGAGTGTGACACCGTCTGGAAGAGTGCTGATAGCTAGCAAAATTGAAGGGGTATTAAAGAATCTCCTCAGACTATAAGAGAATGAGCGACAGCGAAGATATCGAAAGTCTCGTTAGCAGCGAGGAAGTTGAAGATACCGCCTCGACGGGTGCCGAGCCAATTCCGGAGCTGAACATCGACGCGCCTGCCTTGGGCGACGGTAGCTCGGCAGATAAAGATAGTGGAGAAGGCGACATCGCGGACGAAGAAGAAGAAGAAGAAGATGAGGCCATGATCAGGTTGGAGAATGACGTTGACCAGGACTATCTCCTAGAGTTTCATCCTGAAGTGGCCCAGGCAAACTTCAGCGAGATCCTGGCCCAGGCCGTAGTAGTGCGGGCCAAGAACGGTGATGTCGTCGACCCGCTCCATAAGACTCTGCCAGTCCTCAGCCGATATGAGCGTGCAAGAGTACTCGGCTTGCGCTCAAAGCAGTTGAACAACGGTGCTGACCCCTTCGTAGAGGTGCCTGCTGATATGATCGACGGATATGCAATCGCCCAGGAGGAGCTCAAACAGAAGAAGGTGCCGTTCATCATAAGGCGACCTCTGCCAAACGGAGCCAGCGAATACTGGCGCGTCTCCGACCTGGAGCTCATCGACTACTAAGTCGATGGCTGTATCTTTCATGCTATTTCTTATCATAGCATGAAGAAAATTAAGCTGTATTGGAATCCAGCCACGACTGCAACTTTCCATAATTCGGAGTCCCCAGACCCGTCACAGGATCCCAACCTTTGGCTGCCTCGTAGCCGAACATGTTTGTAGCGCCATCGCTCGGGCAACAGGCACTCTCTGTGCACCAGTTGTTCCCCTTTGTTATGTCGTTAAAGACCGTGGGATCCTCGCCCCATACCTTGTAGAGGAGCGGGTTTGCGAGACCGAGCTTAGGCTTGCCGCGAGCTGCCTGATGGTCGTTAAGGAGCGCGACGATAGACGCGAAGACCGGGCAGGCACAGCTTGTTCCGTCTACACCCATGAGAGATCCCCCAGTCACCACCGGGCAGAAATGTCCCAGGGAACTGACGTCGGGGTAGCCGCGAGCGCCTCGGGGAAACGAAGGAGGCATGATGGCATGGCTGTGAAGGTACCCCTCCACGGCGGCATCCTGCCACGGCGGTCGGGTCTCGTTGTAGATCGAGAAGCCGCCGCCGGCAGTCCAACCAGTGCTGGCAAAGTTGCAGCCCATTTCTGTTGTTCCCTGCGCGCAGCCATACTTCTTGCAGAGCGGCGTCGTCCACGGCGCTGCCGAGCCAGCTTCCGGCACAAGGTAAGTGGCGCCGACACTGGTGACATAGGGTGAGGAGCCAGGAAAAGCGGGATTAACGCCCGCAGCCGGGCCCGTCGAGACACACCCCTCATCGGTGCGGCCTGGCGCACCGGCGTCACCGCTTGCGACGAGGACACTAATTCCACGGAGCCCCATCTTCACGTACTCGAGATTAGTCCGGTTCACATAGACTGCCGACGTCATGTTGTGAGGACACAACCCCAGGCCACTGCACTGTTGCTTTGCTGACCATCCCCAGCTCATAGAGAGAATATCTGGTACAACACTCGCATTCAAAAAATTCACGGCGAAGGAATAGAGCCAGCGCCCGCCCCCCCAGAACCAGACATCCGCGTTTTCAGCGACCTGCGACATCATCTGCAGATCGAGCTGTGTCTCAATCATGGGCGCCTGGTTTATCCCGATGATGTGGGACACCTTCTTGGCGGGTTCCCCGTTAAGGGCTTGCTGTTGCAGCAGATCCGACTGGTTGAAGCCGCCGATCCCCTGGTACTCAACAGCACAGACAGAGGTAGCTGGCAGCTTCACTGTCGGCGACGTGATATTGTAGAGGCCCACCATGACCTCGCGGCCAACGTACCCATCACCCTCCGCTACACGCCGGGACGCCCGCATGGGTGGGCGTGCCCTAGGTGCACGGCTCGTGACCTCGGTGACTTCCACCAGAGACAGATCCACGGACGCAGAAGGCGCGTTATCGCAGTGGACCGCTGCGCTCATCTGCCTGCATATGAGACCATCCGCGCGCAGAGCCTCCAGCAGCGAGTCCGTTTCATCCTGCGGCGGCAGGATGGTCTCATCGATCATCGCCTGCGTCCAGTATTGCCCGTACTGCGCGTGTGCAGGATCAGAAACATTCGCGAGGGCCTCGACTAGGACATCCGCGTTACGCTGATGAAGGCCAAGATATACATCTCCGCACGCGGGAGACGAAAAAAGGGCGGCAAGGGCGAGAGCATATGCGAGCGCTTGTCTCAACATTATCTATAGTACGGCCAACGGCATTCTAAATAGTTTTGTGGAAGACATAACCCTACCGGTTCAAGTACTTCCGGTTCCTAGATAAATAGGAGAACAGCTGCTTCTTGGTCATAGGGGCGGTATTAGGAAACAGATTTCCCGAGTGGACCCTATAGGCGACCCTGTTGGCAGAGCTCTTTGGTATAAAGGTCTGGAACACTGTTCCGGACGAACCTTGGGGGCAAGATCTGCAACGTGGCCACGGGCGAGGGTTGACCTTGCACTCGGATATGATCGGATACATCTTCGTGTTCGTCAAGCCCCAGTTCCATCGACCACGCATGCTCCGAGGAAACGGCTTACGGCTCTTGGTGTAGCCGCTGCAGCAGTTTTCGCCGTCTGCAGGGCCCGTCCAAACGGAGTTATACGGCGTTTCCGCATATACGTCGATCACGCCTGCCGAGGCGTCGATTGTGCAACGGCATGCGCCTGTAGGCCCCAAGGCCCCCACACTTCCCGCGGGCACAGGGCAAGGCGCGGCGCCTGTTGGCCCAGCGTTTTGGGCCAGCGGCCGCGATGGGGGGCCCGGGGGAAACGGCAACACGGGGGATGGCTGGCACGGCGCGACGTCCCCCGGCAAGGGGCAAGCAGACGCCGCCGGGCCCGCGGGACACCGAGACTGATAGTCGTAGCCCTCCGGCACACCACACCCGTGGCTCCTTCTCCACTGCGCAGTCCTTTTCGCCTCTTTCCAGCGGTTCCAGTTCACGGTCCGCCACCCTCGCGCTGCGCCACCACGACCTTGCAAAACGAGCGAGGCGGTCATCTTGCTCGACATATTGATAGGTGCTGCAGAGAGAACGTTAGAGCGACCATTGCCATTCGATATCGCCTTCGGGGCAGGCGGACAAGGCCAGAAGACACCCGGCTTCATGCAGCGCACCCACTTGGCAGCTGGCGACTTTCTCCATATCCCGCAGCAGTTGCAGTCAGGACCTATATGCGTGGGACGAGCGCGGCACTTGTCACACATCTGTACTATGGCAAGATATAATTGCCCTAGCTTCCACGACTCAGCAGGTCCTCAGATGGGCGGTCCCCCACATAGACACAGTTCTTGGGCTCCTGACTCCGCTTGAAACCTAGGAGAGGCTGCGACGAGTAGGTGCAGTTGAATCCCCCACCGCCTACGTTGTAAGCCATATTATTGATCTGTACTATCTTCCTGTCCGGGAAGAGGCGGCTGAAGGTCTTCCGGGCCATCTCATCCGTTCTCTCGAGCCGTGCGCGGACACCCTTCACTTTACACCCTTTCGAGAAGGCGGGAACGAATACCCGTTCATTGGTAACCAGGAAGTTAATGTAGCTGCTCGCCGGCGCCACCTTAACTGCCCCTTTGACTGGGGTAGCAGCAGTCTGACGTATGAGACTGTAAACGCCGTCCCCCGCTGTCACCTCCACCTCTGCCACATCGGGGAGAGGCAGGCGCGCTATCTCGAGGGACCGTCCTTGCACCTTGTGGCGCTTCAGGATGTTGTAGTTGACTGCACATCTTGCCTCCCCTTCGATTACCACCTGGGAAGGGACGTAACCGTACTTCTTCACATAGTCGCCACCCAGTCCTGCGAGAACGACTCTCCGCGCCCCCACGAAGCGGCACACTTCGTCCGTGTGACCACCGGTGCCGATCGCAGTGTAAGTCCTCTTACCGCCGCCGGAGATCGCGACCGGCCCGAAGTTGGTCATATCGTCGTCTTTGACGCCTGCGACAAGCCAGATTATCTTTTTGAGCCGATAGGCCTTCAGGAGAAACCGTTCGATTTCGCACAGAGACATAGGGGCGTTGCGCTGCAACTCCACAGCAACATTCGCGATGCACACACCCTTGCCATTAAAGGATCGGTTGCCGCCTTCGGCAGAGTACCGTCCAACGAAACTCTCAACCGGGATACCCTGGAGGCGGCTGACCATACGGGGGATCTTATTCGGTATATCGCAGTCCTTCCATGACCCGCGGATCTTGGCTTCGCGGTAGCCCCACAGCTGGAAGTTGTGGTCCACTAGAACCTGCCGGCTCCGGTTGCACAGAAATTCCATGCCTGTGTCACGGATCCATATGTCGCAGTGCTTGATCACATAGTAATAGAAACTACTGCCCTTCAGGATATCTCTGTATTCTCGTATAAATCTGCGCAGCTCCTCCACATTGCTGACAATGAGGATCACGCGGACGACGCGATGGGATTTGGCTATAATGCTAGCCTGCACTCCCTGGATGGTAGGCAGATCGGTGAGAGGGCGGAGCTTCCTCGCAGGGAGTGAACTGCCATTGCTAGGGTAGGCTAGATAGATGCATGCTTGAGCCTCAAACTGCCCTGGCACACGGAGCCGATCTCGGCGACGTTTTCTCGTAGTCGGCATTATATACTGGCAAGGTTTTTTCCTAGCACCGCCAGTTGTTCCCGCAGTGAAGGCAGGTGACAAAGGTCGTCATAGGTTCGTCCGCGGATCTGGTCTGCATCTGGTAGTAGGAGCACTTTCTCTTCTTGCATTTGTAGCACTTGAACTCCTCAGATGCGGAAGCCTCGTCGCCCTCTCCTAGCTTTTGATCCCGCTTAATCTTAGCCTCGATGAGCGCTCTCCAGCGGTCTGGCGACATCTCATAGTGGCTCATGAAGGCCGCCTCATGTGGAGCGAACTCGTGGCGCTTCATGCGCGAGAGCAGGCTCGCGCTGCCCACGCAGCTGGCCTTGTCCAGATTAGCGTAGAGCGTGCGCAGACGCGCCAGATATATCGCAACGAATAGGTCGTTGTCCCACTTTCTGACTATATTACGTGCCCTCGCCTCCTTAACGGCATAGTTGAATATACCGCGCTCTAGGTCCGAGCTCATCCGGTTTCGCCTTATGAGCCGAAACAGCTTAGACTTTACACCCGAACGAAACTTTCCTGGATCGGTTATCTCCATCTTCTCTCTAAATACACCACCGGGATATCGCTCTATTCAATTTTCAGGATAGCTGTATTCCTCTTCTACGAGCTCCGAGCCTGCGTCCGCATCCACACCGTCGTCGCTCGCAGCTATTTCCTCCTCCTCCTCTTCGTCTCCATCTGACGCGCCGGCATCCGACTCGATAGAGCTTTCGCCATAGTCCTTCTCCTCCTCCTCTTCGTCGACGTCGCTGGCGTCACTGTCGTCTGTCTCCTTGGCCGAGAATTCAGACTCGTCTGTGCTGGCGCTGCCGACAGAAACGCTGTCGCTGTCGTCCACCACGAAGCCACTCTCCTTGCTGTACCCGCCCTTCGTGGCCATGCCTGCAGGGATGCTTTCCTCTGCCTCCTCTTCCTCCTCCTCGCCCAGGTCGTCGAACCCGCCGAATAGTTTGTCGTAGAGTTGGCTCCACGCCTCCTTGGTAAAGTCTGCGCCACCGCCGTCCTCGAGCTCAGACCCTTCATGGGCGCAGAGGAGCATAGTGCCGAAGAATAGGCTACTATCGACCGGCGGGGGCATATCGCATTTGTTTTCTGTACCCGCCGACCCTGAGTCCTTCGCGAACAGCGTCACAAAGCGATCCCCATGTTTCCACGTGGCGCGCTTCCCGAAGTGAGCCGAACTCCTGAACTTACACTTTTTGTGAAGAGTCGCCAGCTTCAGGTCCCTTACGTTTGCTGTCCTAGCGTCTCCCGTCCGACTGATGAACACTACCTTGACCATTTCTATACCAAGCATTCGCGAATCGGTTTAAATGGTTTATAGGTCTTAAGGATAATGCGGTACCGTATCCCAATAGACCATAGGCGTATAAGCCGACCGTGGCTTGCCACGTTACCCCTTTCGACCAGCGAAGAACAAGTTCTCCTAACCTTGAATGGCCAGTACCGCCTCCAGAAGGCGATGCCCTACAGATTCAAACTCCAAGATGGCGAGTCAGGGTGCCGCGGCGACTATTTGCTCGGCCTCAGCCTCTTCTACGATACGCCACGCTGGGTGCGGGAGAAGTGCACAGGACACATACCCCTCGCCCACTGTGCCTTGCATATCAAGAAGACAAACTATAGGCTATCCCGTCGGCTCTCCATGATAATCGAGGAAGCACAGGGGCGAATCCATGATCTTTACTTCCTCACGAAGCTCAGGCCCGAAGATGCCTCTCTGAAGGAGGAGCTAAGCTCGTTCCTTTCACGCCTAAACTAATGTCGCTCATATGTAATGCTACTGTGGGTAATCAAACAGACGGTCATTTCTGCCGTCATGATTATATTGGTCCATTATATATACATATTCTTCAGGGACACCTTGACCGTCCCGAAGATTAAGGATTTAGTGAACAAACCGCAAAGCCAGTACGAAGAAATCTACAAGTCCCTCAAGAACCCACAGACGAAGGAAGATGCAAAGGCTGGTGGGGATATGAAAACTGAACTACAGAACTATCTTCAGAAACTGTCAAAGGAGAAACCCTCGCCAGGAATGAAGGTACCGACGGCAGACGGTGACGCTTTCCATAACCCGTTGTGCGGAGCAGGGTCTTTCGGTAGCAACTGCGAGACCATTTAAAGGGGGATAAAGGGAAAACTGTATACGTACGGAATGGACCTGAAACGATGCGAAGAAGAGCAAATTGTTCGCGAGTTACCTAAGATAGAACTTCCTTATGAGAAGAATGCACATAAGAAAGTTCGCGAGTCTGGCATCTGGATGGCGGTTCCACGCGGGAGGAAGCACTTCCTCTGGTTTCGCCATTTACGCGGTGAATGCGTCTGTATCACCCTAGAACTGGACAGGCGGCGGCGCGGCATAAGCAGGGTTAAAGCCTTCGTCTGCTCATTCGACAGACTACTGTGTTCGGGAGAAGGTACAATCATGTACGGGACCCTGTTCCCATGCTCCGACCTTATGCTGTTCAGCACGGAGGACCTGCTCTTTCTTAGAGGACGTGATGTTACTGGTTGGCCGCTCGCTAAACGGGTACAGTCACTCCCCCGCCTTTTACAACAGCATACAAGACAGATAGCGGTCGGCCCGCACAGCCTTGTCGTGGGAATGCCCATCACCGCCCCTACGCGTGAGGCGCTGCGAAAGTCCTGCGAAGATCTGCCATACGACCTTTATGCGTTCCAGTTCCGCTCTTCACGCAGAGGCGCGGCTGTCCTGACGGAGAAGTGGTCTCCCGCCAAGGAGCCGCGCGAAAGAATGCTCATGGCAAGGGCCTGCCTAGAGGCTGATATCTACGCGTTGTCCGACCCGGGCAGCGGCGCCGACAAAGGGTTCGCCTGCATACCGAATTACCAGACCAGTGTCTTCATGAATGGTCTCTTTCGCAAGATAAAAGAGAACGCAGACCTCGACGCATTGGAGGAATCAGATTCCGAAGAAGAGTTCGAGGACATCCGCGCCGACAAGTTCGTGGACCTCGAGAAACAGCTGACCCTGAGATGCATCTACATGGCCCGGTTCAAGGCCTGGCGCCCCTGCATCCCGGGGAAAGATGGCGCGTTCAAGCAGCGCCCTCGAAAAAAAATCGCCGTATAGTATATATATAATGCTCGTTAACAGGAATAATGCCCATACGGGGGGATTCCTCAGCTCCAATCAAGGTTTGCTTCAGGGCTGCGGCGGATGCTCCTGCCAGGCTCATGCTGTCACACAGCCTGCTTCAACGGCCTGCGGTATAGTGCAAGGGCATGGTATCGTCGGCCAAGCCGGCGGCGCGTTGGGCGCGGACGGCAAGCCCCTGTACCCCAACGCTCAGGGAAATTTCCCGACAGCCAGGAACCAGGCGTCGGCAGCAAGGCGCGGCGTGCGCAGCTTCCTCGCCGGTGTGGCAGGGCGCCAGAGCGGCGGGGGCTACGGGATGACGCCGGCCGGCGCAGGCCAGGCGGCGCATGGGGGGATGGGCTACGGAAGAACACCCTCTACGCAGTACAGAAACTGCGGCCTTCATCCCGCCTTCAAGCACGGCGCGGGGAGTGTCCATACTTTAGGACAAAAAGGTGGTGCATCCCTGGTGGATAAGCTCAACCAGACAGGCGCTGTGGGATACGCTTACCTGCCACGCGACGCCAAGTACAATGCCCAAGTTGCCGGATCAGGATACCCTGTCATGACCGCTACCACGCGGCGGCAGTGCGTCGGCGGTGGGCGGAGACGCCGTAAGAAGGGGAGGAAGCGCCGCCGCACAAGGAGGCGACGCGGAGGCAGCGTGTTTCGTGGTCTCGGCTGGGATATAGAGCACGCCAACCTTCGCATGCTTCCTTCCTCGGCGGGGCCTGGCTTCACTGGGCAGAGTGCCGGCAGGCGTAGGCGGCGGAAGAAGGGGAGGAAGCGCCGTCGCACTAGGAGGAAGCGGGGAGGCAGTGTGTTTCGTGGTCTCGGCTGGGACATAGAGCACGCCAACCTTCGCATGCTTCCTTCCTCGGCGGGGCCTGGCTTCACTGGGCAGAGCGCCGGCAGGCGGCGGCGCAAGAGGAAGCGGACCAGGCGGCGGTCAGGGAGGAAGCGCACCGCGAGGCGTAAGCGCAGGCGCAGGCGTAGGAGAACACAGCGGGGCGGCTACCACCAATACCAGTCGAATGTTCCGCTTGCGCGAACGATGGTCACACCGAACGGGCCAGCAGGCGGCTCGTGGCCGGGGCAACTGGCACAACCACCAACCTACAAAATCATCGACACGTGCGTAGACAACTACAACCACTTCACAGGAAAGGGACACCCGACTGGCGTCTACGACGCGGCGGCCCCGCCGGTGCCCTTCGGGGGCGCAGGGGGAAAGCGTTAGTCGGCCTTCAGCAAGCACATGCCCCTCAGGATCCCCTCGGCCCCACTTACGTTAGTGTGGCTGGGCATCTTGCCCCTGCCCTTCACTTCTTCCCACTCGTTCTTTCCGTAACGCGCGCTATCCGTCAATAGCACGCGGAACTTCTGCTTCTTATACCAACGCCTTCTCTTTATCCATTGGCGTTGGAATATCCCGTGCTTATCAACGATGTCGACGACCAGAGGCTTGCTGTTGTGCCCGCGAAGAATACGCCCCACCGACTGCTCCACGTCCGACTTGGGGGTAGCCATTATCAGCGTAGTGAGCGTTTTGATGTCCAACCCCTCACTTGCCATAGCGTAGGTGGCAATTATCACCTGCTTCGTCTCGCTTATCTTCAAATCCTTCTCCTTCATGCCGCCGACGTAGAAGCCAACGGAGGCAATACTGCGATGCTTTATAGCGTCATGGAGGTATTTGAGGAGGCTCTTGTTGTGCCCCAGGATGATAACCTGCTGAGATGCGCCTTGCTGCAGGACGTCGCATAGGACACGGAGAACGAACTCACTACGCCTGTTGAACTCGCACAACTTCTTGATCATGATGGCGTAGTGCGTTTGCCCACGCCAGTTGTATTCGACCTTCGAGAATTCGGGCTCGTCACTCAGGAAGTTTATTGCTTTTACGACGACGGCATGGTTCCCCTTGCGCTCCTTCTTGCAGACGACATCACCTAGGAACATCTTGAAGACGTGCGTCAGACCATCCTTACGTTTCATAGTAGCGGAAAGTCCGAGCATATAGCGCGTAACTATCCTGAACAGAGCGCGGCTGAAGACCTCCGCGGCAATGTGGTGCACTTCATCGATGATCGTCAGCCCGAACTGCTGAAATGTCTCGATGCCATAGTCTTTCATCGACAGCGATTGGAGCATACCAATGACGATGTCCTTGTCCTCAGTCTCAACCCTAGGCCCCTGTATGCGGCCTACACGCGCGTTCGGGAGGAACTGGGCAATTCTCTCCTCCCACTGGCGTAACAGGAATTCCTTGTGGACAACGACCAGCGTCTTGCGGCCCAGAGCGGCAATTATCCAGAGGGCCATGACGGTCTTGCCCATACCGCAATACAGCTCGAGGAGGCCGGCGCCTTCATGGGCTACCCATTCCAGATATTTCTTGACGATCGGGCGCTGTATGGGCTTAAGCTTCCCCTGGAACTCCAGATCTATTGCCTCCCCGTCCCCGATCCGCGAAGCGTCGGGGCGCCCATATGTTTCGCATCCGTAGAAGCGGGGTATATAGAACTTTTTCCGAGACTCGCGATACACAGGAAAGGGGCTCGGCTTGGCCATGGAACTTTTAGGGACAAACGGTTTGACTGTGAGGTCACGGCGTATGGCCTCCTGCTCTTCCACGGCAAGGCACTCCTTGAGAATGGTATAGCCTTTAGCCCCCAGATAGGTAGCGACTTCATCTCCCATTCGTTATGTTCGAGGTGGTACTTTAGGTTCATTAGTTTCAATTTCCGAGAATAAAAATCTAGCATTATGGTATATGGCAACTGGATCCTCCCTGCTAAAAGGAAATGAGCATAACTATGTATTGGCTGGACTGCTCGCAGTGTTTATTATTTCGGGCGCCGGTGTACCGGACGAACTCGCGGATGTAGTCAATACAGCGATCGGGAAGATTATCGTCTTCGTCATGGCCCTCAACATGTTTTTCCTTCACCCCCTGGTCGGCGTATTGGGTCTGGTGGCGGCCTACGAGCTCGTCAAGAGGTCGGAGAGAGCGACGCCTCCACCCGTGCATGTGCACGTCCCTAGCGAGAGGAAGAAGGCAAACACCTTGACACGGCTAAACCAGTTTCCTCCCACCGTCGAGGAAGCCGTGATTGCGAGCCAAATCCCCTATAGCTTCAACCTCAAACAGCCAAGCAAAGCCCCTTACAGGCCAGTGCAGGACCCTGTTTTCGACGCTGCCCGCATCAGCCATTAATTTGATCATACGGACGTTGTCTCTATGATCATATCGCGCTACTTCACCCCTTCGCCACTGGCAGGAAGGGCGTGCTTCAGCTTATTCGCCAGGGCTGGTAGCATATACTTGGAAAACAGGTACACTAGTAGAAGACCGAGGATGATCCAGGTGAAGACACCCACAGGGCTCTTGGCGTATTTCTCGAAGGACTGGGTCAGGTTAAGCTTCGCATTCACCTTCCCGATCCCTCCTTTGACTGCGGAACCTGAGCTACCTGCCACTGCTGCCTCCGCACCCACCCCAGTTATGGGGTCACAGTCCATGTAGATGTCGTACAGGTCGCCGCTGCCTGCAGGATTGCTGGCGCCTACTTTGTTGTACATCAGAGTTATAGTCGGGGATGCGATCACCGCAAGCCCTGCCGAAGCCGAGACTAACCGCTGCAGCGTTTCCATATCCGCTGCGCTCATATTGCCGGCGACCTCCGACCCGTATACTACGATATGGTTTCCGCCGCCCCCGCCCGTACACGGCGGATAAGGGAAAGGGCCTTGGTAGTAGTAGAAAGGAGCTCCGTAGGGGATCACGTCGTTCAGCGACCAGTTGACAACGTTTATCGTGGCCGAAGCGCCGTTGGTAGTCGGGCTGTGCTCCACGAATTGGGTGAAGAAGTTCTTCGATGCCCCCGAGGCCTCACTTGCCTTGATCGGACGGCAAACTAGGACATTTTGCCCCGCATTCGTCGAGTGCTGGATGATAAGCTCCGCGGCAGCCCGAGCACCATTGAACGTATGGAGCGAGGGCTGATACAGTCGCACGCTCCGGACTGCCATAGGCCCCATGTTGAAAGACGCCTTATCGGGACCGTCGGTAGCGATCTCTAAATAGTTGCCGCGATTTGTTACTGTGCATGACGAGTTCGGATTATATTTGAAGTCATATGAGCATTCGACGTTGCAGTACTGGTTGGTCGCTTTCATGTTGACTGGTGCATTGGTATTGGTGCAGCTCATTAATATAATGTAACAATAAAAAAATATCGATTTATGTATATACCAAGCATGGCTATGACGCCTAGAAGAAGAACAAGGCGGAGAACATCAAGGCGCCGAGGAAGATTGGCAACGACGTTTAGAAGGAAGCGGCATATGGATCTGCGAAGGCGAAGTCTCCGTCGGCGACAGCGTGGTGGTGTGCGGCTCGGCGATATGGGGAAAGGAACCGCGGGCGCTCGGCTCGACGCAAATATAGCCCGCGAGTACGGTGTGCTCAAGACGACGATGGAGCGTCTCGCTGCCACCGTGGGCAAGAAGGTTCTGTCACAGCGGGAGCGGCAGCGGCGCGGGCAGTGGAAGAGGAGGCTTTCGGCAACGTACGGGAAGCTGCGGGGCCTGCTGATGCAACGCCGACAGTTGCAGGTCCTGCGAGACGACGGTGCCGTCGACAGCAAGCTCCCTTCCACCAAGGATCCAGCCGCACTACGTAAGGACATCCGTGGCCTCGCGAGCAAGGTGGCACGTGCCGTCAGTGAAGGGCAGGCGGCAGAGGGCGCGGCTCCGCCGAGCGGAAAGGCGAGACTCCGAACAGCTCAACAACGTGTCCGAAAGGGGGTCCGGGGCGCACGCGGCTTCGCGGGCCGGAAGAAAAAGAAGAAAAGCAAGCGCGCAAAAAAGAAGGAGGAGGATGAGCCTTCCATAGAGGCGCTGGAGAGGGAGGTGGGGCCGCTGCCGAGCGGGGCCGAAGCTATCGCCGCCTCGCAGCGCGAGGCTACTGCCGGGGCGCAGCGCCAGCTCGAAGAGCTAGCGGCCCAACAGAAGGAGGACAAAGTCGAGAGGCAGCGCCTCGCTGCCCAGCTCAAAGAGCAGATGCAGGAACAGGCACAGCTGGCGCGTGAAAGTGCCGCCGCGGAGGCTGCCGACACGCCGACTAAGTCTACCGCAAAGGCCCGTCCTGGCACGAGCGTCCTGCAGTCAGTCAGCACAGAAGGGTTGGGTGCGGCGGCAGAACCGGGCGTCGAGCTGCGACTTAGGAAACCGGCGACACGAAAGAAGAAGAAGAAGAAGAAAAAGAAACGAAAGAAAACGCGGCGGAAGCGGCGTCCCGCGGTGGCGCCGGTCGAGGGGATAACGGACCCGCACGCCGCAACGGCAGAAGAGGCAGCCGCTCGCGCACGCAAAGTTGAGTCGCTGGAGGGACGCATCGGCACGCTCGAAGAGAGCCTCCTGAAGGCACGGCAGGCCGAGGAGGCTGCCAAGCAGCGCGTCGCCGAAGCCAAGTTGGCAGCAAAGAAGGCCGTCGACACAAAGGATGAGGAGATCGCAGCCCTCAAGGCCAAAGAGAAGAAAACCGCAGCATGGCGCGGGTTTGCAGAGAAGGTCGGCGCCAAGCAGGCGAGGGAGAACCGCGAGAGAAAGAAAAGGGTGGAGACACTCGAGAAGGAGCTCAAGGCCGCGCAGGACGAGAGAGGCGCGGCGCGGGACGCGTTGAAGGCGAAAGAGGGGGAGATGGAAGACCTCAGGGAACAGCAACGGGCGGCGGCGGAGAGTAGGCGTCGCGCGGAAGCTAGCCGAACGGCACATCTCGTGTCCGTGGGGAAGCGGCAGCGGGCGGCACAGGCTTTGGGAAAATGGCATCATAGTGCGCAAAAGGCCCAGATACAGGCCACCCAGGGAGAAATAAAGGCGCTCAGGGCCCAGCTAGAGGAGGCACAAGAGCGGTCGAGGAGGGCGGCGGCGGCGGCCAAGAGTGCAGCGCTGCCCCAGCTGCGGGCGGCAGAGCAGAAGAAGTCGGAGCGAGAGGCCGCACAGGCAGAGCAGGACCGCGTACGGCTCCAACAAGAGCTCGGTAAGCTCAAAGGGGAGCTGGCGGCGGCGAAGAAGCAAGTTGAGAAGGGACCGAGCGGCGGGCCTGGTGGGCTCCGTGTCGTCCCGACGTCAATGAGCACCCCGAAGCAGGTAGTGATCACTTTGCGCGTCGATGGTGGGAAAGTGACAGGTTATGTGAATGACCGTGAGATGGGCAACACTGCGGCCGAGACAACCAGTGGCCTGCACCCTGCACTGCATGGCCTCTCCCCACAAGGTAGTGACAAGCCCGTCGATGAGTCGGCGCCGGCGCCCGGCGTGCCCCTGCCGGTGGCCGGTGTGCCCCAGCCTGCGGCCGGCCAGGGGGGCGGGTGCGCTGCGCTGTGCCAGCGCGGCGGCAACCCACTGGAGTGGGCGAAGGAGACCGAGCAGTGGGAAATGCTCCTCAATGAGCAAACGGGCCCGCTATGGGACGCCGGCGAGGCCAAATATGAGGCCGACCTTGTGGCCGCGCAGCAGAAGAAGGAGGCTGCCCAACGAAAGTACCCACAATTTGGAGAGAGTACTATTGGTACACCGACACCCAAGGCGGCACCACCGAAGCCCCCGCGCACCGGCGCGGGGCCCGCGCCACGTGTTGCGTCGCTATATGGCATGTCGTAGTTGTCCTCAACGATAAGGCTGATGACAGCTAATGGAAACTATTGGACCTCACGCGCCCGGATAACTGGCCGCGGTCGTAACCTTCTTCTCTCCTCATCTCATCTTTAAAGTCGATCAGCGTAGTGATTATGCTGTCGACCTTGCATTTGAGCTTCACAAAGTCAGGGTAGGTGCTTTTCAGATTGTGCAGCCCGGGCATTATTTCATTCACAAAGGAATGGATCCTGCGCACCACCGCACTGTAGCGCCCCGCCGAGCTGCGGCGCACCGCATCTAGGACAAGGTCAAGGTATCTCATGACGTCGGCGAAGTCAGCATCCAGTGCCTGCACAGTCTTCTCGCGGTCCTGGCCCCACCACCACCTCCTGAGCTTCTGCGCCGAGCCGGCATAGTCCACATAATAGATCCCCGTGGGGTCGTCGCGGCCGAGCTTATCGCCAGGCCGAACCCTCGCTATCGGGGAGAGCCTCTTGGTCCAGTCGTCGAGCTCCTCGCCCAACGCCTGCGAGGTTGGAACGGCTAGGTCGACAGGCGTATTTATCCCCATCGTGAAGAGCGCCATATACAGTAGGTGTACATTTTAAAGGAAAGGGATGTAACGGGGCACTTGGTTGTCGTAGAGGGTCACGCGGAATGCATCCTTGTATCCCTCTACGTAGACTGTATCCCCATTGAAAAGTTCTTTGCACCCGTATTCGCTCGTGCAGCTCCTACCGTTCCG
>Ga0114925_10000006_pt1 | contig 60603 bp, 70 predicted proteins | sample SumtaG_2_FD_87287 | JGI IMG/M metagenome (GOLD analysis project Ga0114925, IMG submission 87287) | Deep subsurface microbial communities from Indian Ocean to uncover new lineages of life (NeLLi) - Sumatra_00607 metaG | ecosystem: Environmental > Aquatic > Marine > Oceanic > Sediment | place... | reverse complement strand
GGAACATACCAGGCCCATGGGGGCGGCTTTGATTACTACCATTCTCGCCAGGCACCAGTTCCAGATCCGCCGCGACATGTACTTCGGCTGCGGTTTCACTATCTTCCGGATCCGTCTTCCCATGGCTCGCGCTATTTCCTCGATCGCCACCATCGAGGCCTCGTCGATTATTTCCAGGTCCTTAGAGTGCCTGGCCCTCTCGTCGATCCGCTTGGTCTTTATGATCCGGGGCGGCGGCTTTCCCCCTCCCGTCTTCACGTCCCTCGTCGGGGGGGGTAGGGGTAGAGGGGGTATTGGTATGCTTCCCGGCCCCTTCCGGAAGTAGTCCTCGAGCTGGTCGAAGGTTGCCCCATAAACCAGTGACTCCCTGTTCAAGAGTCCCTCGTCGTTTATCTTTCTGCCTGATCGCCTTTCCCACTCACCTATTTCCAGGAGGGGATCTGTTGGAATAAATTCTATTTTGCTCATCTCATTACTCCTTTAAATCAAGTGCCCGTAGGAAGGCGATCGAGAATCCGATGGACAAGTTGTAGGGATCCACCCCGCGCTTCCGGTAGGTGCATCGCTTCGAGATCCCGAACCGCTCCCTCGACTTGTTTCCAACCCGGACGAGGATGAACTTCAGGCCGTTATCGTCGCCCCAATAGATCGGCTTCCCCCTCGCCATCAGTATCGCCCTCTTCACGACCTCCTCCCGCGTGCCGTTCTTCTTCAGCAGATCGATCGCATCGTCGAAACTTATCCTCCTTAGCTTTATCATCGCGTCCTCCTTTATTCCGTCGGGTCCTTCGCTCCCTCGAGCGGTTCCAGTTTAAGCCGGCGCCGGGCCTGGTTCATAAACCAGATCGCCACCCCGCGGCTGCATTTGAATTTCTTCGTCACTGTCTCGATGTCCTTCTCCTCGCAGTGCTTGCTCATCCACTCCCGTTCTTTAGCAATCTGCTCCTCCTCCTTCTTCTCCTGGTCGATCCTGGCCGTCGTCCCGGGGCTGGGTTCCTTCCACGTCGATCTTCCGACCTCGTCCCGCTTCTTGCGGTTACACCGCGCCCTGCACCAGTTCCTGATCTTCGAGTGGGGTCTGCTCCCCTTCACGATCGGCTCGTCGATCCAGCTGGCTATTACGTCCTTTGCAACTTCTGTCAGGTCCCCTTCCGAAAACTTAAACTCCACCATCAGGTCCAGGAGGAACCGCCTGTCCACCTCCTGGTTGAAGTGGTATCCCGGCTGCCGCTTCAGCAGTTGCATACACGTGATAACCTCCTTGGGAACCGTCTCCTCGAACGCCAGGCTCTGTTGCATCCCTTGGAGTTCCTGCGGGTCCTGGGGGCTCCTCAGGGCCGCCTCGATCGTGTTTATCAGCGATTGGAGGGCCTTCGGTTTCTTCTTGGCCTTCAGCAATCCCGCCATCCTCTCCCGCGCTTCCTTGCTCACCTCCGCGAACGTCCCCGGCAGGTGCTTCATGCACTCCGGGAAGTCCGGCGCCTTCCGGATCAGCTTCTTGATTATCCCGATATGAGCGTTCGACGTCACCATCAGCCCGTTCGGGTCCGAGACGTTCAGCCGGTGGTGCAGGTATATCACGCTCCCCTCCATGTAAACCCTCTGACCGTTCTCCGGATCCCGCGTCCTCAGCATCTCGGGCAACGCCTCGTTCAGCTGCGCCATGTTGTACTTCAGCAGCGTCGAAACTTGCTGAATGTTCCACACGTAAAAGCCGGCCCGGTCGCAGTTCGACTCCATGAAGTCGTACAGGTGCGCGGCGACCGGCGAGAGCTGGCAGTACCAGGGATCGTTTGTGAATCTGTCTCCATCTATAAATATCGGCCTCACTTCTGACTCCTTTCCTATTCAAGCCCACCTGGTTTATCTGGTTCTCCGGGATGGCGCTCCTCCCGTATAATATACTTCGCTGTCGATCCCCACGTGTCGCTCAGTTTTCCAGCTACGACCCGTAAATATTCTCCTGGGGTCAGCTCTTTTTGGAGTTCAATCAAAAATTTCGATAGCTTTAATTCGGCTTCCCTGACGTTCTTTTCCCGCGGGTGTAGTTTCATATTCTCATCCTCCAAGTGAAAGCTGCCGTTGTTCCTGGCCCGGTCCGCCGTGGACCTCCAGCCAGATCCTCAACGCGTTAACGTGTGAACAGTACGGCGTGATCTTCCCATCCCTCAGCTTCTTCTGGAATCCCTGGCAGTTGCAGTTGAAGCCGTCCGGGGCCGGTGTCATGGTATAGGTCCGGGTATTGTACCCCTCGATCGGCTTGCAGATCCACCCGTCCCCATCCGGGATCTCCTGCAGGCAGTCGTTCTCCAGGATCTTCCTGATCTTGTGTTCCTGGGGGAACTCAAGCCGGCCGAGGATATGGTTGTACCACTGGATGTTCATGGTCTGAGGATCCCGAATTTTGCTGGCTCATTAAAGTCCGAAAGCCAGATCATCATTGCGAGGTTCGCAACGTCGATCGCCTCATCTTCTCCGTCAAAGGCTATTGCTATCGTGTGGCGGACCAGCTTCTTCATGATCTCATCGAGTTCGTCATCTCCCGGCGAACATTCGTCCCATCCCCTGAACCCTTCCTCCGCCTTTTCGTAGAGTTTTTCCTTCATCTCCTCTGCGAATCTATCCACCACGATTGAGAGCCGGTCCTTTTCTCGCCTAAGTTCGTCGGTCATATCGCCTCCTCAAAGTCTTCTACTGGCATCTTCAAGACGACCAGAGCGTCCTGTTTCTCCACTTCATCTTGGTACCCCGGGACCACCCCGGCCTTCCGAAGGCCCGGGGAGGGGTCTCCTTGTCTGGGCGCCCACGCTTATACTTGGGAGCCCTGATCTTAGTATCCGTCGTCGCGAAGGGCCCTATCTGCGTCCCGGTAGCTGCTCCGAGCAATGCCGCCCACCATGACTTTCTACTCCACTTCATCGGCTATCTCCTTCTTTATTGTCACCGGCTTCATCAGCCTGGCGATTATCCTGATCTTCTCCAAGTCCAGGAAGTCGTAGACCTTCCCATCCGAGTGGGCTCCGTCCCCCTTCGGTACCAGTCCGTGCCGGCTGACGAAGGCGAGCAGGAAAAGCTTCAGCTCCTCCTGCATGGCCTCCCGGTAAACCCGGAATACGAAGTCCACCTCCACCATCTGGCCCCGCGTCATCTCCGCCCCCAGGGCATTCTGATCGGCCTTCTCCCGTATCCTGTCCATATCCTCCGCCTCGAGCTCCAGGACCTTGCTGATCACCTGGCCCAGGAGCTGCTTCTGCGTCTCCCCCTCGTACCCGAACATGAACATGTAGCGGTCCTCCTGCTCGATGTCCTCGATCGTCAGGCCGTGCTTCTTCAGCAGGATCTCCAGCAGTTCCCGGGCGTTGTCCTTCTCCCCATCAATCCCCCGCTCAGCCAGCGTGAGTAGCTTCTTCAGTTTCTCTTCGAGCTTGTTGTTCATCGTTCGGTCTTCCGCAGCTCCTTGTCGTCGAACCAGGAGAAGCACCTGGCACATTGATGGGTCTTCCCGCACCCACAGTGCGGAAAACATTCCCGGCCCTGGGCGGTCGCCATCGGACAGTTCTTTCTCCTCAGCCTCCCCCCACACTTTGGGCAACGGCACCCCCGGAGGGCTACGATCACCAGAACGCCCATGAGGAGAATCCGGGCTATGATGGCCCTCAATGCGAGGCTTACAACGTATCTAATTGTCAGCTTCTTCACCTTCTATCCTTTAAAGAGCGGGGCGGCGGGGATTGCGCTGGAAGGTGCGCTCGACGCCCGGACAAGGAGGTGTCCAAACCGGGAACCACCGCCCCACTCTCTTTCATTCTTCCCTCATTTCGGTATAGTCCTCAAACCGCGTATGCTTCTCCAGGAACCGCAGCTTGATCTCTCCGGTCGGACCGTTCCGCTGCTTTGCTATATTCAAGAAGGCCATCCCTACCAGGTTCGCGTCGTCCGCCACCAGGTCCGGGTAGAATCCCGGCCGCATCATCAGTGCCACGATGTCCGCATCCTGCTCGATCGCCCCCGACTCCCGCAGGTCTGAAAGCCGCGGCTTCCGGTCCGGGCGGTTCTCCACTTCCCGGTTGAGTTGTGATAGCACGATGATCGGGATCCCCAGCTCCCGGGCCAAGTTTTTTAGGGACCTCGATATGTCCGATACCTCCTGTTGCCGGCCCTCCCTCCGGCCGGTCGTCGCCTGGAGGAGCTGCATGTAGTCGACTATCAGCAGATCGATGTCGTACCGGATCTTCATGTTCCGGGCCTTGGCCCGCAGTACCAGGTTCGTCAGCGACGGCTTGTCATCTATGTATATCGGGGCATCCGACAGTTTTTTGGCCGCCAGTATCAGGTTGTTCCGGTCATTGTTTGACAGGAACCCCCGCCGCATATTCTGCGCGTTGATCTTCGCATAGGATGAGATCAGCCGGAGCGCCATCTCTTCCCGCGTCATCTCCAGACTGAAGATCCCCACCGCCTTCCCCTCTCTCAATGCCACGTACTCCGCTATTCCCAGCGCCAGCGCCGTCTTTCCCATCGACGGCCGGCCGGCTATCACTATCAGGTTCGAGTGCTGCATCCCGCAGGTCAACGCGTCGAAGTCCCTGTAACCGGTGCTCAGCCCCGTCACCATCCCGTCGCTGCTCTCCAGCTTCTCGATCGTGTCCATGGCCCCCTTCATCAGCTGCCGCATCGGTTCTATCTCGCGGCTCGTCTCCTGCCTGGTCAGGGTGAAGAACTGCCCCTCGACCTCGTCCAGCAGTGCCCTGACCTCCACCTTCTCGTCGTAGGACTGGTTGATCGCGATCGTCGCCGTCGATATCAGCTTCCGCAGCGTGGACTTGTCGAGTAGTATCCTCATGTAGGATTCCAGGTGGGCCGTCGTCGGGATGTAGTTGATCAGCGTGGTGATGTATTCCGGGCCGCCGACTTTCTCCAGGTCCCCGGTCTTCCGCAACTCCTCCGTCATCATCACCACGTCCGCTGGTTCCCTCTCCTCGTAGAGCCGGATGATCGCCTCGAAGATCTTCCGGTGGGCGTCCCGGTAGAAGCAGTCGATGTCGATCTCCTCCAGCACCCTGGGGATGGTATCCTTGTCCAGGAGCATCGCCCCCAGAACGCTCATCTCCGCTTCCAGGTTGTGCGGGGGGCACCGGACCCCTTCCGGCAATCTTTTTTGTGTCATTTGCTTCCCTCTTTAATTAGCTGGAATTCGCTTATCCCGACCGGTGGATTGCTCGACCACTCCACCCGGATATTCGTTATCTCCAGCGTGATTCTTGAGGCCCAGCGGGGCATAGTAATTGAGGGGCGCGTTCTCGTCCTATCATCATAGACTACTCCACTCCAATTATCGGGAACAGTAACGCCTCGGGTACAACCATCGGCTTTATATCCAATTATCGCCGAGCGTCTTGCCATTGGACGAAAATCCCAAGCCTCCCTTGCCCAGATAATATCTCCGATTCCGTAGGGGAATTTATAGGGATGGAAGCGATCGGTCCCCTTCGGCCTCGTTATAAATCCGTTTGGATGAATCTCAAAGGGCGGCTTAATCACCCACCTAAACTGGGTCTTCCGGTCTTCCAGGATCGCCCGGATTTCCCTGGTGTTAAAGTCTTTCGGTCGTTCTTTCATTTTTTCTTCCCGTACCTCTTCGAGAACTCCTCGGCATCAATCACAGACCCGTTGTCGATCAGGACGCGTTTAACGTCCTTGGTATCGGGTTTCGCCTTGTACACCGGCCGGCCGTCCTCGTCCTCCTCGGTGATCGTCTTCACCACGATCGCCTGTCCGATCGGGGCATCCTTCCCCAGGACCATCTTCCGGAGGAAACTGCTCAGGAGTTTCTTGTTTCTCGGGGCCAGCATCTCCGCCTCGTCGAGGACCAGCAGGCTGAACCCCGTTATCACGCAGATCGCCGCCTGCAGGTTCAGCCCCACCCGCATCTTCTCCGAGCGGGAAAGTTTGTAGAGCGGCAGCCGGGAGAGCCTGTCTTTCTCCCCGAAGTTCACCAGTATCTCGAAGTCCGGGTCCAAGGATATCTCGATAGAGTAGTGGCCGTCCGTCAGGACCTCCAGGGTCTCGTTGACCCTGTCTTCGAACATTGTTATCCGGTCCGACAGAACATTCTTCACTATCCCCTTCGGGCCGAACGCCTCCACCAGGGTCTCCAGGTCCGCCACCTCCTGGCGATTTGCCTCCAGGTCTTCGTCGAGCTTCTTCAGGTCCCCATCGATCCGGTCAAAGTCCTTGACCGCGTCGACCAGCTTCTCCCCCTTCTCTATCCTCTTCCCCATCCGCTCGATCTCTTCCTGCACCGTCTTCTTGCTCTTCTGCTCCCCAAGTCTTTTGCTCAGCTTCTCGAGGGAGATCTTCTTCTCGGCCAGCTTCAGGTTCAACTTTGATCGCTCGGTTTTCGCCTCCGCCATCTGTTGCATCTTCTTCCCCGCCCCTTCCAGCTCCTCCCTCATGATGTCGATGTCGGACTCCACTGTCCCCAGGGCAGTGCCCATCGGGGTCAGCTCCTTCTTCAGCTTCGTCAGTTTTGCGCCTGTCTCCTTTTTCAGTTTCTTCAACTCCTCCTCCGAGACGTTGCAGTCCACCGACGGGATCACCAGGCATCCGCCCTTGAACTTCTCGAGTTTTCTCAGCGTCTCCTCCAGGATGCCCTTTTGGGCCTCCATAGCCGCCTTCTCGCTGGAGATCCCCTCTTTTTTAGTACGGAGGGCCGATATCTGGCTTTCAAGCTCTGATTTGCGCTCCTCCAGCTTCGTGAACTCGTCCCCGTCGATCAGCTTGTCGCAGGCCGTCTTCTCCTCCTCCAGTTCCTTCACTCGCTCTGTGATCTGCCTCAGGGCCTCCTTGTCGCCCTCCGTCGGCAGGTTCTTAAGGAGCTTGTCTTTGCTGTCCCGGAGGTCCTGCAATATCTCCTTCGCCCCCTCCAGATTCATCTTCGCGGCCTCCTCTGGGATCTCCGGAAGCGCTGGCCTCTCCTGGGCCTCGAGCTTCTTCAGATCTCGCTTCGCGTCTCTCCGGCCATCGGTAACCACCTTGAGGATGTCCTTGAAGCCCTCTGGGTTTATGGAATCATCCTTGTCGATATTCAGCCTGTTCAGGGGATCCGCCGTCTTCGAGAACTTCAGGAACTCCTTCACCAGCTCGTCGTGCCGTAGCTTTATATTCAGCAGGAAAAAGACCATCTCCTTTTGGTCCGCCGGTGCCAGGTCGATGAAGCTCCCCCAGCTCATCATGGCCTGGACCGTCTTCTTCCCGACTCCCAGGTGCTTATACAGTGCGTCCTGTTGCCTGGTCAGGTTCCCCGCCCAATCCGCCACCTGCAGTTCGTTCTCCCCGACCCTCCTCTCTACCACGCCCAGGTCCTCGATGTTCCCGACGATCTTCCCCCCGTCAATCCTCCGGTCCACCCCCTTGTCCGGATTGATCCGGGAGCTCCGGCCGGTCAGAAGCTGGCTGAAAGCGTCCAGGATTCCCGTCTTGCCAGCGTTGTTCACTCCATCGATGAACGTCAGCTTTGCGAACTCGATGTAGGTATCCACGTGGTTCATAAAGCCGGTCAGTCTGAAGTTATTCAGGTACATCGTTCCCTCCTTTTTGAAGATTTCTCAGCCTTATTTTTAGGTGATTTAATAAAATTTCGCATTCCGTAATTGCGCACTCTACATCTGGTTCCGCTATGTGATCCACCAGCATTTGCCTTGGCGGTCCATCTGGCCGTGCAGCTTCCATTATTCTAACTGTAATAATCCCTTCCATTTTCCCCTCTCCTCTTTTTTTGCTCCGTTTATTCTGGATATTCTTTTTTTAAGTCCACGCATAAATCTATATGTATCGCCCGGTGCGTGACTTTCCGGTCCCCCTCCATCATGAGGCCCATGAATATCGGGTGGGAGAAGGCGGTCTTGAATGATGTTACTCTCTCTACGGCATCAGACTCGATCAGGTTCTGTATCGTATCGGCCTTGTCCTTCCCGACCGGGATCCCCAGGGCGCGCGCAGTCTCGCGGGCATTCTGACGCGTCAGGATCCTCGGGAGCATGAGCTTCAGAATCGGCAGCGCCTCTTCCCTGGTTAGTGTAATAATGTTTCCGCTCATATCTATTCCCCTATTCTTTTTTCGTTTTTGTGCCGTCCCATTCATCCTTCTCGTACTCCGTCAGGTGCCCCCCCTCGTGAGCCAGCCGGTCGCAGCAATCGTTGACGAACTTCACCATCTCCGCGTCGGAGACGTCCCGCAGGCTCTTCACGTAGGCGAACATCTTACCGTCGCGCTCCTCATACTCGACCAGGTACTCCCTCTTCAGGAACTTCTTTATGGCTTCCCTGTCGGGGTCTCCGGTCAGCCGGACATAGGCGTCGATCAGGGGACCGTGGAAGAACCTCATCAGCTTCAACCGCCTGGACCGCGCCCCGACCTGGAGCGTCAGAAATCCCTCCTTGCCTGCGTGTTTCTTGTTGAAGCTCTGGATGACCTCCTTGTCCCGGGCGTAGCGGCCGTCGGTGGCACGGAGCCTCCCGTCCTCGGCAAACAAGCAATCGACTGTGATCTTCCTGGTCATCCTCTCTTTATTACCGCCTGGGCGATCTCCCCGCATCTGGTTCCATCCGGTTTGACTTGGTAGATGCTTCCGGTTGCGAATGGTCCACCGTGAAGCTCCCATCCGCCCTGGAGATAGGTTTCGATTTCAACCTCCAGGCTCTTCCTGATGTCGTTGGTCAATAACCTGTAATGGGTGATCCCGTGATGGTGTACCATCGTCGTTACTCCCCCTTCTTGGCCTTCCGCTTTCCCCAGGTCTGCTTCCGGCTTTCCTCCGCGATCTTCGCGAACGCCGCCCGGACTTTCTCGTCCTTGTCCTTCAGGAGCTTCTTCGCCTTGGTATTGTTCACGTTCAGGAAGGCGTTCGGGTCCCGGTTGAACTCCTGGCAGGTCGCGTTAAAATCCCTCACGTCGGGGAAGGATATCGACTCGGTCGTGTGGAAGCCGAACACTTGGTCGTTGACCGTCACCTTCCCATCGTTGTTCTCGTTCAGCCAGGACTTCAGCGCTTCCTCCGCGTCCTTCTTCTTCTTCGCCAGGAGCAGGAGATCATTGGCGGCTTTCTCCGCATCCTCCAGGCTCTTGACCGATCGGAGGTTCGAGAGGGCCGCCGGGCAATCCAGTACGCAGTAGGAGCAGGCTGATCCCGGTGTCGGCAAGAAGTCGGTGTCGCACTCGATCAACTCTATTCGCAGCAGGACCCGCTTTTGTAGTCCCTCCAGGTCCTCCCGGTCGAAGGCTTCCTTTGCCCGCTTCATGATGTCCGGTCGCGGGAAGAAGAACTGCGGGATAACCGTTACCACCTCCGGGAAAAGCAGGAAGATCGCCCAGGCGTAGTTCTCCGCTTGCAGGGGATCATAATCCGCATGCCACAACGTCTTGTAGTCCGTGATCGTCGCTACCGCTCCCTCAATGTCCAGCCGGTCCAGCCGGCCCCGGAAGAAAACGTCCGGATCATTGAACTCGCAGGGCGTCAGATCCCGCTTGAAGGCAAACGATATCTCCGAGCCATAAAAGCTCTCGTCGATCATCGTCACCTCCGTGAACCGCTCGGATATTTCGATCAGTTCATCGAGCCTGGCCGCCGGCAGCGGGTTTTCCTTCCGGACCTCCTTGTCCGAGAAAGTCTCCCTGGCGATCCTCCGGATGGCGGTGATGTCTGTCTTCAGCCCCTTCTCCTTCAGGTGCTTCAGGTACCGGCTGAAAACCACATGCCCCACGCTCCCGAAGACAATATTAGGGTTAACGGATTCGACGTCCAGGCCGTCGATGTAGATCCCCTTGAACTGCAGGGGGCATGCCTCGTAGACCCGGACCTTTGTGTGGGAAAATGACTTAACTTTCTTCATCGTTCCTTTCTCCTTTTGATCGCTTCTCTAAAGTAGTGACGGTTCGTCTTCCTCGGCTTTTTTGGTTTCTTCCGGTTCTCCTCCTCCGCCTCCCTCCGGGCTCCTGCGGGCAGCTGCTCCGGCGGCCGGTGGTTCTTCATCGTCTTCCGGAAACGGGGCGGGGGCCTTCTCCTCCGGGGGGAATGCCGGCGCCACCTTTCGGCTTTCTTCCTCCGGGGTCTTAGGCTGATGCGGCACCTGGTCCGTCGGGTTGCCGTTCTTGTGCCACGCCAGCACTTCCCCCAGGTAGTCCAGCAGAATCTCCGGATGGTTTTCGTACCTGGCCTTCATCTTCATCCAGACCGGAAGGCTCGGATCGCTTCCGGGAACCTCCTTGTAGGTCTCTTCGATCTTCGCCCATATCTGGTCTATGGCGGCCTGGCTGGTTGGGGCTGCTGAGGGGGCGACCTCCCCTGCTTTGCCAGCGTCGCGCTTCCTTTTGAGCTCCAGAACGAGCTCTGAGACGACGGCCGGGTTAATGTCTTCCTCAATGTCCAGGGGGTCCCCCCGCTGCAGGCGGTACTGCCTGGGGGCCTTCGGCAGGGATTTGGGCGTCAGGTTCTCCAGAACATCGTCCTCGATCCTCAGCCGCATGCAGTAGTGTATCTGTGTCTTCCCCAGGGCATGGGTCTCTTTCGGCTCCCTCCACAGCGTCAGTGGTATCATAGAGATCCACGGCCGGCCGGCCTTAATCTGTACTACAACGTCCCGGATATATCTAATGTCCGTTTCCAGATCGAGGGTGCTATGGTAAGAGCCAGTATCAATCTGGTAGACCCCGTGCTGTATTCCAACGTCGGGGAGCAATATCATCAGATTGATATTCTCCCCGCATTCCCCGTTCTGGTAGTAGTCGCACTTCTGGTAGGGGCAGTCGATCTCCTCGAATCCGCTCCCGTCATCCGCGAGGCTCAAGGCCCGCTGGTTTCCGGGCTGGTGGATGCTTCGGCATTTGAGTCCGGTCGCCGTCCACCGTTTGAGGGCCTGGGAGAAGAACAACTCCTTGTCCTCGAGCGGGATCATCACCGTCAGCTCCCGGGGGGTCTTCCCGAAGACCTTCGCGATCCTCTCCCCCTCCGTTGTCAGCCTTACCGACTCCCCGAAGAAAGCCTCCTTCAGGTCCGGATCGGCGTCCTTCGCTGCCACCCTCTCGTATGGCAACACGAAGAAGTCCGTCTCTCTCGGGAACTGTGACTTGCCCGTCCCGTAGCATCTCCTGCAGGGACGCCCGCTGTGTTCTCCGCTGCCCTTGCAGCTCCAGCACTTTTTCTTTCCGGTCAACTTCACGCCAAGCCGTATCTTTTCACAGCGTGGCAGCCGGACCTGATCCGCGAATCCTATTATCATGGTCCTACCTCCTTTGGTTGCTGTCTTGGATTTCCTTTTTGAAGTATTCTTCGGAGGAGAAGGAAGCAGAAGCCCTCCCTTTCCTCCGGCGACAGGGTGTCGCGGTCGATCTGCTCGATGATCTCCCTCAGCCTTTCGGGTGTCACTCCCTCGCTATTGAATCTTTCCTGAGCCTCAACCTCTGTGATCGCCTCTTTCAGGAGAGTCTTATCGCCGTTACTCCCCTTGATCACGATCTTGCCCTCCGGATCGCAGAGGACGGCCTTTAGCTTATCGCTCGTCTTCATTGGTTCTGGCATCGTTCTCCTCCTTTGGTTGGTCCTTCAGTTTCTCTTTTTATAAAGCGCGAGAGGACGTGGAACCCGCTCCGTCCTCGGGGTTGTTACTAACGAGCAGCTAACCCGGCGGGCTCCCCTTAGTTCGCGTCATAACCTCTGATGTCTGTTTAATTTTCACCGCCTCCAATATCTTCCGTTGTACCTGGTTGTGATCGTGGCAGTGAATTCCCTTATCCCATTGCCTGCCTATAACCAGCTTTGCCGAGGATGGCCACCAGTCTGCAACGAACCAATCCTTCTTTTTGAAGACCCAGTGATAGCCCTCGTTCAGCACCTTTAATAAGAGGCCCTGTTCTTTGCACCATTCGAAGATCTCTGGGAGCTTCCCCAAGTTCGTATCCTTCTTTCGCTGATGCCGGTCACACGCTCTCTCTCCCTCGATAAAGGGGATCGTTTCACTCCGGCCGGCTTTTCGGTTGTCGTCGTATCGAGTCATCTTTTTTAATCTTCCTCCCCGAGCAGCCCGGGCAAAGCCCGTCATCCTGGAAAACCAGCCGCTTCCGGTCGCAGCTCGGGCAGATCCCCCTGATAAGTTTCCTGGTTTTTCTGGCATTATAGAACATCATCATTCTCCTTTATGGGGCGGACTGGATTCGAACCAGCGCGTGTGAGGATCCTGTCCCCTCGCTCTACCACTAAGCGTACCGCCCCTGTCCTGCTATTTCCCCTTCACCGGTTGTTTTTCCTTCGAGGTCTTCTTCTTTCTGTCGACCTCCGTCCCGGGAAGGTCTGACTGGTTCTCGTCGACGATGTCCTCCCGGGAGTTCCTCACCTGCTCCATCGTAAAGGACATGGAGCTCTTGACCGTGTGTTTCCCGGGGGCTTCCGCTATGATCGCAGCACCGAGGCTGATATTGAGCTTGTCTCCGTCGGCCTGCATAAATGCCTTCTTGATGTTGCCGGCATCCTCGTCGATCATGGAGCCGATCTGCTTCTTCAGGTTCTCCAACGCTTTCTTCATGCCCGCTTCCTCCTTTTTCGCTCAGCCGCCGATCTCCCGGACGTCCTTCTCCAGGAGCATCGCCACTCTGAGCAGTTGTTGATATTCCATCTTCAGGGGATTCTCGTCGATCCTTCGCAGCATCTTCCGGACCGCGTCCTTCGTCATCCCCATTCCCTTCGCCAGATCTTCCAAGTCCATGCCCTTCTCGCATATGAACCGGTAAACTTTCCCCAGCCCGAAAATCTCAAACCCGCACAGCAGGACCTTCTCAACCTTAATAATTATCGGGATCTGCGGGTTGTCCATCTCGATGATCTGGTTTGCCCGGTACGGGGTCACTGCCAGCCTCTCGGCGAACATGGGAACGTCCCACCCGTATTCCTCGAGCTTCCTCTTTATCGGTTCGGTCCAGTTAACATTCATCGTTATTTCCTCGCCCACTGGCGCCCCAGGGCTGCCTCATCGTCGACTGCATTGGTTATTCCCTCCTGATGAAGGGGGTTGAGGACCTTCCAGGGAATGATCAGCCCCCCCGCGTTCAGGATGAAGTCTATCTCTGGAAACCTTCCCCTGTCATCGCTCTCTTCCATGTAGTAGTGGACCTCAAGGGGGCACTTCTGACCGGCATCGTCGAAGATGTCGATCGGTGTATAGTAGGCTTCTTGTAGCGGGTCCGGTTCGTAGAACTTCGGAGCCCCGGTCCGGTCGTGGAGGTCTTCTTCCTGGCTGATCAGATGGCCGGCCTGGAGAAGTTTTCGCTGGCGGAAATACTTGTCGATGCACACCGGAACTGCTTCGATCCCGGTGTCAATAATAAAGACGTGGACGTGAACATCTTTGTAGTTGCTCTGCATGGCATAAAGTCCGAAGGGTGCCATTTCGTGGCTATATGCAATCTTTGAAAGGGCTGGCATATTGCAACCCTTCCTCACCGCGTCGAGCCCGTAAGCGACCATCATCGGCAGTTTAATCTTCTCTCCTGGTGATAGGTCAATCCACTCCAGGTTGCTGATCGCTCTCCTGATCTTCTCTCTCTTCTCCGGGGTGTCACTGAATTCCCGGCCGACTTCTGTCCAGATGGTTTTCATTATTCAACTCCATATCAGAGAAAGGCCGCCGACTTCCTCGATGCGTTTAAAGATTTCGATGATCCGCTTATAATCAGCAGACGACGTTGTGTACTTGCTCATATCCCTGGCGAGAATCATATCCTGAAGAATTTGATCGAAGACTGGCAAAACGAAAGCTACCTCGAAGTTAAAAACCATTCCCTTTCTATACTCCTGGATAACTGGTTTCCCCCGTGTTTCCTCGTAGATATTGATATTGCCGATCCAGGCGACCCCCTTCTCTCTTCTCATCGCCCTAACTATTGCCCGGCTCCATCTATTGACCACGTAACATTCTGGAATACTCCCCTCCCCTTCTCTCAATCCTTGAGTGACTTTATGGTAGAGCCCTTCGTAGGCCGCTTTAAGGTCAGGCATTTTCTTCATCTCTCTGACCTCAATTCATCATTCATTTCTTCTACCCCCGACCTTCCAGTCCAGTGAAAAAAAGAAGCCCGGCATTGTCCCTCCGCGGCTTGTCCTATCGCCTGGGCGACGTCCGCCTCGGAGTTGTCGTCATGCCGAGCTTCTGAATAACTATCTGATTTTTCGCCGGTCTTTTTGGTCATGGTCACGGTCTTCCCCGATCTTAAAAACTAACCCAATAATGCCCTAATCCCGGATATTTGTCCAAAGAAATCTTTGCCCTCCATGGGCTCCTTTTTCTGGCAGTGGGAGCCGGGTTGTCGTAAGTCGCTGATAATCATGTGCAAGGGGCTTCCTGGCTTTCCACGTCTTTCCAGAAATCAGGGCAAATTTTTTTTTGAAAAATCAAGGCCGAAAAATGGGGGGTGGCTCCAATCCGGTTTTTTAGGGCTTTAAATCTTTCCGGGAAACTCCAGATCAACAGCCAGTAAAAGCTAACGGGGAGCCCCTGGGGTGCCTCCACCCGGGGGTACAAGGAGAAGGAACAGGAACAGGAACAGGAACAGGAGAAGGTAAAGGAAGGGGTAAAGGAAAAGGGAGGGCCGGTTTCCCGACCCCCCCTGATTCGCCGAAGTCTCCCCACGGGGTCAGGGAGTTGGCGGTGGTATTGGCGGCGGCGTGACCCCGTTTCCGCTCACGCTGTTCTTGAAGAAGTAGAAGACGATGATCGTACTCGCCAGTCCGGTCATCGAAGTAAGCATCGCCATGTAGATCTCGACCGGCATCTCCGCGGTCCCCCCGTGGGCCTTCGACCAGACGCAGTAGGCCACGGTGCAGGTTAGAATAAGGAAGCTCAGGACGAAGACGCCGATCACCAGCTTCGTCGCCAGTGCCCGGGTACTCTTGTGTGCTCCATTCTTTACCATTGTCTTTTCCTCCTTTATGAAATGAAATGTTGCAAGCCAAAGCCTATCGTATCTCGGCGATGGACCGGCTCTTGATAGATTTTCTTGAACCCCGACACGTACCTGGTATGAGCCGATGCCCACAGGTCCTGGGGCGACGGTACCAGCTTCGACATGCTGGCCGGGAAAAGGCAGATCCCGCTCTCCCTCATGAACCAGGCCCAGCCCCAGTTGATGATCCCCGAACAGATGAAGATCACCTGCTGGTTGATCTCCGGGATATTCTCCCATCTTCCCTTCTTAATGAACGGTAACAGGTTCCGGACGATGCTCATCAGGGCCATCGGGAACAGCCCCCCGATCGCGTCATAGGGGTGTCCCGTCTGGTATGCGATAACCCTGCGGATGTCTCCCCGGTTCGGTGCGGGATGGTGAAGCGACTGCCTCCCTACCCCGGAGACCAGGGCTATTTTGTTATGATAAGACAGGCAGTGGGCCTCCGCCTCTCGTTGCATCTCCAGGCTCCCAAACATCTCCGGTTTGATCCTGATGATGGTCAGCCTCGTTTTACCCTGTTTCTGTGCCGTCAGGTAGTCTTGCAACGGAGTTCTCTCATAATACGGGTAGTTCGCCTCCGAGACGATGTAGCCGGGTAGGATCTGTCCTGAGTGGGAGAACGAGGCCACCTTCCCATCAACAAGCTCGAAGAAGATGATTATGGGGGAGATGAAGCCTTTGCTCCTGGTCAGGAGGATGTCGAACGGCCGGGTGTCCTCGATCGTCACCGGTTCCACCAGCTCGTATCTCCAATGCTTCCGGTCCTGCCGGCGGTGGTAGCCATCGTGGTCCCCGGCCGGATCTCTGATCGGGCGACGCCTTTCCAGGATATTCCCGGTGATCATTCCCGTGTGCTGTTTCTGATCTTCCATGCCGTCTCCTTTAATCAGGGGGGGGTCTCAGCCCCCGGCCTCCCTGCGTTTCCAGACCTCCCCGTCATGCTTCCGATGGAAAGCGCACGCATACTCCGATGTCTCCTTCGGAGTCGGGTGGATTACCTTGATGTCAGCCGCATAAACCACCGCCTTGTTGCGCTTCGCCAGCATCGTTAGGTCGTTGTCCGCCCCGAAGTGAATATATTCGGGATACAAGAAGTTCTTGCCAGGGTAATCCAGGAGTTCCACGAACTTCCGATCGAATATACCGTGCGTGATTAGTTGCTCCCCCCAGAAGTGGTTGAAGGATACGATCCCCTTACCGTCCGGGAAGCTCTCCAGAAACCGCTCGACGGCCGCGGTTAGCCATGCCTCGGTCGGGAACGTGTCATCCGACCAGTGGGCGAACAGGTCCGCGTCCAGGCTCAGTTTATATGCCGTGTTCATCGCCCGGACGTACTCGCTGTTCGTCCCCATCAGGTGCGTTCTGATCGGGAAGTCGTACCGCTCCCGGTCCTCCTGGCTAAAACCATCGAACCCCTCCCGGTCCCCGTCCCACACGATCGTCACGAAAAAGCCCCTGTACCTGGTCAGATAGTCGAGCTTTGCCAGGACTTCCCGGAGCATCTTGCCCCGCTGGTACGTTGCGATCAGGATTGCGACGGTCGGTCCCCTGTCCCCTGGTGTCCAGTCCTTCATTGATTCCCCCTTAGTATATTCCAGTCTTCGTGCAATTATGAAAACCGCTCCGGCCAGTGATTCTGATTTTAGACTTAGATATTCCACATCGTCCGAACTTGAAACAGGCCAGCCATTTTCTCTTCCCCCATCTGTCCCTGCCTTTCCATGGCAGAAGCAGCCGCCCATAACTCCCATACGAATCATGTATCTTATGAAGGGGTAAGTTCATTTTTTGTACTGCCCTCCCCGCACCTTCTTCATGTAGGCCTCGTATTCCGGTGTCGTGATCGCCTTCTCGTGATGCTCTCCCCAGTCCCCCACGTGTTCGATCACCGCCCTGGGATGGCACCAGCCGATCTTCCACCGGCCGGCCGCCGTCACCTTGTACTGGAACTGCGTCCATCCCCATACTCCCTTCCCCTGGAGCGTCGGCATCGAGTGGAAGATAGCCTTCTTCGCCAGGAACCTGCCGCCCACGTGCTGCGCCGGGAAGTAGCCCTCCGGGGGTGTCTCGCTCCAGCAAGTGTCGTATCCTTCCTGGGCTCCGACGATCCCCAAATCCTCGTGATCGTACAGGCAAAGGTGGAGGAGCCGTAGCCAATCGTCCGTGAAGATGCTGTCGTTGTCGATCTTCCCGATCGTCTGGGAAAAGACCTCGGGGCTCGTATAGTAATCCCGGAAGTGCTGGAACCCGTTGGCGACTCCGCGATTCTCCCCCGCAGCTTCAAAGTAGCTGATCACTCCGGGGTTCTCGTCGATGAAGGTCTGCAACAGCTCCAGGGTCCCATCGGTTGATCCGTGGTCGATCACAACGAAGTTGACCCCGTTCCACGGCAACCCGCAGTTAGTCGACAGCAGGGTGTCCAGCGTCATCTTCGTGTACTCCCTCCGGTCCCAGGTGAACATCACCATGTCGATCGGCTTGAAGAAGTTGTCCGTCGAATTCTTCGGCTTCTGGATCACCCAGCAGTCGCCGTGCTGCTCGAACTTCATCCCCCGCTCCGTCTTCCGGTCGAGCCATGCCGTCACCGCTTCCTTGACCTGGTGATGGGGGCCAGAGACCGTGTAGTCGTGTCCGCAGATGATTCCCCCGGGCTTCACGTACGGCCAGAAAAGCAGGATGTCCCGCCAGGTGTAGTCGAAGGAGTGGTTCCCGTCGATGAAGACAAAGTCGAACTTCCGGCCTTCGAGTTGCAGGGCCTCGAACACGTCGTACTCTTCGACGGCCTGCTCGGACGTCTTCTCGATCACCGCCACCCGGCCCTTCCTGGCGAAGTGCTGCAGGTTCTCCAGTGCCGTCTTTCTCCAGGCTTCGAACTGCGCCACCGGGATCCCGTCCACCTCGTCGTAGCCGGGGTAGGCTTTCCAGGGGTCGATGCAGATCAGCTTCTTCACTCCAGCCTTCAGGATCTCGACCGAGCTCAGGGCCTGCTGCACCCCGATCTCCGCACCGATCATGCCGGGCCTGATGAATTTCAGCAGGGGGGTTATCGCCGGTCCTTTCATCTGGTTCATAGCGTCCTCTTTTTTGGGTTTTATTTTAAGACGGGGCCGTCGTCGGTTCGGCGAAGTCTGGTGTCTCAGTCCACCCGTGATACGACACGATTTCCCGGCACTCCTTTCCCGCCTGATTATATTATAGCTTCGGGCAGATCTTTTTTATACACCCTGCCCCTCGGTAATGGCAAGAATGTCTTGGATGCCGCAGGGGGTCATAGCTGTGGAAGGGGCAGTCCTTCCTGAGTTTCGACCACTGGTTCGCTTTCATCAGTTGATATTATAGTTCACGCTCATATTATCCGCAAGCCCTAAAGAGTCATATTTCGTCGCCCGGCTTATCGTCACTCGGGTCTTCAAAAGTCGACTGTCCGGGGCCGCCGCGAAGCTCGCCGCCGGCGTCCAGGGCCCTCCGGGATTTGCCGCCGTCCAGAAGGAGTAGGCGATTGTCCCGGGGGAGCTCGTGAACCGGGAGAGCCGGATCGCCCTCATCACCGCCGTCGCCCCCCGGATCCCCTGGGAGACCCCCCCTGCGGCCGGCAGGTCCGTGTCCTGGGCCGTTCCCTCCGCTATCCCCGGGTCGACCTGATACGCCAGGTTCGAACTCGCGATCTGCTGTGTCACCGTTAGCCAGGTATTCAGCGGGTAGTAGGACTCTGTGTCCGGCTTGTATAGATCCCCCGTCCTCACCGTCGCCACCATCTTCCCGATCCGCGGGGACTCCCCGGCCCGCCGGCAGGCGGTGATATAGAAGTTGTCCGCATCTGCTCTTCGGAGTTGTCCGATGATTATCCCCTCCCCGATCACCGCCGTCACCATTATCTCATGCTCGCATTTCACGTCCGCCACACTGATCCCGTTCACCAATAGGATCACCGACGTGGTTGCGTACTCCGTCGCCAGGACTGCCTGCTTCTCCTCCGCGTCGTAGCTCAGGTAGCCCGTCAGCGTCTCGTAGAGGATCTCCGCCGGCAGGACCGTGTACCGTCCCACCGGAGTCGTGTCGAACCGGTCATGGAAAAAAAGCAGGGAGTCGTCATCGTCCGTCTTATTAAACGCCAGCCACTTCGCCGTCTTGCCGGCGCCGGCGTCCACCACGTACTCGCGCCAGGCTGCGGCCGTATCCTGAAGTGATAGCTGCAACTCGCTGGTCCCCGTCGGCACGATCAGGGGGTTCCCGCTCTCCGCATCGAACGCGTCCCAGTCCTCCTTCGTCGCCCATACCTTCACCCGGCTGAACGGCTTGACGACGATCCGCCCCGTCTTGTTCGCCAGGTTCAGATTGTTCAGGACCACGTGTCCCAGGATCGGATCATCCGGCTTTGCATTGTCGAAGATCCTCACCATCTTCCCCGGCTCGCATGATGGGAAGTATTCGATGTCCAGCTCCACCCCGGCCGGCGCCAGGTTGTACTGCGCCAGGTAGCCGGTTGCCATCGCCTCCACCTGGGCCGGGGTCTCTGCGATCCCGCTGTCGATCGTCACAACCTGCCCCACACTCCCCCCGCTCTCGGCCACCGATACGTCCCCGTACCTTCCCGTCACCTGAACCTCCCTCACCTGTGTCTCGGTGTCCTGGCCGATATAGTCCATGTCCTGGCGGTTCGTGTCCCCCCGGAAGTCCCGGTAGACCTCCGTCGGCATCGAGCCGAAGGCCCGGAAAACCAGCACGTCCATCCCTTCCGTCCACAGGGATCCCACCCCCACCTCTGCAATGTCCTGGATCGCCGTCCCTACGTTCGTGTTGTAGAGTGCCACGTTCCGGAAGGTCAGCGCCAGGTCTTCGATGTCCAGGTTGTCGAATCCCAGCCCCCCCTGGGCGACCGCCAGATCCTCGATCACGTTCTTGAAGGTCTCCGTCGCCGTCACCGGGACCAGGTCGGACTTGATCTCGTAGGTCCCGGGTCCTCCGTGGGTTATGTTCGAGAACCCGTAGAGGGGGTCTGCGGTACTCGCGGCGCCGTCCAGCTCGAGGCCCAGGGCTCCACCGCTCAGGATTATGATGAACTGGTCGTTCTCCCCGTCGTAGGTCACCGCGAAGCTGTAGCCGGCCGCCTTGTAGACCCCATGTTCGTTCAGGTTCAGCTGCAGCAGCTCCGCCCGCTTCTCCTTTCCCCAAGTCCCCCGGGGGATGAAGATGTTCTGCCATCCGGCCGGGGGTCCCGCCGTGTCTGTCCGGACTACGATCTTGTCGTTCGAGGCGTCGACCACGTCCCGCGGGTACTCCAGCGGCCGGGACGTCCCCACCTGGCGGCCGAGTCCGTCCACCGTCTCGTCCGACGGTACACCGATCTTCTCCTCGTACGCCTTCGCCACCCCGTCCTTCAAGTGCATCACGGCTTTTCCGGTCTCCGCATTCGGGACCAGCTTTTTTATCGAGAACTTCGCCTTCCGGAGGACCTCCGCAACGTTGGCGTAGTTGAAGCCGGCCCACACCTCCACCCGCCGGTCCTGGTTCCACCCGGCGTAGTCCAGCCCGTAGAATAGCGAGCCCTCCTGCCGGTCGTTGAAGTACCGGTCGCTGTCGTCGAAAGTCAGCAACATGTCCGAGGTGACCAGCGAGGGTGGGCGGCCGACTCCCTTCGTCATCTCCCGGTAAATCACCCCCGGCGTCATCAGGCGGTCCGTCACGTCAATGTACTTCAGCTGTCCGGAAGGGCCCGGGATGGGATTGTCCGGAAAGGAGTCGTGGAAGACCAGCACCCTGATCGCCGGACTCTGGCCGCAGGTCCGGGCCTCCTCGTCGTCGAACTCGGACGTCGGCGTGGTCGACCAGATCATCCTCCGGAGGATCCTCCCGGTAATCCTGGCGTCGGCCACTTCGACAAGCGTGTTGATATTCCCCGTGATCCGGTTCCCGGTCTCCTCATCGTCACTCATCTCCTCGAGCGAGATCAGGTCCGCGAAGCCGTAGTTCCCCGTCGGCCCGTCGTCCGCCATTCTGATCACGACTTCAGCGTTCACCGCCCCGAACAGAGGCTTGATGAGGTACGTCTCGTACCTGTACCAGGTGTCGAAGGATGGGTTCCGCTCGAACTGCACGATCCAGGTCAGCCCGAGGAGAGAAGGGGTTGAATCATACCAGTTGATGAAGCAGAAGTACTTGATCCGGGTGGGATCCCCGCCGGCGACGTCCTCCGTCAGATGAAAGATCTGTGAGCGGTAGAGCTTCGAGCCGTCAACCGCGAATTGATCGGACGTAATCGAGTGTTGGGAATAAAGCGTGGTAAGATTAATCATCCGGAGGGCATAGGTCCCGTCGTAGGCGAAGCTGGCTGACCGGGAAACGTCAGCCCCGCCGGCCGTCACGGTCCAGTTGACGAGGGCGGGGTCGAGTTCGAAGGATGGATTGAGGATGGGGTTAGGCATTTTTGATTGTCGTCTCCAGGGTCTCGATCAGGGTGTCGAAAGACATGATCTTTGCGTCCAGCTCCGGGGTCTCGTAATTCTCGCCGATAATGGTTGACGATTTGAGGGCACCCCGAACTTTTAAGAACCTTATCCTCTTACTCTTGGCCGCCTCGATCAGTTTTTCTATGTCAGTTAGCATTTTTTTATGGAGGTGGGGGGAGTCGAACCCCCGTCCGGAATAGCAAATAAGGTTGGCACTACATGCTTAGTGCTCTTAAGGCGGCACGGCCTTACTTCTTCAAAGGCTCCCGTTTTGCTTTGAAAACGGTTCCCCCAAAAGTCAACCGATCCCTGCGGGGATATAATCTATCGGCGTCGATCGGTCCCCGGCTTAGACTTGTCTAAGCTGCTAATGGCATTGCTTCGCCAATTACTTCTTCGGCCGGGTTTTTACGAGGCCCCCCGGCCAACCTCGACATGCGCCAAGTCTTATTTATCTAACCGTCGATCCCGTTTCACCCCCTGCTCTGGCTGTAAGTGTTTAACTGAAACACCCGATCGCCCCCTCCTGCTCTCGGTTGTCCGCTGATCCTGCGGCTGGTTCTCCCATTCCCCCGAACTGGTATCTCAATACCTCTTTTGAGGCCAGATAGTGAGCGGGGAAATAACGCGGCTCACTTGCGCCTTTTCCGATTGAACCAGATGTCTCATTTTTGGTTTAACCCGTCGGCTCCGTCTTGCCGCCGAGGTAGTATTTGATCGAAGCCAGATTCGTATGTCCGAAAACAGCCTGGCTTAAAATTCCAAATTTTATTGCCTTTCCCGTAGATGCAACTGATAAAGTTCCAGTTATCCTGGCGGTATCGTCGATATAAACAGTTGCTTCTGTCCCCTGTACTCCTACCCCCACTTCGACGTAATCACCTGCCAGGGAAACCGCATAAGGCGAGGCACCACTGACCCCCGAAGTAGTTACCTCTGTTTCCTTGATTATCACGTCGAACTTATAAGTTCCATCATCGATAATTATTCTGAACTCATAACCTGGTCCAGAAGTATTTCTGATGTTAACAAGGGCGGTTGCATAGTATCCAATTGAATTTGAAACGCTATCGTACCAAGGCTTTCCCGCGTTATCGTGTAAAAAAAGACCCCCGAAAGTTCCAAAAGGGTTAGACATCTGCAAGAAGTAACCCGTTAAAGATGTAGCTGGCGGCGGCCACATTGAAACATCAGGCCAATGTTCAACATCCCACCCGTTATCTACTTTCACCCAGGGGTCATACCACGTCATATCCGGGGTGTGGAGATCAGACAGCGGCATGTAGATCAGGTCCCAGGTGTCCGGGTTGAAGCTCCCGTCCCACTGAAACGCCTTCCGGATCCAGCCGGGGGTTGCATTTATCCCAGGTCCCCACCTTATCCCACATTTAAAGATATTCTCGAAAGACAGGAATGGATCCTGCATCGGCCCCCGTTTTCCGACAACGTCCCAGTCGCCCGTATTCGCGGGCGTAGCAGGCGTGTCAGTGGGGAGGATATGAGTTGGGGGAGGGATCGAGAAATATTCCCCGAGCCGCATTACCACAGTTGTATCGGCAGCGCTTCCTTGATCCATCGTCGGGTGCGGGATTATGGTTAACCGAGGGTCGTAGAGCTTCGCATAGCCCCGGTTGAACCAATAAAGCTCGAAGTCATTGACGCCTGCTCCTCCGGGTGTCGTATTCCCGAGCTTAAATGCCTTGTCCTCAGTATCCGCGATTCTGTTCTCCCCCCAGGGCGGATCCGATGTATAGCCCCTAATAGATGGTGCTGTCATTGTTCACCCCCTTCGTGGATTTTCTCCCCCTTTTTTATTTTGATCGTTATCTTAATGTCGATCGGCTCTCCACACCGGGAGCACGCCAGGCTGTCCTTCTTGTCCTCCTTCTCGAATCGGCCGACATCCTCGTCGTGGCCGAACGGGAAATTGCGGGTGATGTAATAGCTGATCAACTGCCCGCAATGGGGGCACAGGAATGGAACCAGGAAGGGCATCGGTCTCACGTCTCTTCCCCCTCCTCCGGGTGCAGCATGGCGACGATGTCTTCCTCCCTCATCACCAGCAGCCGCTCATCCCCGAACTTGAACTCGCTCCCTGCGTAGCGGTTATGGATCACCAGTTGCCCGCGCTTCAGGTCACTCTTCACCTTCGGCCCGCAGGCCACCACCATCGCGCGGCTGCCGTACTTCTGGTCATCCGATCCGGTCTGCGGGATGAATATCCCGCCCTTGCTCACTTCCTCCGGGGCCACCGGTTTCACGATGACCACGTCCCTCGTTGGTTTCACGTTAGGCATTTGCGTCCTCCTTAGGTCAGGAACTTCGGTTTCTCGTCGTAGACTTCCTTCCCCACTAACATCATCCTCCCGGCCAGCCCCATGCCCGTCAGCCCACGGGGGGGGTTCAGGTCCCACTTCCCCACCAGCTTCACCTTATAGAACGAACCGGGGTATTTGTCCGGGAACGGCCAGAAGAAAATCGTGTCGTCGCACGTTAGGCTGTAGAGGTCCGCCAGATCGTCGGAGAAGGACATCGGAACCAGCGCCTCTCTCGTCCAGTCCACCGTCGCCTCCAGGATCCAGCCCTTGTTGTAGTCCCTGGAGTTGCCCGCTTCCAACTGATGCGTGTCCCGTATGGGTACCCAGTTCAAAGTAACCAGGGCGCCAGTCCCCGTCAGGTCGATGATGTCCGGTTCCTTTCCGATTTTCGGTCCGACACTCATCAGGTCCTTTTCAGCAGATCCTCCAGGGTCCGGCCGGTCCTCTGCAGATCATCCTCGAGGGCTGGCCTCAGCTTGTCCCGGACCACCTTCACAACGCGGTCCTCGTCCTCAAAGCTGTCAAAGTGCAGATGATATTCACTCACCTGTCGGACGGTTATTTCCCTTCCCCCGAGTCCTCCCGGGATCTCCGGCGCGCGCAGGGTTCCAGCTCTTGGTAGGGGGACGCCGGTCAAAGCTCCTGCCAGTATCCGGGGAGCCTGAGCCAAAGATGCCACGATCTCCCGAAGGTTGTCAAGGGAAAAACCGGCCCCGATTCCCCTTCCTGGCTTCGTAGAGCCGAAGGGGTCCGGCTCCGGGGTAGCTCCAAGTTTGCTATTGAAAATATTGAGAGAGAGAGCCGTTTGATCGAGCAAGCTCCTCAGTAAGGCGAAGAAGTCATTAGTGCTATCTATCTCCTCTGCCATCGAGAATATGGATGAAGTGGCTTCTCCTGTACTTTCATCTACCCCATCTAAAGAGCCGCCAACCCTTTGAAGGGTTTCGATTAACCCTCTGTCATCTATATCCTCCTGCTCCCTCCCGGTTCTCCTTATCTCGCTATCAATATCGAGCCCGGTAAGGTCTCCTATTTCAGCTTCCTTGGCGAAGCCTTCCTTGTATTCCTTGCCAATCTCCTCTCCCCATTTAGAGAAGTTATTGATCGCCTCCTGGACAACTGCCATACTCCACATTACATCTCCAAGAATCCCGGAACCGCTGGCTCCCTCCTCGAATCCTTCCTTGTAGGCAGCTCCTGCGTCATATCCGGCAGTCGATGCCTCAGATTGAATACGGGAAAAGGTCTCTGATAAATCTATATCGCTGAGACCACCTTCAATATCGAATCCTTCGCTGAATAAAAGTCCGAGCTTCCGTCCTTCTTGTCGTGTGGCGTCACCCAGTCCACCGAGTTCCGCGCTGAATCTCTCCCGGAAACCCTCCAGCCCCCCGCTCTCCGAGACGATTCTTTCAACCTCTGCCATGGATTTTTCGAGGTTAGCGATATTCTCATCACTGAATCCGAAGTCCGTTAGCTCTTGGTCCTTTAGTGCCTCGGCTTCTTGCTTGAAACTCTCTGCAAGATCGCGTGTCATTCCGGGAATCCGGAGCAACGCCTCTTCAAGATCAAATTCTTCTCCTGCTAACCATTGGTCAATAACGCCTTCAATATCCCCGGTAAAAGTCTTGATATTTGATCCTGCTAATTTAACGGCGGTAGCGATTCCATCTGACCATTCCCTCCAGTCGTTCGTTCCCAGGTCTATTCCACCGGTGAATAATTTGCTCTTCTCAAATGTGCCGCTGGCCTGATCGAAAGCATCAAGCAAAGCCTGCATGCTCTCATCAGTGATATCCGGCAATCCTCTTAGTGCCTCTATGAATGCTTCTCGGAAATCACCTCCGTTTGCTTTGACATTATCAGTCGCTTCTTTGAAGGCTTCTTCCCATCCGCCAATTTCATCTCGTTGGTGGCGATTTAGTTGAGCCCACTCCCATACATAAGTCCCCATTGATTGCAGTGATGCCTCAAACGCCTCGCTTTCCTGTGCCACCTGGCGATCTTGCGCGTTCTCATAGAGGCCGAGCATATCCTGGATTTGCTTTAGCTGAGCGTCCGAGAATGCCTCACTTTGGACGATGTACTTATTAAACCAAGCCTGGCGACCGGCGAAGTTCATTTCAAGGACTTCCAGTAGTTCCCCGCCTCCTCGATGTTCGGCGTCAGCTATTTCAGATAAGACACCTCTCTCCCCATGCGTTAGCTGGCGAAGCCGGGCAACCGTCTGTTCTGCAAACTGATCGCCCTTCTCAACAATTTTATCCATTGCCAGGCCGAGTTCTTCCAGTCCGCTTGTGCCATGCTTGATTCCTACGGCACCCCCGAAGGCCCCGATCAATCCTCCGATAATTGCGCCGGGAGGTCCCAGGATAGCAAAGCCCGCTGCCATGCCTTTGATAGCCTCATCCAGCCGTCCCATATCCGGGAGAAGCGAGGTTACGGGACTTGCAATCTCGCCAAGTGCTGTAGTGAAATCACGAGCTTCAATCTTACCATCTTTGAATTTTGTTTTAAGGCCCTCGATATTGGTTACAAGGTTGGTGACAGCCCATGCAACTGCAGCGACTGGAGGGAGGATCGAAGCGAATGAAGAGCTCGATTCCTTGGCGGCAATCCCCATTTCTTGAAGTTCTCCGGTGGTATATTCAGCCGCCTCTCCAGCTTCAACCAAGCCAGTATTCGTTAAATCAACCCACGTTTCCCCTCCTACTTCGCTAACAGTAGCTCCTAATTCTTTCAATTCCCCCAGAGTGTATTCAGCTGCTTCTCCAGCCCCAGTGATCCCAGATGAAGCTAAATCAAAAGTCGCCCCAACTCCAGCTCCGCCACCCCCAATAGAGGAGAAGATACCGCCAAATGTCGAGGCGATTGATTGTCCGAAGCCTCCAAGTATCCCCTCAAGCCCAAGGATGTTCTCCTTGAATAAATTGTCGAATCCCAGCTTCTCTATTATGGAGTCTGCGAACGCCTTGCGGAGGGACGCCACCATCGATTTCCCGAAGTCGTCCACTGCGTCCCCCAGGTTGTCCCATCCCTGGAGCCCCGCCTGGAGCATATCGCTCAGCCCGGCCTTGAAGTCCGTCGTGACGTTCCCCCAGATCTGGATGATCTGCGCGGCTGCCTCGTCAGTATATTTAACCTTCAGCTGCTCGTAGGCCAGCCACTCGTTCGATCCCTGCTCGAACTTGTCCCGCTGCAGCTCGAGGTAGGTGATCAGCGACTGGATCGAGAAGCCCTCGAACTCCAGCATCCGCTGGGCCGTCTCGTCGATTACCTTCGCCAGCTTCTTAACCTCGTCCCCCTGCTCTGTGATTGCGCTATTCTGGCGTTTCAGGAGCTCCAGCCATGCCACCTGTTTCTTAAAGAACGCCTCGAAATCCCCCGCTTCCCACAGGGTCTCCAACTCGGCCTCGAGGTCCGCCATTTCCTTCCCGATCTTCCCGGCGACCTCACCCCAGTTGATCGTTGCCCGGCTGGCCTCCCGCACGTCGTCGATGTATGCCCTGAAGTCTGGAAACTCCTTTTTGCTCCTGGCGAAGGCTTCGCCGAGGATGTCGATTGATGTCTTCGTCGGCTCGATGGCCCCCGCAACCAATCCGTTGTATGCGGCCCGGAGTCCTCGAAGTGAATCGAGGGTGGTGTTAAGCTGTGCTGTTGAGATTCTCCCCTGATCGGACATGAATTTCAGGCCGGACGCCATATTCAGCAACGCCGCTTCATGTTCCTTGCCCTCCTTATTCAGCTCGGCCAGTGTCTTCTTAAGCGGGTTCAGCCGTTTATCAAGTTCCAGGATGTCCAGCTTGTATCTGTCGATCGTCGCCTTCGGGGGGATCAGTTCCAGGGGCTGGCCTGGGACTGTCGCTGCCTCCAGCCTGGCCCTCAATGCAGCCTGTTGCTGGGTATAAAATTCGATGTCGGCCTGGACCTGCTTTCGTTCCTCCTCCCTGGCCTCCCTGTTTTCTTCGAGCCTGCGGGCGGTGATTTCCGATGTAATCGACGCGATTTCCTGGGTGATCTTAAGGTTCTCTTTCTGAGCTTCGGTGAACTCCTCGACTTTCTTCTTGTCGATGTCGATGATGACCCCGTAGTCGTTCCACGCTCCCCCCGCATCCGGAACTATTCTCAGAATTGCGTCGATAGTCTTCTTTAGCTCCTTCTGCGTCTTGATATAATCGTCCGTCCCCTTCTCCTGTTCAGCCAGTTTCAGCTTCAGCTCGTCATACTTTGAGATCAGGTGCTCGATCCTCTTTTGCGTCGATTCATACTCAGCCACTGTCTGTTTAAGCCGCGCCGCAAACTCCGACGCATTTTTTCCCGCATCCTCGAACTCGCTATTCGCTGCGCTGATTGCGGCTATCAGACCCCCCGCCCCGACGAGCACAGCTACAGCGGCGGCTATCCCGATCACGATTGGCCCAGACAGTAATGCCCCAAACTTGAGAAGACCAGGGAGGAGAAATGCCAGGGTTCCAGTCAGCGTCAGCAACACCCCCGAGAGCAGGGTGATCGTTGCGATTACCCCCTTCATACCCGCGTTCAAATTCTCGAACCACTTCAGGAGTCCACCAATAGCGTCGGCGATACCTCTAATCAGGGGAACCAGCGGCTCGAAGAAATCTATCATCAGTATCTTCAGCTGCTTGGAAAGCTGCCCGAGTTGGAAGCCCAGGTCATCCGCCCGCTTCGAGAAAGCGAGCGCGGAGAGCCCCGCCGAGTCATTCAGCAAAGCGATGTCTTTCGTGAAACCTGCGACGTCCTGGAGGACCGGGGCCAGGACATTCAAGGCCCGGCGGTTCTGGAAAATCTCGACGATCTCCGCGGCAGTCGCCGCCCGGTTCAGGTCGTTTGCCCCAGCCAGTTTCTTGATAACTCCCTCAAGCCCCTCAGCCGCCAGAGTCACCTCGTTCAGCTCGAATCCAAACTTGCGGGCGGCTTCCTTCTGCTCGTCGGTGTTTTTGAGGAAGGCAAGCAGGGTGGACCGTGCCCCCGTCATGGCGATCCGGTTTCTCACCCCCGCCCGGGTGGCGGTGGCGATCAGGGCTCCGAGTTCTTCAAAGCGTAGCCCGGCAACGGCCGCCGTTGACGCGGCAAGCCCGATGCTCCCGGCAAGTTCTTCGTAGGTGACTTTCCCCCGCTTGACAATCGCCCACAGCTTATCGCTGACTTCGGTGGCTTGGGAGGCTTCCAGTTGGTAGGCGTTGAGGATGGTCGTCAGGGCATCGGCCGACACCCCGACAGAGGTCAGCCCGGCAGTCGCCGCCTCACTTGCCACCGCCAGCACTTGGAGCGCATCCGCCGGGGCAATCGACGCAGAGAGGATGTCGTACAGGCCCCTCTGGAGATTGTCAGTGGTCTGATCGAAGTCGACGGAGAGCTGCTTTATCCCCTGGTCGAAAATCGCCATCTGGCCGGAGATCTCCGTCAGCCCACCGGACAAAAGGGTGGAAATGTCGGACGCGCCCTTCTCATAAGCGACGAAAAGCTGGCCCGACTTGGTAACCAGTGCGGTGAGGGTTGCTCCCAGGACGGTGAGGTAGCGGCCCATGGATCGCAGGGCGGCACCGTTCTTTTCGGCGAAGCCCTTGATCCGCTGGGACCAGGAGCGATAGCGGTTCTCCTGCTTTCCCAGCTGCTGGCCGGTCTGGTTGGAAAGCTTCCGGAGATTCTGCGCGACCTTGTTAATGTCGGCCGCGGTCTTCTCCAGTCCCTTTATCGAGACCGTCCCGATTAGTTCCGCGATCAGTTCATCCATGCGGGCATCGCGAAAAGAACGATCCGGGTGTTAATTGTGTACCTGGTAAAATGGCGGGGCGTTCCTGCCATCCACTCCAAGTGAGGCGTCGATGTCCGGCGTTCGGATGTCTGCTTCCTTAGTCATCGGTATCATCACCGTCCTCGACCTCCCGTTTGTGAACGTCAACCTTACGTAGACTATCACTTGCACCCCGGAGAGGATCTTCACCCTCTCCACCTTGAAGCCCCTAATCAGCCCCTTCCATTTCATGGCCTCGATCAGAAAGCCCGCTTTGTCGAACTTGTGTCTGTACGTCAGCGTCGTCAGAGACCATTGATCCTCCGGAGAGGCATCCAGGTATTCCCGGATCCTGCTTTTCGCCTCCTCCTTGAGCGCCTTCCGATCTCTGACTTCGGCGCTCTTCATTATTCTGTTTGCTTCCTTGATATCCATGCGTCCTCTTTCAGTTCGTCATATTCACCAGCTCATCGACGATTGCATCGGTGAGCGGCGGCGCGCCCTTCACTGCCGGTCTTTTTTTATCCTTGTCCGGTTCCGCCGAGGGTCGAGGGTAATCTATTTCCTTCTCACCGAACATCTGGCTGACCTTTATCGCTATCAAGTTTGCCACCAGTTCGGCCTGCTCGAATCGGAACTCGTCGTCGTATGCTATTAGCCTATCGGCCTGTTCATTGTCTACGTCGACCGCTTGTTCGAACGAGCCAGCCCCCATCCTCATCAGTCGGAGCGTTACTTTGAAATCATTGGCAAAATCGCTCCGATCGTCCCCATCATCCCCGCTTCCTTGAACGTCTTGATCATGTCCACGAAGCCCTCTGCCTCGGCGGTTAAGAAAGGGGAGATGACCTTCACCATATCAGGGACCATCAGGTTGTCCTGTACCCAGTCCCGGTCTTTCTCCACGAACAATGCCGCCATCTCCTCCAGCAGCTCCACCGCCTTCATCAGGGCGCCCAGGATCAGGTTCAGGATTTCAGTTGGCTCCAGATCCTGGCCCTCTTCCCGGTTCAGCGCACGGGCTAATTCCGGGTTCTTGGTGAAGAGCTCGAGGATCAGCTTGATCGCCTGCTTCTCCTTCTTCCCCTTGATCGGCGGAACCTTTATCTCCTCCAGGATCCAGCCCTCGACCGTGTGGCCCTCCCGGATCATCTTCCTCAGATCATCGAGCCGTTTCTTATACGCATCCTGGTGCGTCCGGATGTTTGCCACCATCTTCAGCGCCGCTTCGGATGCCTGGGGCCTTCCCTCTTCTCCCGGCGGCGACATAGGTGTTACCGTCGGGGTTTCCTTCTTCTTCCCTTCTTTCTTCTCTCCGGAACTCATCGCGTCCCTCCCTGGTTAATGCCCCTATACCGGGGCGTTGATTTTAATGACCCTGAACAGCCTGCCCTTGTTGGTCGTCGAAAGTGCTGCTCCGGTGAAGTCGTACTCACCATCCAGCACCTTCAACTCGATCGGGAGTCCACTCATCCCGGTCTTGTTAAAGGACAGGGTTGAATCGGCCTGCGACTGTGCCCTCCAGACGTAGAAGAAAACGCACGTCCCATTAGGCATCCTGTGGAAAACGCGGGCCGCAACCTCGGCGAGGTTCGCATTCCCGCCGTAGTCGAGGATTTCGGTGCCTACACCCTCCGTTCCTGTATAGTCGCCCGCCCCGAGCGCATATCTCAGAAGGTCCAATCTCGCCATCCCTTCCATCGCTGTGAAACGAAGGGTAGCTCCTTGGAGGGTTATGTACTGCGCGATCAGCACCGACGGAGAACCCTGCCAAACCTCGAGGGTCTCCTTCGTGAACGTCAGTTCGACATTTCCGTCCGTCGCCCCGACGTCCTTAGTAGGCGTCTCTCCCGGAGGCCCGAGAAAAACGCGCGCCTGGCCAAACGTGAGATTTCTCTTCTCATACGTCGGCACGTTGTAGTTGACTTGGAAGCCCATAAGCCACCTCCTAACTACCATGCGCAGTTCTGTTTCGAGCCTTTCAGCCTCAGGCTGTCACAATGGTATCTATTTGTGAGCTCGGGAGGGACGCGAATCCTTCCGTAAGCTCTTATAGTCGTTAATCCTTCGCTGCCGGTCCGGGCCTCTCCGGTGCCGGCTCCCCCTTCTCTTTCAGTTTCTTTAGATATTCAATCACCAGGTCGTAGGCCGTCGATTTCAGCTCCTGCCTCTGGCCGCACTTCGGGCAGTTTATCATTACTCTGGCTTCGCCGAAGATCTCGATGTACAGGTCCTTGTGCTTTACCCGCAGGGAATCGCCCTCGACGATCCCCAGCACGACCTGGTTGCCGGCGGTTGCGCAACTTTTGCACAGCCACTCCTGCCGGGAGTTGGGAGCCTGGTCGAACTTGTCCTTTTTCGATTTCATTCCGCCTTCGTTAAGCCGTCTTCCACCAGTCCACCCGCCAATAGCTCATCCGGTGGAACTTGCTCTTCTCCTGGTCGAAGGGCCCCACCTTGGGACCCCTCAGCATATAGCATTGACCGATCGTGATCCCGAACCTCTTGCCGGCCAGGGTATGGAACAATCTTTCAAAGTGGTTTTGTATCGTCTTCGCTACCACATCCGTATCCGCCCATGACTCCATCAGGTAGTTCCCGTATTTGAGCGCCGGGATCCCGACGTCCGGCGTCGCATCGAAGTCGTGTAGAGTTCCGCACGGGTATTTCGGGCCTGTGACCTGGGTGATGTGTGTCGGATACGCGCGGTTTCCGATTACCTTTCGCAACTCCTCATCGTTGATGCAGATGTACCTCCACAACTCCGGGAAGTCCTCTATTGTCCGCTCGTCTGCCATCTTATGCCGTTCCTATCACTGATATTGTCCCAGCTCCTGATCCGCTTCTCATCTCTTCGATCATCGTCTTCTTTACCTCTTCCTTCAACTGTCCCAAAGTTCCCCATACTACCGGCCGTGGCATCATCGGTATTCCCACCTGGTCCCCCAGCACCACACCGCGGGCCTGGGGGTCGTTGGGATCCAGCCCGAAGTTTGCGACGAACGAATCATCCGTCTCTAACACCTCCGGCTTCAGAACTGCGTCCTGTACCAGGCCCCCAGACTGCTTGTGAACCAGCCATGCCGGGCTATGCGGCGGGTTTCCCCCGGGGCGATATGGATGCCCCATGTCCGCCAGTTCCTTTAGCGAGTGATCCGTCAGGCTGATGTTTCTTATGAACTGCCTGTTTACCAGCCTGATCGATTTTGTCACCGCCCGCTTTGCCGACTTCCGCAGTCGCGCCTGCACCTGTTTGTCGTAGAGCCTTAGAGTTGCTGTCGCCATCCGGGACCTCCCTTATCACGTGCTGGACCTCCCCGACATTCTCCGCCAGGATCTCCACGATCTTCTTCAATTGCTCGACCCGGGGATGGCCCTCCGGCATATTCCTCATCGTCTCCTCGGCGAGCACCTGGCCGTTCCGGAGATATATCCCCATCAGGGCCTGGTTGACCTGCCACAGCTTTCCGTCGTCCTTCTTCCGAGCCCGCTCGAAGTAGTCCAGGGCCGTGTCGATATCGTCAAGATCCAGATAGTGCAGCCCCAGGTTGTAGAGCGGCCGGCTGTCGTTCGGGGCCTGCTCCGCCCATTTCATGCTCAACTGCGCATACCGGTACATTTTCCGGTTCATGTCCTCCTGGCTCGCCAAATACCCCTTGTGCCTCACCAGAACTCCGGGGCGCCCGGGTGGGGGGGGTCCCCCCTTTATCTTCTCCAGGGCGTCACATAGCGTCTCGTGGATGAGGTTTGCGAAGTAGATCTTCCCCGGCATGTTCCGGAACAACCTGATCGACTCCTGTATGTTCGCCCGCGGCTTGAGGGTTTCCCCGGGATCGTCGAAGAGGTTCAGCACCGAGAAGATATGGATGATCGTCTCGTCCCTCTCGGTCACCGCCGAGATCTTTCCCAGGTCCTGGGATGATAGCTCCTCGTCCGGATCCAGGTACATCACCCACCGTCGGGTGCACTTCGCCAGGCCGAAGTTCCGGGCGGCCGAGAAGTCGTCGTTCCAGTCATATTTGTAAACCCTCAGAATCGGGAGCTTAGAGAATCCGGTATATTCAAGCAATGCCGCTTTGATAGCTATCTCCAGTATGTCAGTAGCGACACCTTCTACTTGGTTGTCCGTATAAACCAGGATGATCTCGTCAACGAACGGGGCCACCGCTTCGATCACCTTGGCGGCGCCCTCGAGTTCGTTGGCCCTCGCCATCATCAGAAGGCTGATCCCCCCGTCCGGATGGTAGTCAAGCAGCTTTAGGCCACTCTCGTCCACCAGGTGCGAGTAGTTGCCCCTCCCGCCGATCGCCCCCCTTCGCTTCTCCGTGTCCGTCTTCACGTACCAGGTATGCTTCCTCTGGGCCTCTCGGTAGCTCGAGTAGCCGTAATGGAGGATCGATACGTTGACGAATCCCACGTTGCCCGACTGGAAGACCGGGACCGTCGGCGTGTGGAATCCCTGGGGGTGCTTGTTGTCGAAGAGCTTATCCCCCGGCATGTTCCGGAAGAGGACCATCGGGCACATCTTGCCCCAGTCCCCGTCTATCCGGTACTTCTTCTCCCCCCGCCAGAAGGTCTTCATCGGCAACTGCCAGCAGAGGGTCTGCGGGTCCAGCGGCCGAAGCATCAGCGGGAGCTTGTCCCGGATCTTCAGCTCCACGGCCTCGTCGACATCCTGGCGGACGATCCACGTCGGGTTGCGTTTCTGTGCCATCTCCAGGAGGAACTGCCGCTCCTTATATTCCTGCAACGACTTGTCCCGGAAGCGGGACCGGTTGAAGGCCGCCACCTTCCCGCCGTTTCTCTTCAGGTTCTCCTCGACCACCTCGATCGTCCCGTCCGTCGATCCTGTGTCCAGCACCACGATCTCGTCGACCCATTCCAGGGATTCGAAGTACCTTCGGATGTGCCGGATCCCGTTCTTTACCCGGAGCATCGCCACGATCTTGTCCTCCGCCGGGAACTCCTTCTGCCACTTCTCCCGGAACTTCCGCTGGTTCCTTTCGAACAGCTCCCGCGGCGTGATCTCCAACTTGCTGATCGTCTTCGATCCCTCGTGATGGACGAACGCCCCCTGGCACACCAGGCTCTGCCGGCTCTTCAGCCGAGCCCGGAGACACAGATCGTTGTCCTCCCACATTCCCGGGAAGAACCGCTCATCGAACAGCTGGCCGGCCGGGACGTGGAACCCCACCAGCTCCTGGAGGAAGTCCCGCTGCGCCATCAGGCACAGGCCTGTCACCATCCACGATGCCACCGCCTTCTTGTGGTTCTTTCCCAGGTTCTCCTCTGCAAACTTCAGCATCTGCTCCTGGTTAGTGTACGGGGCCTTGACCTGCTGGTTCCCCCCGCTGAAGTTGCTCACCGGTGCCGTGAAGCTGGCCTCCGGGACGTAGATCAGGGGAGTCAGCAGCTCCTCGAACCAGCCAGGCGTAACGACCGCGTCATTATTCAGGAATACCACCACGTCGCCCTTCGCCTTCCGGAAGCCGCGGTTGCAGCCGGCCGGGAACCCGTAGTTCCGGTCCAAAAGGATCTGTCGGAGCCTGATCTTCTTCGTCGGGTGGGGGTTCGTCTCCGGATTGGCGTACATCGATCCGAACCATGCCAGCCACATCCGGGTCCCATCGGTCGAGTGGTTGTCTACCACAATGATCTCGGCTTCCACGCCATCAGGCAGCGTTTCGGTCACCGCCATCAGGCAGTCGATTGTGATCGGAAGGTTGTTCCGGGTGAGGATTACTATCGAGACCGTGATGTCGGCCTCACCGCTCTTCTTATCTATCTTCGCCATCAGATCCATCGTCTTCTCCTTACGGCCTCAGGGGCCTGCGGATTTTAGGAATTTCAGGTCGAAGTTCACGTTACCAAGTTCGGCTAATGGTGTCACGTAAATTATTCTAAATTTTTTCAATCGTCCGTCCCCCAAGTCGGCCTGTACGAACCGCCCGGCCACCAGCAGGGAGTCCGCCATCGACGCCCCCACGTAGTCCGCTATCTCCTGATCGCCGGCGGCCGCCATCCGGATGTCCCCCCGCTGCGCTTTCACTCTCATCATCACCGTGCCGCCCAGGACCTCCGCGATAACCGGTTCCCCGCTCCCCGCCAGTGCCTCCGCCGATATCTCCCCGCTTGCGATCGCCGTCTCAAACCTGTCGATCGACGTGAACTCCTTCTGCGTCTCTCGGGCATCGTCTCCTGAAGACAAGTCGACCGTCTCGCTGTCTGGAGAGCCAGCCACCTCTCCGAAAACCTCCACGCTGCCGGCCGCGGAATTCGTCAGCCTGATCGAAATGTGGGCCGGGCCGGCCGGCTGCCTGGTAGGTGCGATCGTGGGTCCGGGGGCTGTCCCGTCCAGTACGGAAGCCGTCTTGTAGTAGATCCCCCCGGAGATCTTATAGAAGTCCTCTATCGCCATCTCACTCGGCCGCCTTCGCCGTCCTCGTCGGGCCGACCAGCCTGAAGAACTCCGGGGCTGCCGCATCGTCGGAGGTCGGAGTTATCATCTCCATCTCATCCTTGATCTCCGCCCGCAGCAGCTCGGCCTGCTTCTCCAGCTTCCGGGTATACTTGTACTCGAGTGATGTCTCCGATTCGAGCAGGTTGCTGATCGCAACGATCGCCACCGTCTTCGCCACCACCGACCGTAAGAGGTCCTTGTCTGGGCCGGTCAGCGACGCGTAGTTCGTAAACTCCTTTATCGCCGCGGCCTCTTTCGCTGGCAGGTAGGCCACGGAGAGCAACGTCGTGTCCGGGAGCTTGGCAACGTCCGTGGGTTTCGTCACGTCAAGCCCGACCAGGGCCCTGATCGCGTCCAGGTCGTCGGGATCCGTCAGTATCTTCGGCGTGTAGGCCATCCTATCCTCCCCTCCGTCGCCTGAGAATTGGAATGATGTTTCCTGGCTTAGATGCTGGAGTTGGTGCAATCGTCGGTGAAGGAGTCGGGGTTGCCGAAGGCGTAGGAGATGGTGTTGGGGTCGCCGTTGGCGTCGGCGTCACGGATGGCGTAGGAGTAGATGTCACCGATGGCGTTGGCGTTGGCGTAGGCGTAACCGTGGGGGTGACTGTTGGTGTAACCGTGGGGGTAGGGGAAGGCGTTGCCGTTGGCGTTGGCGTCGGAGTCGCAGTAGGAGTTGGCGTTACTGAGGGCGTAGGCGTAGGCACCCCCCTCGCCAGATTACAAAGACCGATATCTACATACGAGGCTCCTGTATCGTCAAAGTAGTAATATGTCTCAACTTCCCCAGAAGTCTCATAAGTGGGTCCGTATATGCGCCGACTTGTGCCGTCGTAATCAACCGTGAAATCAAATATAGACCAAGTTTTGGCTTCCTCGGTAAATATCGAATAATACATATTTGCCGAGGGGGGGTTATCGGTCCCATCTATAAAGCTCCCCGTCATACCAGAGACTTGCCCTTTTTCGTAGCCAATGCCTAAACCAAACGGACGAAGGATAACATCGAAACCCTCCGCGATCGTAGCGGAGTTCCAAGTCATATTCTCAATATCAGTCATCTGGACCCAGGCCCGGCCACCACAGGGAGTCATTGTAGGGGAGGGTGTGGGCATTACCGTTGGCGTAGTTGATGGTGTCGCCGATGGTGTCACCGTCGGCGTAACTGTTGGCGTAGGAGTCGAGGTCTTTTGGGGTGTTAAAGTTGGACTTGGGGAAGGCGTCACTGTTGGGGTAGGAGTAGTTGAGGGCGTTGAGGTGGGGGTAACAGAAGGTGTCGGCGTAACCGTTGGCGTCGGCGTTATTAAGTAAACCTGAAAATAATCCGTGAAGGTATCGTTGTCATTATTCTCAGTCTCCATGGCGTCAAAATAAACCCGTAACCTGGTAGTAGACCCAGGGGAAGTAGCAGTGAAAGATTGGTTACTCCAGACATCTATCGTGACCCCTCGATACGCTCCTGTTTGCCCTCCAAGAAAATCATCGACATCGTTATAAAACAATGACGCATAATTATAATATACCGTGTCAGGATCACCCACTCCAGTAATGCTCGTCCAGCCACTCAATCTATAATTTTCTCCCGCTAAGGCATTCATGGGATAACTTATAACCGCCCTATCCCCAGGGGTTAGCGTTAAAGCATTTGCACGACAAGAACGGACTCCCTCATAAGGATTTGCTAAAGACCAAGTTAGCTGAGACGGCGTTCCGAGTTCGGTCCAATCAGAAATGCTTTGTCCCCCGCCGCCATTACCAACTTCAAAACTCGGGTTAGATAAGGTATCGGGGATTGAGGGCGTCGGAGACGGAGACGGTGTGACGGTAGGGGTAGGAGTAACCGATGGAGTCGGGGTTGCGGTAGGCGTAGGGGTAGGCGTTGTCGATGGTGTTGTCGAAGGAGTAGGTGTTATCGGAGAGGGCGTCGGAGTTATGGATGGAGTTACCGTAGGCGTAGGGGTTACGGTCGGACTCGGACTCGGGGTCGGAGGTACATCGTATATTTCCCCCCAGCCAATCGTACAACCACCGTTCTCCGTATTTCCAATCCAGTTAGTTATAAGGTTTCCTGAATTAGAAATTTGAGAAGGATATTGAGACTGAGAGATATTAACTGTTGACTGCCGAGCAAAATCTATCTGCGGCCAGTTATTTGCTGGCTGGTCCAATGATGGGATCCAAGGAGGTGAGTGGTTCGGGTCGTGGGTGCGGAACTGAAATGAAGTATCGTTCTTGTCCCACACATAGCCAAGATCTCCTCCCTGATACTGGACTATCCCAACGCAACCGAGCGAATCACTCGGCTCGACAATCGTATAGTTTGTCCACGCCAAGCCTACTCCACTGGTCCTTTCGGCGGATATTATATTCCCAGCGTCATCAACATAAATGATATGGGCTCCCTCGACCCCCGCATTAAGAGTATTTTCCACGTCAAATTGAGCTTCCCCATCAGAGGCGTCGAGGGCGACTGTTGTCTCAATTCCCCACGTTTCGCTATTATTTCTATAGCGAGATTTTATAACCGATTGCTCTTTCCACGTAGCAAGTATTTCTTTTTTCGTTCCGCCAGAGTCGCCAACGACTTTTATAATGACCCCATATATTTCCTGGTCATTCGTCCCGCTGGACATAGTTTGGGTTGAATCCCAGGCTGTTATATCCCCCGTAGCGGTATTTTGCCTTGAGACGACGATATGGTTTACTCCATCATCGTACGAACCAATGACTATAATATTTGGCGGGGAGGCCGATTTGCTAAAACCAATATTAGCATCATGGTAGGTATATCCATCGCCCGCAAATACAGTAGTTATATTCTCCCAACTCCATTCCGTATCTGACGATTCATCTGATTCGGCGATATAAATACTTGACCCGTCAGTCCAAGTGATTGTCGTGGGCGCGCTATCTTCCGCAAGTTTAACGGCAAACGAAGCTCTTTGGTATAACCAGTTAGAATTATCAATTGAGGCGAAGGTGTTCTCCGCCCACTGGCCCGTTGAAAATAAGGTCTCGGCTATCCATTCAGAAATAATCATATCGTCAGACAACCGTTGCCTCCACCTCCAATAGTAATCGCCCTGAATCCCCATCTTGCTCTGCCAGTTCTCCCCGAACTCCCGCAGACATTGCGCCGTAGGGGTAACAGAGGGTGTAGGGGTGATGCTTGGCGTTGTAGTTGGCGTTGGAGTAATTGACGGGGTAGTAGATGATGTTGGAGTAGGTGTAGGCGTTACAGTTGGAGTAACTGATGGGGTCGGAGTTACGATTTTTCCAACCGCAACGTTATCAAGACCGTATTGCTCATCATCGGCGTTGTTTGTAATATACCAACGTAGTATAAGATCCGTTCCCGATGAAACGTCCGTCCCTTCCGTACACCAAGTATTTGCACCATCGGGGAAATCATTTGTCTCCCAAAACCAAGTTGTCTCTGCTCCGTCAATATCATAAGTTAAACGGTACTCGTCAGCAGGCTCCAGGCCGTAAGAAGCTATGCTCCAGGCCGAAATTGTGATTAAACCAGCAGCTGATGTATCAATCGTCTCGCTAATCCATATCGCCTCGCCATCGAGATCACGAGCCGCCATATATGTGTGATTCTCCCAGTCAGTACGATACCTAACATCAAAATAATCATCGGGAGGGACAATCGTCGCCCCGGAGGTATCAACGGTCCAGCGGGGAGGTGAGCCGGACCCTTCTATCGTTCCGATCGAATAATTATTGAATGTCTCGGACCAGAACGTTACGTAACCGGCTGGGGTTGGAGTTGGGGTCTGGGAGAACGCATTACTCAACACGAGCAAGCATCCCAAAACCATAAAAGCAATTATTCTTCCGATCCGCTTTTCCATCCCGCTCTATCTTTATACCTTTCCGTTGAGTTCCTTCGGGAGGTTCTCGACCATCGTACAGAGGCCGGAAACCTTCCCCTCAATCCGGGCGACCGTGGCGTTCATTTTGCCGACGTCGGCCACCGTCTTCTCGTGGCGGGCAATGTCCTGCTTGACACCCGCCATCCTCTCTTCGAGCCTCCCGATCTTCGCCGGGTTGGTCTTCTGGCAATCGTTGAAGTCATCCCGGACCTTGCTGACGGTCTTCTTCGTCGGGACAACCCAGAAGGTCAGCACGGCCCCATAAAGGACCGCCATCCCGGCGACAACCCGCCATATAACTGCCGAAGCCAGTACCATCTCCATGTCAGACCCCTTTCGCGCTTAGCGCCAGTATTCAATTTCGGCTACCTGGCCGGCTGCCCCATCGCAGCGCAGATATAACACCAGGCTCGTGTAGCAGGGAGGGCTGACGTACGGGGGACCGGCTGACGGGATCGTCCAGTAGGCAGTCGAGGTGCTGCCGGCGAAGAAGCCTATCCTCAAATTGTAATCGCCCCGCAGCTGTACCGAGAATGCCTTTATCCCTGCGCCTAAGTCGATGCTATATTCCGTCGACGCCAACGTCAGGGTCTTGATCAGTACGGTCCCCTGGGTTGGAGCATTCTGTTGCTGGCAAAAAGCGCGCCCTCCCCCGAGCACGGTGGTCAGAAGAAGGGCGCAGATGATGCCTATCAGAAGGGATCTCCTCATGATTCTATCCTCCGAAGATGAGGCGGGAGGCGGGGGACGGTGCGACCGGAATCAACACCGCCCCCCACACCAGGTGACCGGCGAAGGCTGCCTGGTAAGGACGCTCTCCCGCCCAGTTCCTTTCGCGTCTCCGCGTTTAGTTCAGTTTCAGGATCCGGATGACCTGCGGGAAGAGTATCCCGAAGCCGACCATCTCGGAAAGGATGATCGAGGAGAACTGCATCCTGATCATCTTCTCCATCTCCGTGATGTCGCCGCCGACCTGCAGTATCCGCTCCAGCGCATACTCCTTCTGGAAGCAAAGCAGGTTATCGTCGGGCACTGCGGAGTTGTAGATCAGCGTGACCGGGCCCCAGATGTTCTGCTCGAGCCGGAATCGTACGGTCGCGGGTCCTTCTTGAAGAGCCGCCAGGACTTCCATGATATCGGCGCCTGGCTTGCTCATCGTTACCCACTTGATCAGGGCCTTCTTCCCCGCCACGATCGTGTCGACCTGGTACGGGAAAAACTCCAACGCGAAAGCTAACCACGCGTTGTAAGTCAAGTTACCCTGGCCCGCCGACGAAGCCGTATCCAGCCCCTGGGAACCGTTGGCTTTGTAGATGTAACTGTCCGCCACCTGGTTCCACATCGTCGCCACGGCGTCGTCCGACTCGGACACCCTCGTCTGGGTCATGATCAGGGTGATCGCTGTCTGGAGAATGTCGAGGGAAGCCTCGCGGATAAACTCGTACGAGGTCTGCACCTCTCGGCCGTACTTCTGGACCTTCCCCGGCGTATCGGACCACGCCAACTTGACGATCGGAAACTCCGTCATCTGCGGCGTCCGCTTCTTCCGGACATCCTTCTCGTCCCAGGTGATTTCCATCGCCTGGTAGGTTGCCGAGGTGATCATCCGGGTCAACGCTAACATCGCGTCGATCGTCGCCGGCCGCAGCAGCACCATCCTGACCACCCGATCTATGAACTCAGGGAACAGGACCTTGCTCGCCGGATAGCCGGCCTGGAAGAACCGCTCGCCCTTCGAGGCGAATCGGCCCTCTTCCGGGAAACTGACCGGTACGATCCCCGCCAGCCTCAGCTGCCGTTGATATGCATCGAGGCCAACGAGCTTCCCGGCACCGTCGTACCGCGACGGGTCCCGGCGCTCCAGGTACTGCGTGAGGTTGATCCCTTCCTCGGAGCACTGCTTGTAAACATCTATTCCGGCTGACAGGTCAATGTCCGCCGCCTTTGAGGCTCCGCCCACGATCTCCACGTTGTCGGGCAACTGGAATTCGCGGTCGGTTCCCGCGTAGACTAATCTAACTTCTGGTATCATCGTTTCCGCTCCCTTTAGGCGGAGAACTTGACGTAGACCTTGAGATTGGTCCTGTCAACGCTCACCACTTGTCCGCGGCCCCCGTCTGAATGGGCCACGCCTTTTACTGTGCCGGCGGTCTGGCCGCCTCGCACTCCCTGCCGACGTGTCGGTGTGTCGCCCTCCGTAAAGGGAAACCACATGTAGCCGGCATCCTGCACCGAGCAGGCTCCGTCGTTTTCCACGACCGCAAGCCGCCCGATGGCCGGTTCGTTCTCCGTTACCTTCGTGACGGTGACCCCGGTGACCTCACTGAAGCCGCCGGATATCATCACGGCGACATCCAGGTCATCGGTTGTCAGGCTCGTCACGTAAGGCGCGTAGGCGTTTCCGCCCCTGGGGAGATCGAACGTCCTGATCGGAATGTTCTGATCTGGCATTATTCGCTCCGTTTTTTGATCGTTGCGCCCTACTTGCTGATGGGCGTTTTAACGTCTCTGTAGTACTTGTCGGACAGCTGCGTGTCCGGGATTCTTCCCGTCTTCGGATCCGGCTTGCCGATCTTCTTTGGATCCGGCTCCGGGCCTGATCCATCGTCCGAGATCCTTCCGGACTTCAATCCCCGGTCAGCCGCCTGCTTCCACAGATCTCCCTGCTTCTGCACGAACTCGACACCCTTCGAGGCGAAGAGCTCCGTCCAGTGATCCTTGTCGAAGCCATCCTTGTCGGCCCGTACTCCCTGGGCCAACGCCTCGGTGACCACGGCCTCGCGGTGGGTCCGCCCGATTTTGGCGAACTCGACCAACTCCCGCACTTTCTCCGGGGTCCTGGTCTCGCCTTCGGCCGCTTCCGGAAGCTCTGCTACCAGGGCTTCGGCGCCCGTCGCCCGGTCCTGGATCGTCTGCATCTCTGTGCTAAACGTCCCCAGGAAGGTATCGACGGCCTGTCGCGCCTCTGTCTCGCCCTCGGCCGCATCGATCGCCCCGAGCGCGTCACTTGCCGTCCGGCGGATCTTCGTCCCCTGGGGGAGACCTTCGTGGATCCCCCTCATCAGGGTCGTGAGAACAGCTCTTGCTACTTCCATGGTTCTTTTCTCCTTCTTTCTTTTTCCTCGCTGTTCGGTTTCGGGTGCTTGTCCCCCTGGGGGGGCTGCTGCTCCCGCTTTGGTTTCTTCCTCCTGCGATCCGGATCCCGGGGATCCTCCCCCCGGACCGGCCGCTATCGTTACCACCCCCCTGCTGTCGGGGAGTCTCACCCCGGACATCAGCTGGAAGGCGAGCATCGCCTTATCATCGAGTTTGCCGTCCTTCGCCATCCGGATCGCCTTCTCCACTACCGTCCCCTGGGCTGCGTTCATGTAGGCCAGCGAGGTCTCCCGCAGGCTCCCGCCCATCACCCGGGCTATGCAGAGTTTCCCTTCGTACTTGAAGTTCGGCAGGTGGTCGCAGTCCTCTGACATCAGGTCATTGTTGCAGATCTCGCACTTGTACCACCCCTTCTCTCTCCCCTCCATTGCTTCGATCGTGAAGCCGATCGAAGCCCGGCGCCAGATCCCTGCTCGGAGGTTCCTGACAATGTCGTTCGTGTTCAACCCGTCGCCGACGGCAGTGTTCAGGAGGATGTAGTATCGGCCTCTCAGCCACGTGCCCTGCTTCCCATCCCGTTGCGTCAGATCCCCCTGGAAGCTGTTCCCGATCGGCATCATGTCCGTCGCCGATCCGGTTATCCCCCACCGGCCCCCGATACCGTGAGACTTCATCAGGGACCGCGAATCGATCAGATCCGCCACGTAGTTCCTCAGGGTCGTCTCGAGGTCCTGCCTGGTCCCGTAACTGTCGGGCAGTTCGTTGGATGCCCACATCGAAAACGTGAACAGCTCCTTTCGGTCCAGGTCCGCCAGTGCGATCGAGTTGATCTTCTCCATCTCCCACTTCTCGATGTCGTCGCCGGACCGGGCCGAGCGGGTGTCAATCTCTACCACCATCCGGTCCAGGTCCGCCTGCCCGAATATCGGCAGGTCCGCCGGTAGCATGTCCGACGTCATGCCGGGCCTCATCCTCCGGGCGATTGGTTCCGGGATCACGATCGCCGGCGCCAGCTGCCGGATCTTCACCCCCAGATCGTCTATGTGCCCCTGCATGTGCTGGATGGCCTCCTCGGGCGCTCCTTCCTCCTTGGCCTTCCGCATGGCTTCGATCAGCATCCCCCGGTGGACGAACATCTCCCCGCTGACGTACCGGCCGTCGATCTCGCATATCTCGCCCTTTCTGACCCAGTGGTGGGGATATCGCAGGTTGAACTTGCCATCCCCCTGGTCTACCACCAGGGCGAAGGCGTCGGGGGGGAGACGATCCACTACGATGCTCGAGGTTCTGGGGGGGGGTTGCACCTCCACCGAGCTATGTTCCGGAGAGCGGCCGCTCGCTGCTTCGAAGCGCCCCTTATGGCTGCGGCTGTGTTTCCGGGCCTGTGCGACCGACCAGGTCCCCTTCGGATATCGGAAGGCCTGTTTCTCCCATTCCCCATCACTCTTCCGTCGGCCGTGCATCACGTCGTACTTCCTGCCCTGATGTTCTTTCTTGCCGTTCTCCCTCCGGAACTGATCGAACAGTTCTGGATCCTTTAACCTGCAGGTATGCTCTCTTGGGTGTGACATTATCTGTTCCCCCCGTCTCTGAATTGCCTGGTTATTCTTATTGTTCCTTTCTTCCCGTCCTTGGCGGGGATCACCTGCTTCTTTATCCGGCCCCCGCCGATGTCGTCCGGGAACAGTACCACCGACTTCTTCTTGCCATCAGCTTGTACGACGAATGCATTCATTGCCTATATATGGGCGTGGTCCACAACCGAAACGGCCCGACTGGTTCACCTCGCGAAGATCTCCCGGCTTCACCACCTTTGCGAGGGGTGCCATCTTTCCGGATGGATTCTCGACTTCACCTTCCGCAAATTCAACGATCTCCAGCCATCTCCTCTCTATCCTTCCGTTCGATAGTTTAATGAAGATCTCCGGTATGCCAGCTTCCCGAATTTTTATCTTATACTTAGCTCCCTTTGGTAACTCGATCAACTTAAAATCATCGGCAAGCTCACAGGCGGTCTTCGCATATCCCTCGGGTATCATCTCTTTCTTTCTCCTTTACCTTTACCTTTACCTTCTCCTGTTCCTTTTCCTTTTCCTTGTACCCCCGGGTAGGGGGTACCGGGGGGCTCCCCGTTAGCTTCTTTTTAGCTTTGAATAAGCTTTTTCCTATACATGATCCAGTGTCTACACTTGGTAAGGCACTCAAACTCTCCCGGGGATGGTACTGTTGATGGGGTATAGGGGTTCCCGTCCACCGCTCCGGGGCAGCCGAAGCATGATGTCTCGATTACATCCGCCTCCGGAAACGCCGTGAATAGCGCCTCGACCACAACTGCCTTCGCCGCCAGGTTCACCCGCTGGAGGATCATTTCTTCCTTGAATCCCTTGAACAAGACCTTGTGGGCGGCGCCGGCGTAGGCCGCTACCCGGAACAGCTTCTTCGTTGCCGCGGTCCTGAGTGCTTTCCCTGCCGCGGCTTTGTCTGCGTAGTCCCCCTCAAGAGCCCGGTCGACGTCTTTCTGGATCGCTCCGAACCAGCCGGCCGTATATCCTCTCTCCTCCTCCGTCATTTCCCCTACCCGGCTGGCCGCTGTGGCTGCTGACATCTCCCGGCCGAACTCGGCTATCTCGTCGGCTGAGACCATCCCCAGTTCGTAGGCCTCTGCGAAGTATTGCTCCTCAAGGATCTCCACTTCCCGCTGGCCGGACGCCAGGATCGCTGCCACTGCGGTCGATTTCTGGTTTGCGTTCTCGATCTTCACGATCCGTTCACTGGCCTGTCGTAGGTTGCTCCGGTTTCCCTGGTTATTGGTGTATTTTTAAAGAAGGCTACCCGGTCCATCCCTGGCACTTCGCACTTTTGGCAGCCCCGGTACTTCGCTTTCTGATGGGCCTCGGTGTCCCATTTTGACTCTGCTCCGATTAACACAACCCTCGTGACGAGTTTCCCCTTCATGTTGCGAAGTCCTCCGGGAAGTTGTAGTCGTATGGTCTGCATGCGGCCGCTCTGATTCGACTGGCTTCCAGCCTCTTATCAATCTGGTACCTCGTCCGGCCCCTGATCCTTTTCTTCTTTTTAGGGTTGCCATCCCCAAAGACCAAGGCGATTAACCGAGGGAGGATCAGCTTGACGGCGATCAACCCGGCCTGCGTCCAGAACTCTCTCTCTGCTGATGGTTCCTTTCGGCTCATTACCACTGCTCCCAGTAGTCTGGCTCCGGATCTCTTGTGTCGTCGGGGTCCATCTTAATCCTCCTCCGATGCCTGAAGGCCATCCGGGTTTGTCTCAAGCTCTTGAACCCTGCCATAGTCGTAAGGACAAGGCGGTCTGTCAGGGGCGCTCAACCTTCGGTTTTTGCCGCCCACTATGAGCCCGAGAATGAGAAGGATTATTGAAGTTATGATAACGGCTATTGTCAGCTCGTTCATCTTACGTCCTTTCCTCCATCGCGTCCTTTAACACCGTCATCCTGCTTTGTCCGCCTCATTCTTCATCCCCCTCGAGTTCCAGGTTCTCCAGGGTGACGTCCTCGACCTGCCGCGTGGTCCGGCGCATCGTTCTCTCCAGGTCCCGCTCGTAGGATCTGATCAGGTCGTCGACCTTGCTCCGCTTCACCGTCTGCAGCCTGTCGCCCCTGGGGCCTGTCGCCATCGTGTTTTTTGCTGAGCTGACTGATCTGGTCCTATCCTCTGGTTTCCATCCTCTCCCGACTATCATCGACTCCACGCTCTCCAGTCGGGCTGCGGTCTCCTCCGGGCCAACTATGGCGCTGGCCCTCATCAGCAGAGTATCGTCCAACTCCAGCATTGGTTCCCCTGTCGCCTTCTCGATGCCGAAGAGCTCCTTTGCCGCCTCGTCCGGGCCGATGATTCCGTACTTCACTGACAAGAGGATCCTCCGGGTCTTAGCCAGGTCTGCTTCCTCGGCCTGTTTCCGGCTGTAGAGCGGGATCGGTTTGTAGATCCTTGATACCTTCCCCTGGAGCCCCTTTACCTGAAGTGCGAAAGTCAGGGCCGAGTCTAACCCCGACTTCACCACCCTCCGGATCGAGTCCACCGAGGCGATCTGGATCATCCACTCGATCGAACCCCAGCTCTCGGTCTTCCCGGTGTGCATGTTCAAGAAGATTGACAGCGTTTTTAACCCGTTGGCGATCTTCGACTTCAGCAGGTCCATCAGGATCTTTGCTGAGATGGCCGACTTCCCGCTGCCGCCCTTCTCCTCGATCTCCGTCGCGTCCGTCGTCAGGTAGCTGTCGTCCGGTTCCATCTTGTCGATCCGGATCTGCAGCTTGTCCAGGTAGTCCTCGATATATTTCCTCAGCGCCTTCGGGTTGTTCTGGATCTTCACCGGCGCGTTCTTTGCGATTATCTTCTCGACGACTTTGAAGTGGAGCCGCGGGTTCCCCTGGTTATGGGTCACTCTTTGGAGGTCCGCCAGGATCTGCAGGTCGAAGAAGACCACCTGGAGCATCGAAACCTGGGGCGATACCCCGTAGGGGTCCCCGATGTCCGGGTCCATCGGTACGTAGTAGAAGCCCTGTTTGTCCAGGCTGACCCATCCCCCCTGGCCTCCCCCCATCTGCTTCGGGATGTACCTGATCGTCCCGTCCTCCTCCGTCTGCTCGAAGAAGGTGATGCTGCCGGGGTCCACTGCGACAATGTCCTTCGTGTCCCGGAGGTTTTCCATTAACACAACCTCGGGGGCTGTTGCGGCCTGGGTGTAGGTGGTCCGGAAGAACTGGCCCTCAAGCGTCTGGAAGCCTCCGCGGTCATGGCTGATCCTCGCCACCACCTCGTCGATGTAGGCCTGGCCGCGGGGAAAGTCGTTTCCCTTAAGGTCCGTCACGTGGATCAAGGTATCGTCGGAACAAAGGCGCATGAAGATCCACAGCGCCATTGATGCCTCGGGGGAAATGTTGACCAGGTTCTTTAGGAGGGTCGACGTCGATAGCCTCTTCAGCTGTTCGACGTCTACGTCGTAGATGATATTCCGGCGGGGAACTATCCCCATTATCTTTCTGCCGGGTCGGAGGTAGAGGCTTAAAGATGGCCGCGACTTCTGGCCGGCTTCGATCTTCCGCGCCGTGTCTTTACCGGTCTTCCCGTCGTCCTCGTTCTCTTGGTTTTCTCGACGGTGGAATATCGAGAACCTGAGCCGTCTTTTCCTTGCCATGCTTTCCTCCCTAAGTATGGGCGGGGTTCACAACCGGAGGGCTATTTTTTGGAGTCTATTCTGAAATAGATCTGGGGGTCTACATTCATCAGCAGCTTTTTTAGCTCCTCGATCGAGATCATGACCGGCTGTCTCGTCGCCGCAGCCTGTTGTACCTCGCCCCTCTTCGGATCCGGGAACGGCGGCAGGAAGTAGACGCCGAGGAAGACCTTCGCCGGCTCCTCCTGGATCTTATTCCCGCAGTATCCGCAGAAGTTCGATTCCTCGAAGGCCATCGGGTTCTCGCACAGGTGGATCCTCGCCCTGTCGCATCTGCAGACCTTATACCTCGGTACTTCCAACATGGCGTCCTCCTTGGATGGGATTCGGTGAGGGGGGCGTTTTATCACTCCCCTTAATTTTGCGCAAGGGTTTTTTTACTTAGCCTTAACTTCCCGGATCAAATCCTCGGTTCCCATCAGGTCAACATCTGTCTCATCCTCTTCGTACGGAGGAAACTGGGCGAACAACATCCCTACTGCGTCCGCCTGGTCAAATTTCTTTCCTCTGAATTCCGGGTGCTTCTTCAGTTCCTCTTTTGACAAGAGCTTTGTCACCGCCCCGTGCTTCCCTTTTTGCTTGTAGAAGACCTTTGTCCTCGACCAGAGCTGTGCCTTCAACACCGGGTCATTTGGCAGGTCGACCTCCTCCGTTTCCAGGATCTTCCCGAAATCGGCGAACATCTCCGTGCCGGCGTCGTAGTACCTGGTTGGATCGTGGGCTCGCTTTCCGAACTTAAACGGGACTGCGAAGTAGTCATCGGCGATCAGCTGGTCCGTCACGCCCCCCCCGACCCCGGTGTCGTCAATGAACATCGGGATCTCCTTCGGGCTCTCGAACCTCCGGGCCAATTCCTTCAGCCTGGCCGTTGACCAGGTTGTCCGATCCTTCCCCTCGTGGATGAACTTCTCGATATGCAGCCCCTGGCGCAGTCCGATCGCCGTCTCATCCGTCCCCTCCCGGGCCACGTCGCAACTCAAGCGGACCTCGTCCCTTTTCCCCGGTCTTATTTCCCGGTCGCAGGCCCTCTGCACATCTTCCATCGAGACCAGCATCCCGGCCACCTTCGTCGGGATCTGTCCCATTACCATCGAGAGGTAGAATGGACTGTCCGCCCTATGTAGGTCCAGGTCCTTCTGGCACTCCACATTGCTGACTCGTGGGCTATTCCAGCCCGTGCAATGGATATGGTGCCAGCGGGCCGCTTTCTTCGGGTCCAGGGAGATCTCGCAGAACTCGCCGATCGGGGCACGAGGGGGGGTCCCGCCAACCAGCCACTTCTTTACGCCCCCCTTTCCCCGTAGGAGCCGTCGGCCAGACTTCCAGACCGGGTCCGGGATCCCCTTCGCCTCATCCATGATCAGGAGCTGATTGACGTTATGCCACCCCTCGAAGTTGGCCTCGTTGCTGGTGGCGAAGCCGAGCATGAACCACTTTTCCTCCTTGCTCACCTCCCACCGCTTTGACTCCATCACCCGGCCGGGCAGCCGGATCGGGGCGTTGTAGTAGAAGGACCGGACCTCCGGCCAGAATTGATGCCAGAGTTGCCGATCCGTCGAGGATGTCACGATCACTGATGCGTTCGGTCCGTAAACCGTCAGGAACCAGACCGCGATCCCGGCGAAGACCCAGGTCTTCCCCACCTCGTTTCCGCACTTCACATCGACCTGGGGATAGTCCCGGACGGCGTGCATCGTTTCGATCTGGAACGGGTCTACCTCCTGAGCCCCCAGGATCTCGCTAAAGAAGATCTCCGGGACCCTCCTCCACTCGTTCATCCTCTCAGAGAATTTCCTCCACACGCTTTCGTCGTATGACTTTCGAGCTCGCCTCTGTGCCAAGCTCTCCCTTCTTTTTATCACACTTCGCAGGTGGCTCATCGGCCTCCTTTTCCCGGTCTTCTACGGCCAGCCTCCGGAACAGCGCCATCAGGTCCTCTTTCGTCTCGTCGTCCAGCGCGACGTCCCACACGTTTTTCCACTCGATCGTCGTCAGCTTCGACTTCGCCATGTTGACCAGGGCCAGGGCGATCGCCGTCACGCTCGGAGCGATCGTCTTCTCCTTCCGCTTCTTCAGAATCAGCCGCGGCTTCGCGCCCCTGGGAACCCCGCTCTTGGCGGAGACAATGTTCCCATCCCCGTCCTCGTAGACAATGTTCCCGTCCTTGTCTGTCTCCGGGATGAACTCCTCCTCGACTTGCTTGAACCCCTTGGCCCGCAGGATCAGTGCCTTCTCCACCTCACTGGCCTCGTCCATCAGCCTCCGAAGGCCCGCCTCCTCCTTGGCGTCCATGATCCTCTCGTCGATGCTCTTCCCCTGGGCCGGCGTGTCCTCCGGGGCGGCTGTCCGCTCCTCGGAGTCCTCCTGCCGCCACTTCCAGAAGGTCGAATACTTCGTCCCGGCTTTGAGGCACGCATCCTTGATGCTCACGCCTTCTGTGAGGTGTCCCAGGACCTTCTCGATCGTTTGTTCTCGCTGCTCCGGTTTCATTTCCTTTTAGTGCTCTAAAAGCTCTATTTCTTCTACTTCGGTATAGGTTGAATCACTGACCCGAGCAGTCCTCGCCTGGCCGCTTCCTTGCTCTTCCTCAACCTTGCGACGTATAGGAATCCCACCTTGCGGAACTCCTTAATTGGAATCCTCTTTATCTTCTTCCTCTCCGGGGGTTTCCCTTTCTTCAATGGTGTACTCAACTGTCCCTTTTCCATCAGTCTCCTCCTCAGGGTTGGTCCTTTTTGCCTGTTACTTCTCGGCCTGCTCTGTCAGCATGTCTCGGACCAGCTCGAGCTTTGCCTGTCTCTCGGCCGCGATCCGCTTCCACTTGTTTACCTCATCCGCCAGCCGCCTGATCGCCTTGGTCATACTGGCAACCTCTTCCTCGACGTTCCCATCCTCCATCACCTTGTCGAAGCCCGATTTTTCCTGCAGGGACTTCTCCAGCTCCGCCTTGCTCATGCGGGCACCTGGAGCGTGGATTTTTTTCGCCCTCTCCAGAACTGCCTCGGCGGTTTCGGCCGGCTCCTCCGGGGGTGCCGGGGGCGGGCTGGCCGAAGCGGCCTTCTTCTTCCTTCCCCACGACTTCTTCTTCGGGTAGTTGGCGTCCAGGGTCCCAGCCCGGTGCTCCTGCCAATAGCATTTGCCACAGAGCCCCCGCCCTATGATCGTTATTTCTTCGCCACACTTCAGGCAGACGGCGACCTTGTTTTTCCTCTTCTTCTCGTTCTTGACCATCTCCGCGTCCTCCTTCTTTTTGCCCGGGTCCTCTCCGGGCGGTTGTGGTTCCCCTTCTCCGGTCTCTTCCGGGCCGACATCGCCCAGCAACTTTCTCTTCAGGTGATCGGCATGGCACGGCACACACAAGTGCGTCTCCGGGATCAGGTTGCAGCTCCTTCTGCATCCCGCCACCAGTACCACGCCCTCGATCCCCTCGCATCTCCCCTTCATCCTCTCTGGCTCCTCCTCCTTCTCCTTGCTGACCCCCTTCCTCCGCAGCCGCTCCACCTCATCCTTCTCCGACCAGCAGTCGATGCAGGTCTTGTCCTGCGGGTCAACGTCCTTTTCCTCCTCGCAGACCACGCAGATCCCTTCGATGTAGTCTCCGTCGCTCACTTCTTTTTTGCCGCCTTCTTCCCTTTCCAGACCGGCGCCCTCTCGAGGATCCTCCTCCGGACCTCCCGGGCAATTGCCTCCATGAACCTCGGCATAACGGAGTTCCCGAGCCTCATGTACCTCTCCCTGTATGTCCCGGCCATCTGGAAGTCCTGGGGGAAGGAGCAGAGGGCCTTGACCTCCGGGATCCCCAGACCCCTGTGCTCCGTCCAGTGGATTAGTTTCATCCCGCTGCTGTCTTCCCTGACGATCGTCGGCGCTGGCTTGTTCGGGTGCAGTCTCCTCCACGCGAAATACTTTCCTTTGAAGACGACCTTCCCGTCCCTGTAGATCCTGTCCAGAACGGCCCCCGGTCTGTTAAGGTATCGGAGTACGTAGTCATCCATTTTTCTCCCCGATGCCAGATTGAGATACGGTACTTCGTCCCCTGGATCTATCCCATCCAGGGCTTCGGCTGCAGTAATTATCCTTGCGCCATTCTCGGGGAACACCGGATCTCTTTTCAGGTCCTTCCGGATTCCGATAAAAATCAGGCGTGTCCGGTCCTGCGGTACATTGAACCACTTAGCATTCAGCCTCCTGCAGGCAACCCTGTACCCGGCCGCCTCGAGCTCTCCCATGATGTTAGCGAAGACGACCTTCATCCTGCCGCGGACCATCCCCGGGACGTTCTCCATGATGAAGGCCCGGGGTCCGAGTCCGCGGAGCAGCCTGGTAAAGTGCCTGAACAGGAGGTTCCTGGTGTCCTTCGTCCTGTCTGCAATCGCGGTTCTGATCCCGCAGGAGGAGAACCCTTGGCACGGCGGCGACCCGTCGAGCAGGTCCAGCTCTCCCTTCTGCTTCAGGCCCGCTATCCGCATTGCCTCCCGGACCGAGAGCCTGGCGATGTCTTCCTCCCATACTGGGACGTCCGGGAAGTTCAGCCGGAAGGTCTTGACCGCGTTCCGATCCCACTCTACGGCCAGCAGTTCCCGGTACCCGGCCCACCTATATCCCAGCGAGCTGCCCCCGCAGCCCGCGAACGTCGATATCAACGTCGGCTTCCTTCTCGGCATGTCGGGCCTCCTCAGATCTCCGGGATAAACTCATGCTTGCACTTCGGACAGGAGACTTCCCCGATCCCCTTCCCGTACTCCCTGCCGGCAGGCTCTCCGGAAGGCGCCGGCGGCGACAGGAACTCGGCTACCAGTTCATCCGCCTCGAGCGGGGTGAACCCGCACGGCTGCAGGTCCACCTCCGGATCATCCTTCTGGAGCCATGCGACGACCTCGGCAAGCTTCCGGTGGTCCCACCTTCCGAGGTCCTTGTTCAGGGCAATGTTCAACTTCCGCTCCGCGGCCGCGTTGAGGTCCACCACGGAGCAGGCTATCTCCTTCGCCCCGTCGTCGACCAGGATCCCATACCTCTGGTGTCCTCCCACCAGGTTCCCGTTCCGCTCGTTCCAGATCAGTGGGTCGACATATCCGAACTCCCTCAGACTGGCCTGGATCGCCTGGTACTCCGGATCCCCCGGCCTCAGCCGGATGCGCGGGTTGTACTTCGCAGGGTTGATCTTCGAGACGGGGATCATCCGGACGTCGAGGTTTGTCCGGATCTCGTTCTCAGCCGCTTTCCTTTTTTCCGTCTTCTTTCCCATAGCTTACCTCTCATTTTTGTTGTCGGCCGCCCGATGCCTTCACTTCCCCGCCACCAGGCTTTTTGGGGTCCTTCCCCTCCCCACCCTCTCCTCCAGGAAGCCTGCGAACTCGTCCGCCAGCTTCTCCACGTCCGCCACCTCCCGGCCGTCTGCCTGCAACTCCCCCACGTACTCAAAAATAAGCCCGAGCAAAAATGCCCGGGCTCTCACCAAGTTATCACTTATCTTCAGGCCCGGGGTCTCTCGAAGATCCCGGCCGAAGTTCTTTTTGAAAATATCGCCGCCGTGTCCCAGCCTCTTCGACGCCGCCTGCTGACTTATTCCTGGGTCTACCTTCCGGCATGAGAAGTTCCCGATCTCCTCCTCGTTGTATCCCAGCCAGTAAAGGAAAAGGGACATCACCTCCGGGCAATGGCGCCACCGGTCGGTCGGTTCATCTACGTCGGCCGGTCCATCTGCGGCCGGCTCTCTCTTGTTCCGATACCTTCCTTGGATATGGGCGCCCTGGAGGTAAACCAGGTATAAGACGATCTCTGATTTGAACCTCGTCTCATAACTCAGAAAAAGCTCAGTTATCTCGTCGACCAGGTTCCTGATTTTCGTTTTGCGCATGGGTCTCCCCTTGCGCGCTCGGGGCGGAGCGGTGTAAACATAGCCCGCTGGCAGAGAGTCTGTCAAGGAAAAAACCCGCCGCCCCCGGGGAGGGGGCGGCGGGCCAACCAAAGGAGATAAAAAATGAAGATGTCCCACTGACCAGGTGGGACCGTGACCTTGAAGCGCCATAGTATCCCGGGCCTTGAATCCTGTCAAGAAAAAAAGAGAAAAAAAAGAAGGCCCCCCGATTAAGGGAGGCCCTCTCCTCATTGATTAGATAGACCGTACGAAGTTGAACGCTGTCTCGGGCCTATCCCGACTTTTTACTCGGCAGCCGGAGGTTTTTCCTCCTCGGTCGGGGCTGCTTCCGGTTCCGTCGGAGCCGGATTCAGCCTGCTTATGGGCCACCAGTTTCTGTCAGCCTGGCCGACCACTGCCACCACCGCCTGGGGGCAGGATTCGTCGATGCCGAGCATCGTCACGACCCCCTTGTCCCCGGTCGGAAGGACGACCTCGTCATAGAGGTCGACCTCAAATTCCACTATTCTCATACTCACTCCTTTGCCCCTTTGGGGCTTTGCCGTTATGATCCAAACACCCAGGCCGCGACCCCGAAGGCCGCGAGCGCCCAGGCCTGTGTCAGCATATCAGTTTGCCTCCTTAATCGCTCCTATTACTTCCGCTGCGACTTGCCAGACGATCGAGTTTCCCAGTGCTTCAAGTAGGCTATGGTGTATCCCATCAGCCAAGCCGAAAGAGTTACCAGGTACACGACGAAGCTTTTCATCGGAGCACGGAAGCCAGCTGGAGTTGTCCCAAAATCTGCCGCTTGCGTTGCCAGATCGTCTCCGCCGCTTCCCTCCCGATTTCTTCTTGCATAGTCCGGACCGCTGGGAGAGCTTTTCGGGGTGGACCAAGTCGCCCGTGCTATCGCATGAATTCCCTGCTGAGCGCTTCCTGGTCCCCTCCGATCTCCTGAAGTCGGCGTCGGCCAGGTTGACTTCTTCAACTCCTCTCTTAGAATCTTCCCCCCCGTTCCGGGCTTTCGACTTCCCGGAACTCCGGCTCTTGGCGTGGGCCACGTCGCCAGCTCTTCCGACGGTAGTGGTTCTCGGCCTTTTCGGAACTTTTCTCCTCTTCGGTTGTATTTTACTACTGGAGTGCCCCACAATCCAATATCTTGCCCGAAGGTGGGGGGCGTTAAGTGCACAAGCCTGAATCTCAAGTGGTGGGGCGACTTCATATCCCATCTCTTCGAGGTGCTTCTTAAGTACTCCGAGGTACAGGTCTTCCTGTCGTGAGAATACCCGATTGTAATAATCCTTATCTGCCTCTCGTACCACGCCTCGGCCTTCCACTTCAAGAGGTACTCCGTTGACCCCCACGTCGAAGATCCCAGGAGGGTTCTCAAGAAGGACCCAATCGGGCTTTGACTCGGATATAATACGCTCAACTTCTCCCCAGAGCCAACGGTCATCATCTTCGCCTCTTTGCTTCCCGGCTCGACTGGCCGGCTGGCAGGGGACCCCGGCAGTAAGGAGAGTTGAACCGGTCCACCTGGTCCCATCGAAGTCTCGGATGTCTCCGATGATGGGGGCTCCGGGCCACGCTTTTTTGAGGAAGGACTGACATCTTTCATCGTTTTCACAGAATACCTTTGTCTCGAATCCGTTTACTCGGGCGGCCAGGGCAAAGCCCCCAATGCCTGAAAATAAATCTATATGTTTTATTCGATGCCCTCCCCGGTTTGCACCGGCGCCGGCTGATCGCTACTCTCGGTCGCCAGTTCGATCAGGTGTCGGCCGAGCTCCTTGGCCTCCCTAACCGACAGGTCAATCCGGAGGATCTGGTTCTCGGGGTGTAATCTCGTTTCCATCGCCACCGCGAACTCCTCCGGAATCCCGGGCCGGATGATGGAGATCCTCCCATCCTTCCAGCCGATGATGTTGATCCTTCTTCCGCTGGCGGTGAAGTTCACCTTGATAATCTTATCCCTGATCTTCTCCATCGTCATCTCCAAAAATAGGCGGCAACACCGAAGGCGACCAGTGCCCAGGCGAGGATCAAAGCCCACTTGAGCCATCCCTCTTTAGCCTTGGAATCCCCCTGGTCATTCCCTTCCGGTCCAGGCGATCGGCCGTCAGACGGCGAATTAGGAGCCATTTTTTCCGGGGGGTTCTCCTGGGCCGCCTTCTCCAGCTCCTCCCGCTGGATCTCCTCCTTGGTCTTCACCACGAACCGGTGGCACCTGGGGCAAACTACGGGGACCTTCGCTCGGAACCTGGTCCCATCCTTTCGGTCCAGGACGGCCTCAGTCTGTCCGTGTTTCCCGCGGCCCCAACATTCATTGCAGCTGCTCCGGGCTCGCGAGAAGTCGAACGCGCTGGCATGCATCACGTGCCAGGTGTTAATCTTCTTGTCGAATATGACTGCAACGATCGACTCCACCAATGGCAGCCTTTCGATCTTCCTCTTCTCTCTTTTCTCAGTCTCTGTCATTAGCTGTCTCCTGGCAGAAAGGGCATACCCCGTCATCATAACAGGCCGCAGCTTTCATCAGTTTTCCGGCCATCCGCCGGGCTTCTTCTGCTGATACTCGCTCGTGCATTCCAATCGGTAGGAGAGCGAAGCGCTTCAACCACCAGCAGATCCGATCAATCAGTCTCCAGGCTTCCCCGTAGTTTCCCTCTACCGGGGCCGCTCGACTTAGTAGTCCGTCTGTTTTTCCCCCGATGCCGCCATGAGTTCTCCCCGGGAGACTTGCAGCCTCCTCTCCCTCGTCGCACCTCTCCCTCGATCCCCCTCTGGTCGTCCTCCGGAGATGCAGGCCCAGGGCTACCAGCTGATGGGGTTTCCAGGGCGGATCGTACCGGACCTTCCGGGGCGGCTCCTCGACTGCCAGATCCTCCCGGCTGATGATCTTCGTGAACTCGCTGGGATATAAGTCATGGGGGGACGGGATATTCCTCGAGCAGATCAGTCTGTCCTCCCAGGCTACGTTCTCGAGCCTGCGAATCCGCCTGATCAGGTGAATGGTGATTGCGATGATCGCCCCGATCGCTATCGGCCAGCAAACGAAGACGGCAAAGAACGCAGTTTTAAAGTCCATCGTTTTACCCTCCCACCATCTCTTCCATCGTGATGTTCTTTGCCGGCAGGTCGTCCCCCGGCTTCTTCCCCGGGAAGATGTTCCGGCCGGCCGCCACCGCGTTCAGAATGATATGGACCGAGTCGCCCTTGGCCGGCTCCCTCTCCGGCGCCGTGTAGTCCATGTTCGTCTGCAGTCTCAGGGCATCGACCATGGCTTGTTCCCGAACCTCTCCCTCCTCCACTTTGATCCTCCGGAAGATCTCGTTCGCTTCCCTGATCGTCGGGGGATCCATCTTCTGCACCGGCGGGTTCTCGGCCGCCAATGCCTCGAGCTCCTGTAATGTCTTCATGCTTTCCTCCTTTTTGTTTGCGTTGGGATAAAAATAGGTATGGTTCACTATTATTTTTTTGATCGAATCCTGTAATTGCCGTCTGGCTAACTGATCCCACAATATTAATATGATTCTCCGGGAGTGTATACCATAGGCTGGAGTGAGGACCAGGTTGCCGTCTTCGATTTCAGCTTCCGATCCTCTCGGTAAGATCGAGAGGGCATATTCTATGATGTTAAATGGTTTCATCCGGTTATTTTGCAGTCCCCTTGGTTGGCCCCTCGTAGCAGTAGAGGATGACCTGCGCCCCTGGGGTGGTCCCGTAAACCTTCGCAGCCTTCAGGGAGAAGACCTGGCGGTCGTTCGTGTAGGCGATCCCGTCGAGCGCGTCAAGAACCGCCTTCACCAGGTTGTCCAGGTCCGGGGTCTTGGTTACCGGGATCCCCCACCCCTCCGCTTGTGCCTTCTCGCAGGCATCCTTGAACCACTTCGGCTTTGACTTCGTTATCGGGAAGACCGCCCGGATGGTGGTTGCAACAGGACCATCCCAGGGCTCCATCTTTCCGACCGCCTGCTGATGGCTCAGCTTGACCAGGTTCTGGTAGTTCGTCGTCTTCTCCGGGGTGTACGCTCTCACTCCTTTCCCCATCCGGAAGAACCGCGGGCGCCCCTTCTGCACGGGGATCCCCGGCACAAAGAACTTGTCGATCCGGCCGAGCTTTCCTGGTCCCAGGTTGTTCTTTTCGGGGTGGTCTTTCTTCATGGCTCTATGTCCTCCATTGTGACCCGTAGCTTCGCCTTTCAGTACTTCGAGACCTCCCGGGGATCTGGAACACCCCTGAACTCCCACTTCACAAGGCCAATGTCCAGTTCATGGGCCAGGTCCTCGCCGTAAGTTACTGCATCCTGGACGGTCCTGAATGGGCGCGCTTCGTGTTTTATGAAGTTCAGTAAGTCTTCTTCCGCCTTCGCTATAAGCGTGACCTGAACGGTCGAGTGATGGGGATTCCACTTCTCTACTATTCCTCTTATCTCCATCGGTCCTCCTTTTAAGACCGGGGCGCAGGGGGAGAATTCGGGTCGGGCGCACCTTGGAAATTGTTCCCGATATTTGTTATCCCAAGACCCTGACTATTTACATCAGGCGGGAATAACTTGGCACCCTCGGTTGTTCTCCCCCGGCGCAACCACGCCGTCGCCCCGATCTATTTCTTCTTGGTTGTCTTCTTTTTGGCTTTCGGTTTCGGCTTGGCCGAGAGCTTCTTCCACAACCCCTTGTCGAACATCTTATCCAGGGCCGGGTACATCTTCTCCTTGCTCGTCAGCTCGGCCGCCATCAACTTCTCGACGACGGCCTTCCGTTTGCCTCCCATGCCCTTGATCTTGTGGAACCGTCCCACTGCCTGGATCCCGCACTTCACCATCGACTGCAGGAAGGCCTCGTCCGACGGTGAGAACAGCTTCCGGGCCTGGGCGTTCAAGGCGCTCATGTCCCCGGTGATCACGTGGCAGTTGGTCATCGTTCCCGTCCAGCTCGAACTGACCAGGTTCCCGTGTGGAAGCCTGTATTCCATCACCTCAAGGTAGGAGAGCGCCCGGATCGCCTCGTCCAGCTGCCGCGGGGGAAGCTTCTCCAGGGTGTCGATCGGTGCGATCTCGAAGTAGTTAGTGAAAGCCGCGGCCACATAGTCGTACTCCTGCTTCACGGCACAGCCGCACTTGTCGAGTATCCAGCCCGCACCCCAGCCGGCGATCGAATCCCCGCTGATCCTTCTGTTGATCGCATGCAGGACCCTCGGGAGAGCCTTCAAGTCCGGTCCCTCCGTCTTTACCGATCGCGCCCGGGCGAGGGCCCAGGCCGCTGCCGCGAAGACTCGCGCCGATCCCTCTACAACCTGGTCCGAATAGGCTGTGGCCCTGTCGGCATTGGATTTCTTCTCGGTAGCACTTAGCTTTGTGGCCTTCCTTCCCGCCTTCTCATTCAGGCAGGTAATGTTGCAACAGGTCTTGGCTATCCCGCCGCCATCCAGGTTGCGCCCGGTCTTGATGTAGAACGCCATATCGGGGCATGATAAGCATCGTGCCTTGTATTTCCCCGAGTCCTCAAGGCGGTAGGGAACGTAGGTCGTCGATCCCACCAGGCCGAAGTCTCTTATCGTCCCTTCATGATCGGAGCAGTTTACTATCTTAACCTCGGCCGCCGTCAGGATCCGGCGCCCCTTCTTCCGGCGTCTCTCCAGCTCCATCTCGTAGAAGAGGGCCACGTGTTCCCGCCAGCATGAGGAGTCCAGGCACATGGCCTTCTTGCTGTCTACTACGCCCAGGAGATAGCCCTGCCGGTCGGATCGTTTCATGCACTTGTCGCAGTCCGGCAGCTGCCCCTCGCCTTTTTTCAGGGGCTCCACTTTCTTCCACAGCCGGCCTTGAACCGCCCTCAGTTTTTCGCTGATCCTTTCGGCCAGGTCCTCGGTACTGTTGCCTTCCAGCCTGTCTTTATTATACTCCCTGCCCCACCTGTCCAGGCCTTTCCCCTTCGGGCTGAACTGGTCCTGATCCTCCTCCGATATCGCTGCCAGGACGTGGGCCTTCGAGAGGGAAAGTTCCCCCTTCTGTACCATCTCCTGGAACGCCGGAATCAACCGGTCGACCAGGGCGATCCGCTGCGCCACGTACTTCGCTGTCTTCCCGATCCGTTGCGCCAGCTCCTCGAACGTCTTGTCCGGCTTCTTCTTCCGGTACTCCGAAAGGAACCGCCCCTCGTCGATCGGGTTCAGGTCCTCCCGCTTGATATTCTCTTCGAGCTGGCAGTTGACGATGTCGTCCTCGCTCATGCCGGGCCGGATGATCACCGGGATGCTGCCGAGTCCCAGGGCCTTGGCAGCCTGGAATCTCCGGTAGCCGGCCACCAGGACGAAGCCACCCTTCTTCCCGTCTCGGGTCGTGCAGAGGAGCGGTTGTAATATCCCGAGCCTCTTGATCGATTCTGCCAGGTCTGCCTGCGCCTCCTTCGAGCTGGTAGTCCGTACGTTGTCCGTTGTCTGGATCTGATGCGGGCCCAGATACCTCACGTTCTCCGCTGTGTCCATATTCTTCATGCCTTCCTCCTTCGGTTGCTGTTATCTATGTCCCGCCTACCCCACGGCCCCCCAGCCACCCCCCCCCTCAACCCTGCTCATGCGC
>Ga0114925_10000005_pt1 | contig 61719 bp, 88 predicted proteins | sample SumtaG_2_FD_87287 | JGI IMG/M metagenome (GOLD analysis project Ga0114925, IMG submission 87287) | Deep subsurface microbial communities from Indian Ocean to uncover new lineages of life (NeLLi) - Sumatra_00607 metaG | ecosystem: Environmental > Aquatic > Marine > Oceanic > Sediment | place... | reverse complement strand
TTGGTGGTGATCTTCTCTTGGAGACCGTGGTGCTCTATGAATTTCTGTATCTGAGAGAAATCGTAGAGCTGGCGGAATTCTGGCAGCATCCTATACAGAATGGCAAAGATGCCGCTCGCCTTGCCGCTGTAGATGGTGCCGGTCATGCCGATCACCCGCTTGGCGGCGCTGATTAGCTTCATCGAGGCCTGGCCAATATCCGTGTCTGTACCTTTGGTGTTGTGGGCCTCGTCTAACACAAAGGTGAACCTGCCAGCGTACCTCCGATTGAGGAACGTGGCGGCAGCTACCCGCCCCCCATACTTGAAGGGGAGAGATTGCCACAGTGCAGCTCCGCACTTTGGGCAGGAGCGTTGTGGAGCAGGTGAGGTCTTTGTGCCTTTCCAGAATTTGCCCTTCGGGTTAGTGGGCCAGGGCTTGCCATCATCATCTCGCAGGTCGGCCCCACAGTCTGGGCAACAGGCTGCCTTTACAAGTTGTGAGAATTCTTCCTCATACTCTTCCTCATAGGGATAGAAGGGGACTGACCTAGTTTTGGTCTCAGCCCAGGACATACGCCGCGCTCTGGTGACGAACGCAGCCTTCCAGGGCGGGCCATTCTTGGCCGTCTCAAAGCTCATCGCCAGCAACGAGGGGTTGGGCTCCTCCATAGCCTGGATGATATCCAGAATGGGTTTGCCTCTGCCGCCCTTACCCCGCTTTGCCCCGATGGTGTGCGCTCTCAACCCAAACTCCTGGAGCACACGCTCGCTCTCCCGTTTCCACTTGGGGAGGGTCTGGGCCGGGGCCATGACCACGATCTTAAAATCGCCGCCGTTGGTCAGTCCCTGTAAGGCGTTGGCGATTGTCGTCTTGCCAACGCCACACTCCCCCACCAGTAGCCCGGCCTTCTGCCTCTCCAGCAGCATGGCCAAGGCCACCGCGCACTCCGCTTGCTTGGGCAGCAGGCCGTTGAGCGAGCCTGCGCCGGGCAAGGGCTGTGGGCCGTGGATGCGCTTCAGCTTCGGTGCCCACTTAGCCATATCCCGCTCCGGCACAAACAGCGGCGGGTAGAGCGTGTCTACTGCATTGATAAGAATGTCTTGGTGCTGCTTCAGGAAGCCCTCGAACTCAGCGGCGGCCTTCGAGGTGTAGCTGTAAAAGTCGCCGGTGTCGAGGTTGAGTGCGTTGATGACGGATAGAATTCGCTCTGTTTCTCGCTTCTTGCAGCGAATCTTATCCCCATCGCGCTCCTGCTCCTCGGTGATCTTGACAATCTTGATGTTGGTGCCCTTGAGCAGCAGCCGATGGTCATTCTCATTCTCGACCTCGGTGCCGTCCACCTTGCCGTCTATCACCAGCATGGCAGCGTGACCGGGCAGTGGCTTGTTGACCGGCTGGAACTTGCCGATCATACCACGTGGACTGGTCAGATTCTCCCACACATCAGTGGACATCGGCCCTTGCTCGGCAGCCAGGGTCAGGGTCTCTGCAGCGTCCGGCATGGACACTGTTAGCTCTGGCATGCTGGCTACGGCCGGCAGCGCCAGCTTGGGAGCCATTGGTGCTAGAACGTGCATGGATGCCACTCTCAGGAAGTCGGCAAAGTCAGTTTTCTTACGCCAGGTGTACGGGTCCCTTGTCTCTCGCTTCTGGCCAATGACCAGCACTTGCTTAAACTGGTCGTACTCTGGCTCAGGGAAGCGGTAGACATCGAGGGAGTCGTACCATTCTGTCAGATAGCCCACGATGTCAGCGGTATCGCTGAGCACATAGTCGGGAATGATATAGAACAGCCAGCCCTCCGGCATCAGCCAAGGGGTGGCCACCTCTAGGAAATCGAGTTCCAGCCGCTGGCCCTTCTCTCCCACGTCATAGGGGGGATTCAGAAACAGACACGATGCCTGGCCTTCTACACATAGAAACTCTATCGGGCCGTGCATCACGACGTCGCATTTCTCAGCGGCCTTTGCTGCTCTCTCTGCTTCCAGTTCATTTCCTATCGTCGTCGCCTGCCACGCCTGACCCAGTGCGGCCAGCGCGTCCCCTTCCCCACAGCAGGGGTCGAGGATGACCGCGCCGATGGTGGGCTGCACCATGCTGGCGATGAGGTCAACGACAGAAGGCGGGGTCGGGTAGAACCCCGCCTTCTCGATACTCGCTAAGCGAGCCACTGTTATACCACCTCCTTTATTCTGTGAAGGACCAACTTGCGGCCCTTGTAGTAATGCACCACCGCAATAGGCTTGTCATCCTCGTAGATATACCAGGCGCAGGGCTCCCCGCGATCATTGGCTATTCTGAACGGATAGCCTTTGTACCGCTTGAGCAGGGTGCGCTCAGAGAGCGGGAGCATATCGTAAATCTCTTCAGGGGTCATGTTCTCTTCTCTTGTTGCTTCTCTGTGTCCAGGCAGCCTTGATCATAACCCTCATCGTGCCCTTTCTCGTGCCCCTCCTCGCGGGCTCTCTCTAAGCAATGCTTACAAGGGGCAACGGTTATATAGGGCATTTCTCTGTTGGGCGTCTTCCCCTCCTCCGTCACCTGATTGCATAACCCCTCACCGCAGGTGCAGTATACTTCGAATTCAAGTTCCAGTGCTGGCATGATCCCTCCTTACTGATAAGCACATCTGATGGTCACGAGCCAGCCCAGGCCGAGGTAGCGGCGACATTTCTTTTCGCCGCAGCATTGCCCATCGCCCAAGCGTAGCGGCTTACCGCCACGCTTGGGGCAGGTGTCTCCGTCCACGCCGTTGGTACGAACATAGAGGGACCTGTACGGGCGCTGCTTCTTCTTCGGTTTAGCTTTCTTAGCCATCGCTGCACTCCTGGCAGATCATCTCAACCTTCTCTCGCTGGTAGCTCATGCCGCGACCTATGATGGTCTTGTGCTCTATGAGCTCCTTGACCACCTCATTGCACCGCTCGCAGACCTTGAAGCCAATGCTCTCCTGCACCAGCTTGAGCCAGGCGTCGGTGTCGCTGGCTTTGACCTTGTAGCCTACGACGTGGCCATCGCTGGTTAAGGTCTGAATCAGCTTTTGATATTCGTACTCGCCGTGCTCCAGTCCCTTCTTCCACAGCCAGCTTGCCCACTCAACCTTGACGGGCACGGCCAGGGATATAGCCAGCCTGGAGAAGAAGGCAGGTGGCGGCCCTTCGTGATTCCTCAAAGCGACCAGGTAGAACTGACCGCCTCGCTGAGTCACAGTTGCTTGAGGGTTCAGCATCCCGATGACCGTCTGCCCGTTGGGAAGCACGCTCTTGAGGGTGATGTACTTGGTGTGCTTCTGCACCCAGACAGAGTTAGCGTTGATGCCAACCCCGTTGGTTCCCGACCTCTTTGCCTCCGCAGAAGAGAGCGCGGCCCAGATTGCCTTGACCGCGCTCTCTGACCCTGCCATCTCAAGGTAGACAATGCCCGTGTCGCACCCATCTGTAACTCGGGCCACGACCTGGGCCTCGAATCCCTTGAACTTGATAGTCTGGAATTGGGTCATCCAGAGTCTGCACCCCTGAATGGATCTGGCACACCCCTTTTCTCTCGTACATTATGGGGGGCATCGAACTGCTCTTCATCTAGCTCGCGTTCAATCTTTAGGAAATGCACGCCGCTTTCTAGCATGAACCAGAAAAAGCCCCGCATCTTAGCAAAGTTGCAGATGATAATGGGAATATCCTCGTCCCCATCGCTGATGGCCTCAATCACTTCTTCGGTCGGCTTTATGCCCTCCTTATCAAGACGGATTGCGGCCTCGGTGATCTTCTTCAGATCTTCGTCGGTCATAAATTCAAGTCCCATTTTTGTCTCGCTCCTTTCTATTAACAGGGATACCAAGGGCCTCACAAATTTCGCGGGCCGTTGGGCTAATCGGTTCTTTCATTTTGGCCTCAGGGCGGCACGAACCATTTCTCTGAGATGGCGGGCCTCCTCAAGATACTGAAAGAATCCTGTCTCCTCCAGCGAAAACTTTGTCTCTGCTTGGTCGTGTGCATCACCGATTAGCTGGGCCATTTTATCATGCCACCTGCCGACGAATGGCTCAACTGCCTCCAACGCCTCACGCATGGCGTCGCGCTGCTTGATGACAGCGCGGAGTTTGCTTACTGTCGCCTCGTTTTTGAAGGCGTGCCTCGTCAACATGTCAAATTCTGCAAGGTTCATCTCTCGCTCCTTTCTACAGTCTGGTCAGGGGATAGCCCATGTGGGGCACGTATCCCAACACCTGATAGACTGCCGCTGCGTCTTTGCAAGACAGCGGCGAGTTGTAGATGCTGAGGATCTCCCACAATTCAGCATCGTCAATCTGCCCCTGTCTGTGCCACTGTACGATGAGGGCAGCACGGGTAGCCGCGCTCTTGACATTGATTATAAGGTGGCTGGCCCAGTTTCTACCGATGAACAGTTTAGACACTTCAATCTCCTTTCATGAGCGGGGGCCAGCCCACTTTACTTTTTGGGACCGGCCCCCTACCCAAAACTATAACAGCGCCAGTTGCGCCACCGCTTGGGGTGACGCAAGCGTGTGGCAGATCTCCATCCTCTGGCCTTCACAGAAGGGGCATGTTGGCTCATCCTCAGACCGCACATCTACTGGGCTCGGTGTGTTGCAACTCAAGCAGACGTGCCACTCATAGCCGCCCAGGGTGATCATCTCCCAGGACGATAGGACAATGCCGTCTCCAATGTGAGCTATAGGCAGTCCGGCGTCTATGGTTATCTCTTCCACCTTACCCAGGATAGTCCCTTCGCGTACCTTTCCTCTGTCTATGTGTAGATCGGGGGACGCAACAGTGTCCCCGACCTCTACGGGTCTTCCGTTAGCATCAAGCATGTGTGAACTCTGTCCTTTCTTCAATGAACTTCTCGCGGGCCTTGTCGGCCCGGGCTACTGCGAGTTTGTCAAGTTCCGCGCTCGGTATGTCTGGCCTTTCCTTGAGAATCTCAGCAACGATGCGACGAAGCTCTGCCCAGAAGTGGCGATTGGCCTTATTCATCAGGTCGTAGTGTTGTGACATTAAGTACCTCTCTGGGGGTAGGAGCTACCCTACCCCCCACGCTGCTCCCTTTTTAGAGCGTTCCATTGGTGGCAGCAAAGGCCACCGTTACCTCGTCGCGGTGATCCCGCTCCTTCTTTGCCTCCCACTCCTCGCAGGAGCGGCAAAGCAACGGTTGCGGCTCACCACAGGTATAGCAGGTGCCCTCTATCTTTAGCACCCGCTCTATTTCTGCCTCCAAATCTTTCACGACGCCTTTGATCTGGAGAGGACCGATGTCCCCTCCCTTGCTGGCTTCGTCCAGCATACCATAAATGTCGTGAAAGTGTCCTTCTAAGTTAGACGTTAGATTACTACTCATAGCTCCTTTCTTTTCACCAGGTCTCTGATGGCTCGGGCCACCGCGACTACCTTACGCGAATGTGGCAAATACTGCTGCCCTCCGGCTCGCAATATTCATCGTCATCCACCACAGGGTAGCAATTCTCCCTGCCCATAGCCTCAACCACAGCCATACAGCCGCACTCGATACAGGCGCACGGCTGCTCGACCTGCATATCCCCCTCGCCATCCACCATCTGGAAGTGGGCCGCTAACTTGTGGCCACACTCCTGACACAATTCAGAGCCAGGGGGAGCGGCGACGCAGTTCAGCGGCTTGATGGGCAACCCATCGGGGCTACCATAGGTCGTGGATGTGTAAGGGAACTCAAGCGTGTCCGTCGAGGCATAGACGATCACCACTACCTCGCCGGGACGTTCAGCCCGGATGGTGGTGACCATGCCGCCCTTAACCTCCACCACTATGCGGTTGGGTTGTGTCTTACCAGCCACGTTTCTCCCTCCTTTCGGCCTTGGCCAACTCATCCCGTGCGCTGTACAGGTCGCGCTGGAGACCATCGCGTTCACGGGCATGGCTATCAGCGTCGTGAGTGGCCTGCTCCAGCTTTGCGCCCAATCCGGCCTCGACACCGGCCGCAAACTCGTCAGCGGCCTCGATATCGGCCTCAAACCGTTCGCGGTCCTCAGCATAGATGGCCAGGATGTCCAGGATGGGCCGGAGGATGGGATAGCTGTCCAGCATGTCCAGGTAGTGCTGACCGCGCTCTTCGGCCTCTTGCTTGGCGGCCGCACGGCGGGCCTCGCGCTGCTCTTGCCTTTGCGCCTGAAACCAATCATCGTCCTGGTCCTCGTACCACAAGTCGCCCGCCTTGGCCAGTGCGTCGCCCAGGCTATGGGCGGCGTACCGTCCAGAACCAATTACGAAGCGGCCATCCTTTACCTGAAGCGCACCATCTCTCTCCTGAAGCCGGAAGTCAATGATCCCGTGCTCAGGCACAGACAACTGTACTTTCATGCGTCCCAGGTCTGCGATAGTCAGCGTGTCCCACAGCTCTTCATAATGGAGATGACTCTCTGCCACCATCCAGGCAACCACGCGCTGCTTGAAATTCTCGACAGCCGCCTCGCAAACGGCTTGCTCTACCAGTTCCTTTTGAGCTGCAAGCTTCACTCTTTCAGCTTGCTTCTCGCGTGCCACTTGTTCCAATTTTGCCAGTTTCATAGCTCATTTCTCCTTTTAGTGATCTATTCTCGCGATGCCCTGCTCAACGCAGTGCTTGCATCTACAAGGCCCTTTCCAACGCCAGCGATCCTCAGCCCCCATCAGGCAGTAGTATTCAACCCCCTCTTGCTTGGGGCCTTGGAGGACTTGCAAGTTAAAGTCGGCGGGTCTCTTCCGATCCACAAATTGGTGGAAACTCTCCAGCAGTTCGTCATCGCTTAGGTGGGTATTGAGACTAACGTGCTGGAACCATGTTTGGCACCAGGTCTCGATCTCTGCCACCGTAACGCTATAACCCAGAAACTTCGCGCCGCGATCCGCCAGCGTAGGCATCTGGCCGCCAGAACGCTCAGCGGTTAAGTTAGCCAGCCAGAATTTACGAATCTCACTCTCCAACTTCTCTGGCGTGGGTGGCTCACGATATTGTCGATGCCAGGTCGCGGTCTCAACCGCCGAACCCATATTGTCGTACTCTGTCATCGGATGGGTGATTTCATACCAAATGACAAAGCAGTACACAGGATACCATCGCTCTTTTACTGTCATTGTTGCTCCTTTCCTTTTTGGGTTTAGCCCCTACCCGAAGCTAGAAGCTAGAGATTACTCTCCATATTCCCAAACTGGCGCTCGTCGCAATGCCGAATCGTCCTCGCCACTTCTTTAACCAAGTGCACCAACCGGAACTCTGATACACGGTGGTCCTTGCCCCCACGGGCGCGTATCTCTTGCCCACGCTCGACGAATGCCTGGACGTGCATCTCGCGAGCACAGTCAAAAAGGCGGTTCATCTCGGTACGTATCTGCTGGGCGTTGTCTTCAACTTCCTTAGCGATGTGTTCCATTGAGAACGCAACCTTAGCATCACAGGAGCCACACACGCCGGTGAGGCCCGTGTTCAGGTCCCGGACTTGACCGATGGAAATCTCAGCACTAACTAGGCCATTGCACTCCGACTCTTGGTTAATGGTGTCGTGACGCTCAACGACGGTCATGAATTTTTCCTCATGAAACCTTCTCGTCAAACTCATCTCTGTTCCTCCTTGTGGGTTCTTATCGTTAGGTTATTTCAACTCTGTCTTTTATTCCGCAGAAGGCTAGGTATTCTGTGGCATCTCCAAAGCTAGAGATTACTCTCCGTTTCTGTACGCTTTGTAGTTTGCCAACTGCTCTAGATAATCGCGCTCAGAGACGTACAGCAAGGCGTCACTTTCGTCTTGCAGGTCTGGCTCTGGAAGTACGAAATCCTCAGCTTCGAGATCGACCTCAACGCACTCAAGTTCATACCGAATATTGTCGGTCAAGTTTTCCCAGTTCTGTTTTATCCCACGCATCGTCTCGGCGTGGGCATCGACCCGAGCCTGGAAGGGCTCGACCAGTTTGTCAAACTCCTTCTCCAGCCGGAGCATTTCATCAACCAACTCGGAGTATGCCAGTTCAATGCTATCGTGCTTACCTTGATACGTTTCGAGCACATCCTCGCGCTCTGACTCCAGCCTCTCTGCGAGGTGATCCCTGGCATCTTTGGTCTTCGATGCCAGGTCGGCATCGAAATACTGGAAGATCGCATCCTCTACGATCCTCTCCAGTTGCCCTGGGTGCAAGGCCTCTAGAGCATCGAGCTCGACCTGACCTTCTCCGTGGCTCTCCTCCCACCCCGCCTTGCGCAGGTCTGTGTCTTTGACGGGAACACGTGGAAGGTTGAATTCAGATACTTGATCACTGGTGAGGACGATGGGCTGTAATCTGATGTCTGTGTCGTCCCTGCTTTGCTGCTGGAAGAACTCTATCTTCCGAGCCACTGAGATGGGCATACCTAGGCCAGCGGGATCATAGTCCGAGATGTAGAGAATCCGCGCTGGCCGTTGCGACTTCTTCACGCGCTCCATGAAGTCCACCACAGACGTGATGGACATCTCTCCGAGCCCTGCGATCAGGTTGACATTGTACTGCTGGCACAACGGTTCGAGGATGTCATGCATGGTGGTCTTCTCAGCCCAGATCTCTATGTGGTAGGCCTGCTGATTTAGAGAGTTGCCCCACTCTGTGCAGTAGCCCGTGGTCTCCAGACCCGGCAGGTCTGGCAGCCTCGGCTCAATACTCGGCAGTTCTGGCAACTCTGGCAGCTCATCCAGGCTTTCCTCAGCCTTGACCATTTTGTACCCTGGCGTTGGGTCTTCCCATCCCCAGTCGCCTGGGGTGCGCCAGTCTGTGTTCAAGATGGCCTCTGGGTTCCGCCTATCAACGAAAGCCTCTGGTGCGACCAGATTCAGGTATCGCGCCCATTTGCCCGTCAGACAAAGGTATTGCCAACATCGGTTAACGTTCAGGTATACGTCTGTTTCGTGTCTAACCTTCTCGTCGTCTTTCCATGACAATATGGTTGGCAGTGCAATAGGTTCGCGTTGCGATATGATTTGATAATGAACTCTCCGCAAGTGCGTACCCTGACTACAACCAAACCGCTTCCACAAGTCGGCAAACCATTCAGCCGCCGCAACTTCAGACTTGCGACCGGTATAGAAAGCGTCATTTTTGGGGGCCAACGCGCACAAGTCGTTGATGTGGATACCACGTTCTTTGGCCTCCCTCTTAATCCGTGCGTAATTCCAGATCATTGTATTGCCTCCTGAATCTCCCATGAAAAGGCGCTCTGTAGATAGCCTTCGTGCAGGCCCTGGTGCCATCGAGGTCTCACACCCTCACCCTTAATGAGTACCTCCACACCGTCCATGCCTGAGAAGACAACTGGCGTTGGATCTCTGCCCGGCCAGTAGAACGTTCCCTTGGTCCCAGGCTTGAGAAGTTCATAGTGTCTCGCTCTGATTTGAGTCATTTCCTTCTCCTGTTGCCTTGGCGTGACTTTCGCGTCTGCTTGCGAGACTTCCGCTTCTTGGCTTTGTAGCCTTTGGGCCGCTTGGCCTTGGGCGGCTTGCCCGAGCTGATCAGCCTGCCCTGGGTGTCGTAGGTGGCGATGCCTCTGGCCTTGGGGCCGCCACGTATCTGTACCTCGAGCTCGCGTCTCCAGCCGTCTTCGATGTCAAGCGCGAGTCTCCACTCGTCGGAATCTATATAAGCCTGGTTTTTATTGCTCATGGCTTCTCCTCATACTCCCTGTAAAGCTGCCCCAGTCTCTTCACGGTAGCGATGACATCTTGCTCGTCTTCGCAGCCCTCCGTGTCCAGTATGCCACCTGCATCATATACTATGACAGTATAGGGCAACTGATCATCATCACCAAAGAGTATCTTGATCCAATAACAGCTCAAATTTTTGTTCGCTTTTGCTAATGCTTGTTTGATGCTCATTTTAGCTCCTCCCGCGTGAATCTGTGTTCACACCTGAAACAATTATACACCCTTTCACCTGAAAAGTCAAGGTTTCACCTGAAATTTTAAGGTTGAGGGGCTTCTACACTGTAGAAGCCCCTCTCTCTAGCTAGACCTCGGCTGGTCGGTGCATCTCCTGCTGTGTTGCCTGGAGCACAGCAATCAGCGAGTCAAGGTGCGCTGCGGATAGCGTCAAGCGGCTACTTGTGTTCTCGATTAGCAGCGTGGTGCCTATCCGCCACACCCCAAACAGCCCGTTGATGACAATCTTCTGCTGCTCAGGCTGCAAAGCGCACTTGCGCCCATATTTGCACCCTACACAGGCTTTACCAGGGGGATAGCCCCAAGGACATATTGTTAGCATGGTAACCTCCTTTCAGGCATATGTTATTTTGACAGTGGTTTCAGTTTTGATTTTCTTGGCACCCAGTGAGCGCAGGTAGGCTTTAACACTCTTATGAGTTGTCCCCTTGCCCTCGAATACCTTCTTCTGCTGTTTGCCGTTCAGTTCATAGGTGGCTTTGATTGCCATTATCATGCGTTAGAATCCAAGCCCGCGTTCTTTCAGGCTCATGTACCTTTGCTGGCCGATGATCATATGGTCCAGCACATCTACGTCTACCAGGCGTCCAGCCTGCACGATCAACTCTGTCACCTTGACGTCTTCGGGCGAGGGAGTCGGGTCGCCGGAGGGATGGTTGTGGACGACGATAAGGGCCACTGCGTTCAACCTGATGGCCTCGCGGAAAAGCTCACCCACGCGAACAACGGCAGTGCAAACGCTGCCGACGTAGATGGTAGGCGTGGCCAGGACGCGGTTCTTGCTATCCAGCAGAATGGTACGCAGGTGCTCTTTCTCCAGAAGGCTCATCTCCATCATCATCAGGTTGGCGGCGTCGGCCGGCGACTTAATCTGGGGGCGCTCTTCCGGAGCAGCGATGAGCAGACGGCGACCCAGTTCAAATGCAGCCTTGATCCTGGCGGCCGTGACAGGGCCAATGCCCTGAAAGCCATTCTCCGTCAACTCGAATGAATTAGCCCGGGCCAGGCCGATCAGCCCGTCCCATTTGGCCAGCAGGGCACTGGCCAGGTGAAGCTGCTGCGGGCCACCGACGATGATGGCCAGGATCTCAGCGGTAGACAACGCTCCAGGGCCATAGTGCTCGATGCGGTTGATGGGCTGCTCACTAGCAGGCATGTCGGTGACCTTTGGCTGATACTCCTCGACCAGTTCGCGGAACCTGGCCTGAGCCAGCCTCTCGACGTCCTTTTCGCTGAGGGCGCGGTTGCTGCGTTTCCGGACACGCTGGCGGGCTTCTGTAGCCTCGGCCCGAACTTGTGGAAGTAGGCTTAACTGATGAGTCATACATTGCTCCTTTCTTGTGAACGTGATGTTGAATGAAAACCAAGATACCCTGGGGAGCCATGACACTCCCCAGGGCATGGGAACGAGACTAAAAGACCCAATCCCACATTATCCCACATGGATTGAGCGCAAAAGGCCCGCGCTAGGCGGTCGCGGCAGCGGCACCCCAGAACTTATTAACGCTTCTGCCCTTGGCCACGTTGCAAGCAACGGCACGCCCATAGCGAGCGACGACGCTGCACACCTCAGCGGGCCAGCCAGCCTTGTAGGCTTTGTAAGCCAGGTCGCCGGGCTGCTCACCGTCTTCTACCTGGTCAGCGATGCGGGCGCGAACATTGGCGCTCAGGGTGACGCGCTTGCCCTCGATGGCCCAGTTCGCTTTCTCAGCAACGGCGGTCACAACTTCCACCAGTTCAGCGGTGGCCTGTTCTTGCTGAAACTTTGCCAGCAGCTCTAGCTCTTCAATGACGTACTGTGCGATTTGCTCTAACATGAGACACCTCCAGTTATATTTGCCTTCTACAGTGTAGAAGGTCAAGCTCCCTCCGGGGCAGCGAACCCCCTGCTCAGTATCCCGACCAGCATCCTCTGAGAGGGAGGAGCGTATTCAGTTGTCGTCAGCGAGCCTACAGGCCCACCATCTGGCAAGCAGCGGCAAAACGCACCTTCGGGTTGAAAGCGAAGATGTAGCCCTTGCTGCCTTGCGGGGTCTTGATGACTGGCGCGTCCAGGCCGTTCATGTTAGCGATACGGCTGGCCACCTTGCGCATCGCTCTCTTGAGAGCGGCCTTCAGCCGGCCCAGGCCGCAGTCGTCCTTGAGGCCCTCGACTCGAAACTCCCGATCTTCGTTCTTGACCAGGAAGGTGTCAGAGCCGTTCATCCAGTAGGCCCGGTAGTCGTGGCCTCTCATCTCGAACTCGTAGCGCAGAAATCCCTTACCAGACATTGTGTCACCTCCAAATTATTACTCACCCCACACCAGCGGGCCAGGTCCCCCCTTGCGGGCAAGGCTGGTTTGGGTGGCTTGTCCTGATCAGGGGAGGGCGCGACCCCTCCCGACTTCCTACACCAAGCCGTCGAGTGCCTTGCGGCACTCAGCGGCGACGTAATGGTGGATGATTATCTCATTGAAACCCTCACCCTCGACGGCCGCGACCCATTCAGGGACGAACTCTTTCACTAGCTCTATGGCTATGAGCGCCTCGTCCTTGCTGACGCACTCCACAATCAGGGAGCGTTCATTAGTCGTAACCAGCGTGACGTGCTTACCGAATGCCCGAAGCTCAATGTAAAACTTGTTCATGTTACCCCCTTATATTGACCTAACTATGTCCCCTTCCAGTTGACTTCGCTCTCCAGACGGGCGAGGCGACGCGTACGCACCGTCTTTCCAGCGAGCTGCAACTTGACAAAGCGGCGGCGGGCTTTGGCCAGGGCGCGCCTGTACCACCTGCCCTGACCGCGCCGCCACGTGTCGCCCTCACGCAGAACTGTGCCATCGCGAGCACGTTCCATTTCATACACCTCCTTTTACCGTAGAATATGGAAGCTGCGCAGCCTCTCAGCACGCCACCCGCCATGATCCGCACTGGCTATTATAGCCTGACGGGGCCTGTCTTTAAGCTATCCCAGCGTGATCTCTGGTAGCCAGACTCAGCCTTGGGTGCTCGCGTCGTTGCTTCGCGCGAGACGCAGCTTTGGACAAACTTGGACACTACTGGACTGTCTACAGTGTAGAACGTCGCTTACCGGCCAGAGGCGGGCAGCCGCATTGCCAGAAGCTCATCGTGCTCCTGGACGTGTGGCGGCTTATCAGTTGGGTTGCTGGGCCAGGGCACGATGTCCCAATCCCGGCCCGGCTTGTGGCCAACACGCAGGACAGGCCCCCTTGCCTGCACCTGGAGATAGTGGCCACCACACTCCTTCCACCCCTTGCGACGATGGGCAATATCATTCATGATGTCGCTCCATCGCATAGGGCTGTGCGCGCGGTTTTCAAAGATGACGTGGACGCCAGGTGAGCCGGTGTCATAGGCCCACCAGCGGCCGAGGCCATACCTCTCGCTGAGTTCATCGGCCAGCTTGGTCACGCCCTCGACCATCTTCTGACGCAATCGCGCTGTGTACCAGTCAGGGTTCTTGCCACACGGGGCATCAAAGTCGAGCACGACAACCAGGGCCGGGGCCTTCCACTCGGCCACGTACCAGGTCACGCGCTCTTTGATCTCCTTGTAGTGAGTCAACACGATGATCACCTCCCTCTATTTATTAGTAGCGGTAGCTATTTTGCAGCGCCGTAGGGCGTCCAGGCCAGGATGTTGAACAGAATGGACTCGGCGTCCCCATCGCTCCAGACGTGGACCAGGCCGTCGTACTCGCCCTCAGCGACAACGCGGCCGGTGCCACGGTAGTTATAGGCACCAGTGGTCTCGTCGTACTCAAAGACCACAAAGACCTCACCGCCAGCGAATATGGCCGTGACTGCGCCCTCAGTATCTACCCGGCTCTCGCCCAGGCGCTCACCCTCATGATTCCAAGGGTCATCTGCGTGTTCGACCTTGAAAAACTCAACCACGGTCACCTCTGGGTTGGAGGCGTGATAGACTACCGTGGTGCAGTCCCCGCTATTGTTGGAAGACGTCACCACTTTGGTAGCGTCGTCCGGCTCATTGGTGTCGCCTGACTCCAACTCAGGCTCAGACGTAGGCAGATCCTCACGATTGCTCACGTGGGGGCGCTTGATGTTGATGTTATCGTTCTTCATCCCCTTACCGTCCCAGATCTGGACCTGGTAGACACCGACCCAATCTTCAGGGATGTCGAGCAACTCAACGTTCAGCGTGCCGTCCTCGCCAACCATCACGGTGGTTTGAAACACAATCTCGCCGTTCTTGCCAGGCTTCTTCACGATGATCGTGTTCTCGCCCGCGTGCCGATTGGACACATGGTAGGAAAGCGTGTTGCCTTCCTGATAGATGTTCTGATTCATCTGGGTGTCGTCCAGGCCCTTACGGGTCTTCGATGACCCAGTGTTGCCATTACCACTGGGACCGGAATCAGAATTAGAACTGCTGCTGTCACTACTACTACCACTGTCATTGGAGGAAACAGTCTCCTCGGTCTTGTCGTGACCCTTGGCCTTCCCCTTAGCCTGACCCTTGCCATTTCCTGGGCCAGCGGCCTCAGTCACCCCAGAGATCGCCACAAACAGCATAGCGACCAAAACTATAACGAAAACAACCTTGCGTGACATTAAAGTCACCTCCTCATGTGTAATACCCTCTGCATTTAAGAGGCTTGGGACTCTCATCCTTGCGGATGGCTGCATTATTCCGGTGTAAGTAACCCAGACACCGGAAAAACTGGGGCAGTGTTTTGAGCACACTTGCTAAAGCTCCATTTTGCACGTTAGGCTTGTGCCCATCCGGGATCACAGAGGCCCCGTGCTGGACCGCATTGAGCAGTCCCATAGACTTACTCATTTCTTTCGCTGGTAGGGGATGTCTTAGATGAGCAATTTAAGTTGCATTGTAGATCTGTCCCTCCATGCGATTCTCCCATTAGCGTTACCCACCTTGCGCCACGTGGAGGCTGGGAGTTACTGCAAGGCAAACGCTGAGCTATACAGTAGCCCAGCGCAAATTTGATGGCCGATGGTCTATAGGCGCGGGAGGATTCAAGACTACCACGTCTTTCTCCACCACATCACCAGTGTAGACAAACATACCAGTAGCCGGGTCGTAGGCGACGTTGAGAGCCTCGCTGGGCTCCCCCCACGCCACCTGGATCTCAGGACCACGGCAGTCAATGACCACATCGGCGCAGTCTTGCGGTGACATAATATCTTACCCCTTTCCTTGAAATGATGGTGTGTCAATCACCATACAGTAGATCTCTCAGTTCCTCAATGTGGTCTGCTTGAGCAAAGAAGCGCTCCAGACCATGATCTGCGACCCAATTGAGGAGGTTATTGAGAGCTTCGACGTCCTCGTCATCCATGCCGAAGAACACCCGCATCACGTCAGCGCCTTCGGGGTCCTCAGTCAGATGAACACTAAGTTTGTGCTGGCACACATGTCGAATATGACCGATGTCCTCACGTAACATAACACTCACCTCCTTTCGTATAGAGATTGCTCCTATCCCTGCCGTTAAAACAGAGATAGGAGCCAGGACAACGAGGTTGCACTATCGCAGCCACCTCTAATCGCGGCCTTATCTTTCATCTCCCGGCACTGGGAGACTTGCATAGTCAGCAAGCAACACCCCACCAGTGTAGAGATACTGATGAGGTGATGGCCTGATGGCTATTGCACACGAACCCACCCAAAGCCATAGGGCCAGGTGGACAGACCCCCACCATCGGGGCCGTAGACGGTACTGCCGTAGAACAACATGCGTGTGTTGCCATCCAGCAGTCTGGTCTTGCAAGTGAACGGCCAGGAGGACCGCTTACACTTGTACATGCTCGGCCCACCAGCGGCTAGAGCTGTGTTGGCCACCAGCAACAGAACGATGACGGCCAGGATGACGGAAACAAAAATCTTGCGTGTCATGACGACACCTCCCTTAATGTATTAGACCCGGACAAGACCGGAATCCACCAGAACCATCTACAGTGTAGATAGCTCTGGTAGACTCCGGTATGGAGCCTACCGAAGCCGCGCTCGTACCAGGCTGCGCCCCGCTAACGTGGTGTGGCAATGCGGACACGTGTACAAAAGCATCACCAAACCAAGCTCCCGCCACAGCGACCGAGGCAGTTCCTGATGGTCCGTAAATTGGAAACACCCCTCCCTGTGGCAGCCAGGACAAGTGGCCAGCAACGGCACTCTGCTAAGATGAACTCTCTCGGCCATGACGACACCCCTTTCTATTAGTGATGATGATAACGAATACAAATACCCCACCTGGGACTCGAACCCAGTCTCCCCCAGGGGAGCGCCCTTATGCTGCGAGGTATGCTGCGATGCGACTAGATTGCCATATCTAGCCACAGGATGGCGATGTGTCGGTGTAGCCTAACGGAACTCTCAATGTCCCCAAGCCACACCATCGCCTGCAACTTCTCGGCCAGAGCGTGGCAGTCAAACTGCCTGTCAGAGAGGTAGTCAACGTCCTCCACCAACTCGCTCTGAGCGTCGAAGCGCTGGAAAAACGGACCAACGACGTGATCAAACCCATAGGCGACCTCGCCGTAGTCAGGCCCGCCCTCCAGCTCTACGATACTGCTGGCAACGTACCGTGACATCTTAATATCACCACCTTTCATGGTATTCTGCGAAGCAAAAGTGCAGGATAGAGTTATCATCACCTCTGTCCCGCACACACGCCTTAACCCTACCCCCGTGGGTATATAGTGTTGGGCACAATCGCTCCCGCAACCTTTCGGGGGAGCGCTGTACCCCGTGCGTGTGGCTGCCTTCGTCAGCACCTGAGCACCACCCCAGATGGACCCCCCACAGTAGGGGGGTTTTGGCTTAGCGATAGAACCAGACCTCAGTAATGAGGCCGGCCCGACCGCAGTTGTCGCACTCTCCGGTGTCATCATCGTCCCCAACGCGGAACGAGATACCACCAGGGAGATTGCCCGCGAGCTTCCCCCCGCCAGGCACACAGCCCACGCAGAGGTACAATTTCGCGGTGTTGTTAGCACGCCACGGTAGATGTGCCAGATCGAGTTTATAGATGGCCACAGTAGCCACCTCCTTTTCAGTATTTGCCACCTCCCCTTGAAACACATGGTCTTTTCAGCGTCGTGGGGAGCCAACCCCCATAGCAGGGGGCTTTTACTACTACTGTGTGTAGGCCAGTGGCACACTGCGTGCTGCGCCACGGTCGGCATAGTGACGTCTGTCGTAGGAGTGATAGAGGTCGAACTGAGGGACAACACTCTTCTTCTCTGTGTCGTCCTTGGCCATCTCCTCTAGCACTGCCTTAGCATCCTCTACACTGATGCCATTGACTACTGCGTATGTAACGATATCCATGACAGATGTACCTCCTTATAATATAGTGTTATTGGTAGACAGCGTGTGGGCGCGAAGGGCTTAAGCCCTTCGCGCCCCAAGGCCGGCAAAGGCAATATGTGTGTGTGTACTGCCTTTGCCGTCTACTGTAGAACTGTCATACTGTCTACAGTAGACAACACTGCTGCACCTGTGGCCACCTTGGGTCGTCAGGGCCTCGATCCCCGCTTGCCCTGCTTCCACAAGGCTATGCCCAAAGCAGCTTCTCCCAAAGCAGCCACAGATGCAGCAGTAGACAATAGGATGAAGACACCGTGTGTAGTGAGAGGTGGGCGAGATTAATCTCGCCCACCTCGAACGGGTCTTAGTGAACGCCGGCAATGTCAGTCCGACGTCGGTATCCACACAGCCTAGCTAGGGCTGTGGCGACTGGCAACGTACCCTCTTGCTTGTGATGTTGCTACAAGTAGCTACACCTAATAGTGGCAAGAGTCGCCAGTGTGCGCCAACTGCGGGTTCTTCAGGCCCACAATGTCGGGATACCCAATATATCAATACCTTGTTAACAGGTTGAGCGCCGCTGCTGCTTAATAAGCAATACAGCACTGGACCTTCCCCAGTCACTACCTTACATGCGGTAGCGGGCCTTGCCCTGCCTAGCTATGCATCCAGTCACGAATCATGAGCCCCTGCTGCCGAGCCCAGCGGGCGTACTCAGCCATCAGCCTCTCAGGGACGTAGGCACGAAAGCTGTAGCTCTCCTCTTCCGCATGTGCAGTGAGGATAAGAATTGAGTGATACTTGTATACCAATAACATGATAGACACCTTCCTTGTTTGCAGAGCCTCTCACCTCCGCGTGTCCTCTCTGTCAGCAGTGTAGCCAAGCGAACCCTGGCCCTCCTCCACAGGGAGACCCCCGTGTTCACTTTTCGCTCTCTCATATATACATTCAACACCATCACACACCTGAACATTGGTTTTCCCGTCCCTGGGCCTGTTTTTCACGCCGAAAACGGGTTTTTCACGTGAATTGACAAGAATAGGCGAATGTGGTACAATCTAGCACGGATGTTCGCGAAAAGGGGGTTTTGATGCGCAAATTCTTGCTTTCTTCGTTGATACTGCTGCTCCTGGCATTGAGCCTCGCTTGTGAGGTCACCAGGATCCCCGTGCCTCCGCCTTCGGCTACTGCTCCGCCCTATGTGGAGCCCACTTCCACCTTGACACCCACACCTACCAATACTCCTACTCCTACGTCTACTCCCACGCCTGATCCGAGGCGTGCAGTGATGATGCCGCCGTCTGGCTGGATGGTGGCCGAGATCAAGGAGCGGTTTCCCTCTGCGGAAGTGCTGCCGGCTGTTGGGCTCAATTCCGACAGCCGTTTCTATTGCCTGTTTTCTTACGGGGGGGGAGGTGTACCTCGCGACGTTTGGAGCAAGGGCGGGGAAGTGGATGCTTTTGGGTGTGGTCAGTGCTGGTACTCCAACCCCAACGCCGGCAGCTACCTACAGGCAGAGTACATGAAGCCCATCCTCTTGAGAGAAAGATTGGCGGAGGTAGCGCATCAACAGTGGTCGGGGTGGATGCGTCACCTATTTGACAGAAGCACATTCAATGAGGATGGAACCGTAACGATGTCTAAGGAAGACGCTCTGCGGTGGCTGCGACAAATAGCGACGCCATACTCTGAACTGCCTGAAGAGGAGCAAGAGAGCGACAGGAAAGAGGCCGATAAGGTTCTGGCGATGATCGAGGAAGATTTGAGGAGGGCGATAGTCAGATGAATACACGAAATGGAGGAATGGAGGAGACGAATGGCAACCATCACTTATAATCTCCAGATTGACCTGGAGATCGAGCGGGACAATACTGTAGTCGTGCCCCGTACCGTGGACCTGGACGACCAGGCCATCGACGAGTTTCACGTCGGATACGACGACGTGCCGAACGCAGCTACCGATCAGGTCCTGAACTTTGGTGGGGTGACCACGGCCACTACCTTTATCCTGGTCTCTGATCAGGACCTGACCATCAAGCTCTCTGGCGGCACAGAGACGTTGTTCATCAACGCTGACGTGCCGTTCGTGGCGCACGACGTCACGGCTGCTACTGTCTCCAATGCCAGTGGGGACGATGCGGAAGTCGAGTACTGGTGTCTGGGAACGTAACGTTTGATGTTACGCTCGACGATGGCCGCGTAGCTCACTGTTGGCAAGCTATGGCTCAACCCTACCGGAATTGTATCATCAGCGCGGGTCTGGTGGAGGGTATTGAGCCAGACAGGTTCTACCTTCGTTTTGAGCGCGAAGGTGAGGACCGGGAGCCGTTGACCATCTTCATGCGTGCGGATGAAGTCGCGGCCGTGCTATTCGTGTGTGGTGGCGCTCTCTGGAGTGCCATGATGATAGAAAGGAGCCCTGATCCTGATGTCGAAAAAGAATGCCCCTCCCCCTGATGAGGCCCAGCCCCCCCAGCCTGATGAGGCCCAGCCCCCCCAGAGTGCTATCGTTATCGAGTTTGCTGGCCCGGGCATGGCGTTCCACCAGATCGGATTCATAGGGGTCGTTGCGCTTGACCAGATTGCAGTTGCGGCCGCGCACCTGCGGGTCATATCCGATATAATGATGGCCAACAGAGAGAGGGTGATGATGGAAAAGGCCGAGGAGAGCAAGATACAGACTGCCCCGCCTGGGTTCCGCGTTCCTCCAGGGGAGATGAAGCCGTCGTGATCTACGAGTACAATTGCCCAACTCATGGGCATTTTACAACAAGTAGATACAGGATGGGGAAAGCGCCAAGGAAAGCGCCATGTCCTAAGTGCCACAAGCTGGCCCCGCGCAAGTTCTCCCTCGGAGGCGTCCATTTCCATGGAATAGGCTGGACCCGGGGAACCGTAGATCCCTGGCGGCGGAATGATGGCTCGCCCATCCCGAAATCAATTCGGGACGGCGAGCGAGCACTGGAGGCAAGCAATGCCAACAAAAAGCCAGCAATTGCTCGATGAGGTAACTTTTATTGTGGCGCGGATTCTCTTTGGTACAGAATCCGCAACGAATCCTATAATTCAGAGGCTTGTTGAAAGAGCTCTGATGAGCTTTGATCTTCATGTCGTCATTGCAAGAACACTTGGTCGCAACGATGACTGGATAGAGGAGACTGGCAAGTGAAGAAACAGGCTGTATGGGCCATGATCGCCCTGGGAGCCGCTCTGTGGCTCCTGAATCGGGAAAAACAGCGCAATTTTCGACTAAATCGCATTAGAATGGCGCTCCAGACGGCCTTAGAGGAGCCTGAGAACATGGGGACCTGCGTGGAGTACGCACTCATCCAATTTGACAAGTTAAAGGCTGGTAGATGATCAGCGTCCTATTGCCCACCTACAACGCTATGCCGTATTTGCCCGAGGCGGTAGAGAGCATCATCGCCCAGCGCGTAGGCGACTGGCACCTGGTCATCGTGGATGATGGCTCTACGGATGGCACGGCGGCATACCTCAGGAACGTCCAGAGATACCTGGGTAGTACAATGACCGTCGTCACGTTCCCAGAAAATCGGGGCGTAGTCGAGGCACTCAACACCGGCCTCGACTTTTGTATGGGTGACTTTATTGCTAGGATGGACGCCGACGATATCTCGCTGCCTACTCGGTTCGAGAGGCAACTGGCTTATCTTCAGTATCACAACTACGATGGCTGCGGCTCCTGGATTCAGTTCTTTGGAGACGAGGACCGCCTGATGGAGTTTTCGGAGCAGCCCGAAGAAGTGCGGGATTTCCTGTTTCTGCGCACAACGGTCGCGCATCCCACCTACTTCTTCAAGCGCCGAATCTACGAGCAGTTCCAGTACGATCCGGCCTACGAGTACGCGGAGGACGTTGACTTTCTCCTCCGAGCGACCGAGCACTACCGGATCGGCAATGTGCCCAGAGTGCTCCTCAAGTATCGAGCCGACTACAGCCGCAATAGGAGCTGCGAAGATGTTGAGGCGCAGGCGGAAAGTGTCAAACGAGCCAGGGTAGAGGCTTGCAAGAGGAGAGGTCTTGATCCAGCATTTAATTTATGACATTGGCGCAAATACCGGCGAGAACATTGCCAAGTATCTCACCGCTGGATACGCAGTGCTGGCAGTGGAAGCAAATTCCAAGCTCTACAGCTTCTGTAGAGAGCGTTTCGCCTCAGAGATTGAGGCGGGCCGCCTCATCATTCTCAATGTGGCCATAGCTCCTGAGAACGGCCCGGTCGCTTTCTGGGTCAACCGGGCGAAGGATGGTTGGAGCTCTATTCTCAAACGTATGGGAACGCGTGGAGATGGGGGCGACGAGATCACGGTCCAGGGAAGACGCTTCGAGGAGATTCTGGAGGAGTATGGCGTGCCTTACTATCTCAAAGTTGACATAGAGGGCTCGGACTACCTCTGCCTGGAAGCTCTGTCCAAATTTGCCGCCAGGCCTCAATACATCTCTGTCGAGGCTGCTGAAGCCGATTGGCTCCAGATGCTCTATGACCTGGACTACAGGCGATTTGCACTCATAGACCAGGCTCCGTTTAATGCCAACGGCAACAACCTGGACCGGCCGGATATCGCCGGTCCGCTTCCAGAGGCAATCGGGGCCTGGGCAGATATAAAGACCGTTCGCTTGCTGCTCTCGACGGGGGAAAGCTGGTATGACATCTACGCGACATGGTAGTGCCTGGGACTTGGCCCAGGAAGCTGAGCTAAAGTTCTGGAAGTCGTATCTGGGCATGATTCCCCAGGATCGTGAGCAGTTTGTGGCCGGGCAACTGCAAAGGGGGCAGGAACGCCTCTCGCAGTTTGATCTTGATGGTATTGAGGGCAGGCTCCTCGATGTAGGGAGCTCTGCCGTCAGTATGCACGAAGGAAGGGAGAATCTGGAGGTCGTTGCGGTAGATCCGCTCTTAGACGCCTTCTGTGAGGCCGTCCCCACCTTTGCCCGCCAGGGGCAGGTCGGCAATACCGAATATCGGTGTTGCGAGGTCTACGATGTGCAGGATGGGCCTTTCGATGTCATCTGGTGCGTCAATGTCCTCGACCACACCGATGACTGGAAAGCCATGATCGGTGAATTTGCCCGGCTCACCAGGCGCGGCGGGCTGCTCTTGATTGGGGTCGATGTGCGATGCGGTGTGGAACTCGATAGCTCGTGCCATATCTCAGCTATCGGCCCGCAGGAGTTGGTTGACGTGATTTGGGATGCAGGGTTTGTCGTGGAGTTCCATGCTCCAACGGCAATAACTAAAAAGCAATTCTACTTTTGTGTGAGGGCAACAAGGAGATGAAGGTATTTATCAATCCGGTCGGGGCTCTCAGCGTTCTCATGCAGGGCGGGGAGAGGGTGGTAGTGCCCATCCAGGAAAGCCCCTATTACCAGGCGGTCGTGCAACAGAGCCCCATGCCCATCCTGGAGTATCTGGATCGGGGCATGGCCCGGGATTACCGGGCTCAGTGCTTGATGCTGAGCAACGTTCTGTGGACGGTCTCGCTGGTGGAAATCATAAAGGAACATGGTTTTGTCCCTCGCGAATTTGCCGCCTGGCCAACCCTGGCAGGTCGCCTCATTGTGGATGGGCAACGCCGAGTTGCTTTCTGTGCTGCTCTGGGTCTCAAGGCCATTGAGGTCGAGAACGAAATCCAGAGTTTTTATCGCTGGTGGTCCCAGGCGTTCAAGGTGGGCGATGGCTGGATCGACGTGGCCTTCCCCCCTGACTACGAGCCCCGGCCGGGAGCTCGGCAGGAGTGCTATGAGGTCTGGGACATCATTGCGTCCCATCTACAAATAAAAGGGAGATCCGTCGTAGACCTGGGCTGTGGCCCGGGTTTCTATTGCCACCGGGCTGTAGATGCCGACGCAGCGTCTGTGACCGGCATTGACCGAGATCTGAAGATTATACAGACTACCAATCCTGGACTGGTACAGGATGTTGTGGCTCAGGCCAGAGACACGGCCTGGCTCTGCGGCTATCATGGCAAGATTGGGTTTGACGCAGTAGACTTGAGCCTGTGGCAGCCTCGGCAGGAGTGGGACGTCGTGCTCGCGCTTCGGGCACACTACCACATGGCCAGTCCTACTAGGTTCCTGGTAATGGCTACCGAGGCCGCGAAGGAGGCGCTGGTGATCCAGTGTAATCCCAGTCACGAATCGTTAGTAGCCGCCACGGTCGAGTTTACGAAGGCTGTTCTCTCTCCAGTTTGGAAAAAAATAAAGGTGGTGGGGGATAGCTTGCCAGTCCTGATCTGCGAGGGGAAGCATGGTGTGGACTAACCAAGAAAGAATGGATGCTCTGGCCTACGGCCACAGGACAGAGTGTCTTTTACACATTGCGCGGTATTTCTTCACCGCGGACAAGATTGGTGAGTTCCAGGCCATATACAAGATCAAGTCCATCTTAGACGCAGCTTGCGGTCTGGGATATGGGACAGAGATCCTGAAGCGAAACCACCCCGACAAAGAGGTCATCGGTCTGGACCACGATGAGGCAGCCATAGCCCACTGTCAAGCGTTGTATACCACAGGATTTGGCATTAAGTACATTTGCTTGGACATCATGGAAGCGCCCGCCGCCGATGCGATTACCAGCTTGGAGACAATCGAGCACATCGTAGACTGGCAGGCTGCGTTTGCACACCTGCAGCGCAAGTCGAAGCTGCTAATCTTTTCCACTCCCTGGAAGGAATTGGCCACCGTAGCTGGTAAGCAGTTTCATCGCGCCTTTGGGCTATACGACGAGTCATTCACGGATCTGATAGCGCCGGATCGAGTGGTTGACTGGTACTGCCAGCGCCGCCTCGATGCGCGTATCCTTCCCCTTGAGGAGGTGGTCGAGGAGCACAGGAGTTTCCTCCTGGGGGTCGTCAGAATCAAAAAGGAGGCTAAGGATGCTAAGTAAAATCTCGGTCATCATGTGTACCTACAACCGCCCACAGCGCCTACAGCGTGCCGTATCCTCGATCCTTGCTCAAACACTCCAAAATTGGGAATTGATCATCGTCAACGACGGTGGGGAGCCGATTGCCGTTGATTACGGGGACGTCCCACCTGGCGCAACGATTCGGGAAATCGAAAGAGAGCACCAGGATCAACCACGGACCGCTAACGCTGGCATAGCGTTGGCCAGCGCAGATTTGATTACGTTTCTGGACGATGACGACGTGGCTTACCCCAATAACCTGGAATTGAAGGTGCAGGCAATGGAGCGCAGCCAGGCCGACATGATCTATTTCCCCATCAACGTGCCGGACGGGCCCACGATGGAGACGTTCCCCTGGCAGGAAGCGCCGCTCGTCGCCGGGGACTGTGCTCCCAATTTGGGGACCGTCATCAGGAAGGAAGCCTTTGACAAGATCGGCCTCTACGATGAGCGGTGTCGGGTCTACTGGGACTGGGACTGGCAGCTCCGGGCGTTCTACGCCAATCTACACGTAGAACGGGGCGGCGAGACGCCGGTGGGGGACTACTATATGTACCCCGATTCGGTTGTCCGCACCAGAGGCAATCCGGTTTTCCATAGTGCTCTTAGAGAGAGAGCCAGCGGTAAGCGCACTAACGAACTTACCCTCGTCGTGCCTTCTCATAACTACCCCCAGTACCTCCCTCGCTTGATCGAAGCTATGTACCACCAGACCTGTCCTAACTGGCAGTTGATCATCGTAGATGACGCCTCAGAGAAGCCACTGCAGAGCACTCTCAGAGATTGGCAACGGTACGAGAACATCACCGTCAAGCTGTCCCGCAAGAACAGGGGCACCTGCGATACGATTGCCAAAGGGCTCAAGGTGGTCGAGACGGCTTACTGCGCCGTCATCGACGCCGATAATTTCCCTCTGCCCGATTACGTCAGGCAGATGATCAACTACCTGGACGGCCACCCGGGCCAGGTCGGCGTCCACTGTGCCTTCGCTCAGTACGTGGACATGAAGCCGACAGGCACGGTGATCAGAAAGGCCCCAATCACCCATGAGAACTCTATAGCCCAGCCGCCAGGCACCATGCTGGCGGCCTGGCGCACTGAGGTGGCCAGGAAGATTTTGCCTGAATTTGAACTCTGCCCCGACTGGGATATGATGCTCAGGGGGACTGAGCAGGGGGAGGTAGGCTACATTGATGAGCCTCTTCTGGGATGGGAGGATCACAAGGACAGCCGATGGTGGCGGGATGTAGCCGAGTCTGAGGCTTGCAGTGAGGCTTGCAAACAGGCGGCTCTAAAAAGGAGAGCCTAATGAGAATCCTCTGCGCTATCTTCGTAGATATGTACTACGACAAATCCATGAGGAGCCTGGAGTATCACACCTTCTGGCCGGCCTGCCAGGAGCTGGGTAATGCCCGACTCTTCCAGATGGATAGGCCAGGCATTGACAATCGGACGCTCAACCGGATGTTTCTGGACACAGTGAGGCGGTTCAAGCCGGATGTGGTCTTTACTGCCCCGGTCAGGGACGAGTGGCAGCCAGGCACGATGGGCAGCCTGGACTGCCCCACCGTGGGCTGGATTTGCGATAGCTATCGAGCCGATTACGTTCGGCAAGAGATACAGAAGTACAGCCATGTAGTAGGAACGGATGAGAAGACGGCAGCGATGGCCACTGCCGCAGGCAAGCCGTTCCTGCTCTCGACCTGGGCCTGCAACCCGGATTTCCACGTTCCAGGTCATCAGAAGGATTTGGACATCGTATGGATCGGCCAGAACTCTGCCTACCGGAGAGACCACATAGCGGCTCTCCAGGAGAACTTTGGCGATAGAGCCATCGTGCGCGGCTGGAATTTCCCAGGTGGCCCGGTGACCTGGAATGAGTACATACGCCTGTTGGGGCGAGCCAAAATCGGCGTGTCCTTTAGCAAAGATATGGCCGGTGTGCCGCAAGCCAAGCTGCGCGATTTCGAGGTGGCAGCTTGTGGAGGGCTTCTGCTGGCCGAGAAGCCAAACTACCTGAGTGGCCACCTGGAGTCAGGAATCGAGTACGTCAGCTTTTCTTCCATCGAAGAGATGATTGAGAAAGCTGAGTATTTCCTTGACCACGATGAGGAGCGAGAGGCCATCGCCCTTGCAGGCCATAGGCGAACTATCAAAGAGCACACTTTCGCAAACCGCTTACGGGAGGTTTTCACATGGGCACTAGGGTCTTAGTAACTGGTGGCGCAGGGTTCATTGGCGACCACCTGGTACGCTACTTAAAGGAGCGTGGCTACTGGGTCCGAGCGGTAGACGTTAGGTCTCCACTGCGCAAAAGCGTGGCTGATGAGGCAAGCTGGACGTGTGACATGAGGGTCGAGTACCATGCCCTGAGTGCTACCCGGGATATGGAAGAGATCTATGCCCTGGCCGCCGATCACGGTGGAGTAGGCCACATTTCAGCGTACCCGGCAACGGTATTCTGGAACAATGCCATGATCAACCTGGTGACAGCCTGGGCTGCCAGTGAGAATAAGATTCGCAGGTATTTCTTCCCCTCATCGGTCTGTGTATACCCAAAACAGCTAAAGACCAATCCAGAGACCGCGTCACTGAGAGAGGAAGACGCTTTCCCGGCCGATCCCGAACATGCCTACGGATGGGAGAAACTCTTTGCTGAGATCATGCTTCCTCTTGAGCTTCGAGAGAATGTCAGAATAGGCCGCCTCCATACAATCTACGGTCCCTGGTGTGCATGGGACGGTGGCCGAGAGAAGGTAATTCCAGCGCTCTGCAGAAAGATAGCAATCGCTGAGCTGACTGGCGATCCCCGGGTGGAAATCTGGGGGGATGGGGGTCAAACGCGAACTTTCTGCTACATAGACGATGCCGTTGAAATGATACATCGCCTGATGCGCTCAGACTACCACCAGCCGCTCAACATTGGGTCTGACCGCCTAATCACCATAAACGAACTTGCGGACAAGATTGCCCGCATCGCCGGAGTGGAAATCGAGAAGGTTTCCGCTCATGGCTCTACCGGGGAGCGGTACAGAGGCACCGATCTCACGCGGATGCGTGAGGTGTTGCACTATGAGCCTCAGACTTCCCTGGAGGCGGGCCTGGCAGCTACCTACAAGTGGGTTAAGGAGCAAGTAGAATGTTCTCAGTCGGCGTAGTCGTTCCCTGCTACAGCCACGTAGAATATCTACCGGAGTGCTTGGAAAGCCTGGTAAACCAGACCAGGCCACCAGACCGGATTGTGGTGATAGACGATCATGCGCCCAACGGAAGGTTGATTGCAGACATCTGCGATCACATCAGTGGGATTGAGTACGTCCGGCAGCCTGAGAATCGCGGTCTATCGGAGGCCCGCAACACCGGCTACATCGTCCTTGACGGCATCGAAGTAGTCGTGTGCCTCGACGACGACGACATGGTAGCGCCTGGCTACGTCGCGCTAGGGCTACAGGCCCTGGCCGAGAATCCAGCGGCGTGGGTGGCGTATCCAGATGCTCAACTGTTTGGGTTCGAGACCCGCACCTGGGCACAGCCGGACTACGACCCAGCTACCCTGGCCCGTATGAATTACATCGTCTGCGCCTCCATGTGGCGCAGAGAGGCGTGGGAGCAGGTCAAGGCCCGCAACGAGCATGGCTACGATGCTCACATGAAGAAACTTGGCGGCTGGGAAGATTACCTGTTCAACATGGAGGCCCTGCTAGGGGTGAGGGGCGGTGATCCGAAAGCCGCCGTCCACATGGGCCACTACAAGTATTGGTTTTTGTATCGTCGCCACAAGACCGGCTCGATGGTAGACAGCGCAAACGCCAATCAGCCGACCATCCGTAGATACATGGAAGAGAAGATGCGCCTGACTTATGGCGTGGAGCTCCCCCGAGATTGGAAGCAGTTCTACAACTTTGGGAGCAGTTCTACAACGTAGAAAGGAAATTGGGATGAGAGCTTGCCTTCGATATTTACGCTACGTTTTACGTCACAAATGGTTTGTATTAATCGAGTGCCGCAAGCTAGGCATCCTCTGGCTCGGCGTCGTTCATGACTTGAGCAAGTTCTCTAAGGCTGAATGGCGTCCTTATATCCTCAGTTTCTACTCGGGGTGGAAGAAGGACGAACGCCCTCAATGGGTTGTTCTTCTCTTTGAGAGGGCGCTGCAGCATCACTTTGACCACAACGCGCACCATTGGGAGCGTTGGTGTATAGGCAGCGGGATTTTCCCGATGCCAGATCGCTACCGCAGGGAGATGCTGGCTGACTGGATAGGGGCCGGCAAGGCCAAGAAGAAAGGTGACCCCCACCATGAGGGAATCAGTGAGGTAGCGACTTGGTATCAGAAGCACAAGGACAAGATAAAGTTGCACCCAGACACACAGCAGTGGATTGAGGAGCAATTGGAACTACAACAGAGGTAAGATAAGGATTAGGAGGAGGCAACGATGTCAGCAAAAGAACAAACGAAAGTCCTCGCAGATTACATCATGGCGGACATTCCTGGAGAGCCAAGTCGTGATGAGGGCGCAGGCACAACAGCAGTGCGTCTCCTGAAAAAGTACCGTAGCGCGTTGGATAGGATCATGCTCGAACTCGGTGTCCCAGGACCTGATTACTTGACACCTGCTTCCAATGCCCACGCGATTGCACGCGACGCCCTTGCTTGATGGTTGACATAAGCGCAGAAGGGGATAGCACAGATGTTCTAGGGGCGATCCTGGAGCCTCTACGGGCGGTCCCGCCTGACCAGCTTCGCAAGGTCATCAGTGAGTTGGTGCAGCGTGGCGGAGAGTACACTGCTTGCGGCAAGGCTCTGAAGGAAGCCTATGATTTCCTTCATCCGGGGGAGGGGGCTCAGGAGCCCAGGCCCCCGATGGGCTTTGACTCGGCCTATGGCTCTACGACGTTCCCGCTGGAGCAGGACTTCACCACTGTGAGTTGGGAGTAGGGGGATGATCATCCTTGCACTTGGCCGCTGGAGCCGCTCTGCCGGCAGATTCTTCATCCTGGAGCGGATCTGGTGGCGCGGCTGGCGCTGGACGCCACTTTGTCTCATTTCGAGACGGCAGACGGCCTGATTTGCCCACCAGGAGTTATGTCGAGTTGGTGGCCACCTGGAGGGCCAAATCATGCTTTGCACAACAACACTTGTGCAAAGCATGGCTGATCTACAGTAGAACAGCCCCCCTGCCCCACCGGGATGAGGGCGATGGCGACATGCAAAATGGTACTTGTACCACTTACACCAATAGAGCGCAGAGTGTTGCGCCTCCTCTCGAAAGGATACACCAATGAGGAGGCCGCACAGAAGTTGCGCATTAGCCTGGCCTTGGTACAGACGCATATCGTCAACGTATGTGGGAAGGTCTTCCCACTCAAGGCCAACCTCAGGATCAGAGAGGCAATACAAGCTAAGTTGCTATCGTAGGAGGAGAACACGATGAATGACAAACCAATGTTGCAATTGGTCACAGCCGGCATGTTGTCTGCCCTGTTGGTCTACGGGTTTCTCGCCACCGTCTTATGTCAACCCACTCAACCTGAGATGATCACTGCACAAGCGATTGTAGAGGAGCACGTGACCATCTTGGAGATCCCCCTTGACGCTGAGGGGGAGGACATATTTGTGCCTCCCCCCTGCTTGCCTGTGACGGCCTGGAGACCGAGATTCACCTGCAGACTTCAGCGATGGGATACCTATCAAGAGATTGTAGACGGCCAAATCGTAGAACCCGTCTGTGTGCCAGGCGAGCCGTGCCTAGCCTATATCGTCTGGCCTACGCAGGTCAGGAAATCCACGCTGGGGGATCTGGACCCTGGCGAGTACATTGAGACCTGCTTATTTGAATGGGTCACCACCTGGGAGGGTGAGGAAATCCACAAGCCTGGTTATTTCCCCGCTGACCCGACCCAGACCCCTGACCTCATGGGAATCAGTGAGGTGGGACGATTCGTCAAGGCTGGTGTGTTTCCCCAGTTTCTGCCCATCATATGCAAGGAGTGGTCAGGATGACTATCCCTTGCATCTACGGCATCCAATTCCAGAGCGATGAAGAGGTGGCGATCACCTATAATCGTCTACTAAAGCCAACGACGGTCATGGGCATCGAAGTCGTCAAAGAAGATTTCTGGCGCAGGCTCTACGAGGTGAACCCCGACGCCGACTACATCTGGCGGCATCACCCAAATCGCCCCTGGGCTGAGAGGCCGGAGGAGCAGGCAGCGGATACCATCGCTCACATCCGGGGCCGGGTGGGACACCTCATCAGTGCAGGTATCGTCAGCCACATGACCTGCAACAATGAGTACATCCTCCCTGCTGATCCCCCGGAGCGCATTGAGGCCGCCGACCGCTATATAGCCCGCGTTATCTACCTCGCTCGGAGCGAGCTTGGCATTGGGGTGTATTGGGGAAACCTCAATACCGGGCAATGGGGTGGCGGTGATCTCCGGGGTATGGAGATCGTCAAAGCCTTCCCCCGCGCCCTGAAAGCCGCCGAGGAGGATAGAGATAGCCCTATCTCCTCCCACGAGTACGACTGGCCCTACATTTCTAGGGAGTACGAGGAGTCAGGCGGCTTCTACCGCTGTGGCAAGATTCTATGGGCCATGCCCGCCATCCGCGAGCACTTTCCCAATGTGCCTTGTGCAATCACTGAGCTTGGGGTTGATTCCGCTGCCCGCATCCCAGGGGATCACCGGGGCTGGCAAGAGGCTCACCCCGACTTTGAGACCGCCATAGAGATGTTCCTCGAAGACCAGGGCCTGAATTGGTACTACGAGACCGTCGCCAAGCCTGCTATGGCAGAGCTTGGCTTAACCGGGATTCTAATATTTGGCTGCGGGATGCCCTGGTGGGCAAGCTTTGATCTCGCCCCCATCGTCAACTCGCCCCACATCGAACGCTTCCGAGTCTGGGCGGTGGTATCTCCTTCCCCTCCACCACCAGAGCCGGAGCCCCCGCCAGGGCCGCAGCCACCAGAACCGAATGGAGGTAACGAAGAAATGGACATCAGAGTAGTTGACTTAGAATACAAAGAGAGAGACCTGGCCTATGCCGAAGCCAAGTACGGCGTCGCTTTCAGACGGGCCAAAGTTGCCCCCGGCCAGAAGGTATACCGCCTGGTCGAGTTGTGGGAGAAAACGGGCACCACGTCGCTCGTTACCCAGGTGCTGAACGAGGACGGCAGCCCTAGAGCCAACGTGGATGTAGCTTTCTATTGGGAAGGTGCACCAGAGGAAAGCACTGCCAACAAAAACGACTGGAACACCAACTTCGTCCACGGCCCCACCAACGTGAATGGAGATGTTGGCCCTGGGATGGGGCCTGGGGCCTTCCACGGCGAGGGAGAAGGTGGGCCTCACGCCGTGTGGGTGCGGGATCCTGACATCCCTAGCGACATCTGCGAGAGGCTGGGGATGCTGGCCGGGACGAACCATGACCACCTTGACCAGAAATTTATGCTGATGGTTGAGGGGGAAAACGGGGATGAGCCTGTTGAGCCAGGAGAACCCGGCGAGGCGCTGACGCTGATCGCTGAGATTGAACAGCATCTTGCCAGGCTCAAGGAAATCTACCAGTCGGTAGACGCTCAGATCGAGCAGCTTGCGGATGATGCTCGACAGGCTGCCGATCAAATATAGCTGAATGTCCAACTTTCTAGATGGCCTACCGACTGACCGAGGGCGACCTAGCCATTTTCGAGCAGGCCGCTCAAAATGGCAGCGTCTTTACGGCGTTTTATTTCCAGAACTGTGTAAGCCAACTTGATGACAGCACTGTCATCAAGGGATGGCAATTTCTGCCTTGGGCGCTCAGGGTGCATCACGGCTCTGAGCCAGAGCAAACAATTGTCGGTGGTTTTGGCTCGGGGAAAACGGCGGGATTAGCCATATCGGGCTTTGCTTTCTGCGCCACGACGCCTCTCTTTAAGTTTCTGGAAGCTGCACCTGTAGGCTGGCAGTCGCTCCAGATGTATGAATACATCGTGGATCGACTGCCGGGGAGCAGGGCCGAGCGGTTTGTCAAAAAGACCGTATACCGGCCCTATCCCAAAATAACCTTCCACAATGGCTCCACTATGGAGTTCATGAGCGCGGATGAGCAGGCAGCACGTATCAAAACGTGGGAGGGTGACCAGGTTATCCTCGACCAGGGAGAAGATGTGGATGACCTGGATGAGACCATTCGCAACCTTGGCTCCCGATTGCGGGGACGTCGGCCAAATGGAGAGCCCCGATTGGGCCGCCTGACGGTCTTGGCCAACGCTGGCGACAGCCCAGAGCTTTGGGATAGATATGATCAAGCCGAGGCGTTCCCGGAAGATTATCTGTCTCTGACGATTTCGTATCGAGACAACATCTACTTGTCAGAGAGAGACCTGAAAAACCTGGAGCGCCGGGCTGGTGGTACTCCAGAACTCATCCAGCAGTGGCTTGAGGGCAAAAGACCGGTTGGCAAGGGCGAGCACTTTCCCTGGACCATGATTGAGCCGTGTGTTGACTCGGCTCTCAATGAGATCATGGAGAGGGCCATCCGGGAAAAGCGCAAGGGCTTCGTCTATCAAGAAGCACCCAAGTGTGGGTGTGTCTGGTGGGAGATGCCAGCGGAGAAAGGCCGCCAGTACATCGTCATCGGCGACCCGGGCCAGAACGATCCGCCCCACCGAAACTCGCCGGTGATCATGGTCTGGGACGTGACTGGCTTTCCGGCCCAGCCTGCGTACCTGCGTTGCTTCCGCTGGGTCTTCGGCGGCGGCCTCTACGGGCCATTCCTGGATGAGTTTCAGCGCCTCGTGCAACTGTACAAGGCACACGGCCAATGCGCCTTCGACAGCACGGGTATGCAGAAGGCTTTTGACGAGTTGGCCTTTACAACCGAGGGCCTGCTGGCAGAGGGGATGAATCTCCAGGGAGAGAAAAGGCTCATGATTAATCACCTCAAGATCATGCTAGGCAAGATCATGTTCCGTTTTCCCCGTATCAAAGGGATCACGCACCAACTCACCCACTACAAGCTGCCGGATACCCGCATCCGGCAGGACATCACGTCGGTCCTTATGATGACGGCCGGCTGGCTGCGCCGCAAGCTCTGGGACACTGCCAACCTGGATGAGGAAGACGAAATATCTCTCTCTCAATCCAGGAACGCCAGGGAGCCAGAGCGTATGGGGAGAAACAGGTAATTCTACACTGTAGACAGGGTACTTGACACCCAAGAACATTTGTGCTAAAATATGGATGAAGACGTTACGCTCACAATCAAACTCATTCGAATCCTGTATCGCATCTTCAAACAGGCAATCGGCCTGTTTGAGGCCGAGTTCCCTTTTTTGAAAAAGAAGAAATAGACCTGGCCTGGCCCGCCTAGCGCTGCCCAAGCCATTATCGCGCACACCCGCGCTTCCATCTCTTTCCTTCCCTCCTGAGCGAAAGCCCCGGTGATCATTCACCGGGGCTTTGCTTTTTTGTAGGCAAAAATGGCGAAACTCAAAGCATCCGAGGTTGCGGACATCCCACAACGGACTCCAGGAGAGCCGGAGTATTACCCTAATTCTCTGTGGTCCCAAAAGACCGCGGAGTACTCCCTGTATTGGCAGTATTACGAGGGCGATATCCTGGACGAGAATTGCGAGTCCGGCACCACCGAGAGCGGCGATCCGCTGAAGAAATTCCCGCTCCAGATCAACCTGGCGAAGCTGGCGATCCAAAAACATGCCTTCGCCCTCCTCGGAGAATACGGCGAATCGAGCGTAGTGGATTTCCACGCCAAGCCGCAACGCAAAAGCGACCGCGTGGCAGAGGCCATTGACGATTGGCTGACCGACGTGTGGGCCGAGAATAGCGCGATGGGCCTCCTGCCCGAGCAAGCCAGGATTGCCTACGTTTGCGGGGGCTGTGTCTTCAAACTGGCCTACGATCCTGAGAAGCGCAACAAAGTCAGAATGGAGGTGATCCTCCCGGACTACTTCTTTCCGGTCTGGGACTCGACGGATTACCACCATCTCTTGGAGGTCGAGGTTGGCTATACCATCTCGACCCGCGAGGCGCAACTGAAATATGGCTACCGGCCCAGCGCCTCGGCCGGAGAAAGCGTACTTTACAAAGAGCGGTGGACGGAGACCACGTTCGAGATCACCATTGGCGACCAGCCGGCCCGCGCGCCGGACGGCACGCCGTATGGCGGTCCTAACCCATTTATAGATCCACGCACAGGAAAAGGCATCATCCCCTTCGAGTATTTTCCTGTAGATCGCACCGGCCAATTCTACGGGACATCCATCATCAAGCAACTGATGGGTTTGCAAGACGAGTACAACGCCAGGGACGCCGACGTGGGGGATGCCATCAACGATGGTGTTCATCCCCAACGGTATGCCAAGAACCTCCCTCCCAACGTCAAGGAGGTCAAGCTCTCCAGGTTCTCTATCAAGAACCTGGGGCGCAATGCTCCAAATCAACCGGAGCCTACTGTTGATTTCGTGCCCCACCCCGGCCTGCCTATCGGCACTAGCGAGTTTTTGAGCGGGCTCAAGGAGGATTTTCGGCAGGTTTCCCATACGCCACCGGTGGCATATGGAGTTGACGAAGGCTCCCAGAGATCGGCGCTGACCCTGGCCTTCCGAATGTGGTCTCTCACCTCTTTCGTGAGAGATACCAGGGGTATGTGGTCGGCCTCCTTTGCGAGCATGAATCGCAAGGCCATGATCATCGGGCTGGTCAAGGGTGGCGGGGTCGAAGAAAAGTGGTTGGATTACGAGCTCACCACGAAGTGGGCTCCCATCATCCCACGTGACCGAGAGCAACTGGTCAGCGAGTGCGTTCTCTTGGTTCAGGCCAAGTTGAGAGCACCTGAGACTGCCATTCAAAATCTGGGAGACATTGACGACATCCAGGCCGAAATAGAAAAGATCAAGGAGTGGCAGGAGTATCTTGCCAGCCTTGGTGCAATAGCAGCAGAGGAGACCGGCCTGGAGGAAGGAGCCAGGACCGATGTGGAGACTCCCGAGGCCGAAGGACTTGTAGAGTAGATAATATGGCTAAATCTGCCGGAATGAGAACTGGCAAAGGCACTGTGACGGCCAAAGCACGCAAGAAATCAGGCATGAAGGGCGGGGGCAAGAAAGGCAAGTTCCCCATCTTCGACCAGAAGAGTTGTCTTGCAGCCGTCAGGCTCCGTCATCACGGCAAGGGTGTATCGGCTGCGGCTGTGCTGGCCAAAGCCTCACGTTGGGCCAATACCAATAACTGCGGCCCCTGTAAAGCCGCCATCAAGCGAGCTCATGCAGCCGACAGACAGCGCAAAACCGGAATGAAGAGCAAATGAAAAAGCCTCTTGAAGAGGCAGGGTTTCTATCCTTGCTCTGGCGATACATGACATATCGCCGTCAAAAGATTGGTCGTCTAGAGGCCATCAAAACGTGTTGGTGGTACTCTAGGCTAAAATAAGCCATAGGAGGTAACAAAATGAAACGGTCACTCAGAGTATTGGTCATCCTGACCATCGTCGTCACCCTGCTTCTCTCCTTTGTTGTCCAGGCGTATGCGGACACGGGAGGCCAGATCGACTTAAAGGACATCCTGAAGGCCATTTCGCCGGGCCTCCAGATCATCCTGGAGATCGTGTTCACGGCCCTGGCCGCCGCTATTGCTTACTACGTCCGCCTCTACCTGGTCGAGATCATCGCCCGGCTCCGGCAGAACCTCACATACTCTCAATTCGCGACGGTTCGCCAGATCATCTACGGTCTGGTATCTGCCGCCGAGCAGATCTACAGAGATGGCAAAGGCGAGGAAAAGAAACAGTACGTCCTCGAACAGGCTCGACTATGGCTTTCTAAATACGGTCTCGACTTAGACCTGAAAGCAATCGAAAGCTTGATCGAGGAAGCTGTCTGGAACGAGTTCAACAGCCATCCTCCGCTTTTCGACGGGCCAGTTCACACACAGTCGGTCGAGGCAGAGGACACATCATAGAAGGAGACGTAAACAATGGCTAAACCAACGGGAGCAGATCCTCCTCAACCGCCTGGCACACCACCGCCTACCGGGGGACAGACTGGCACTCCACCTGTACCACCGCCACCTGCACCCCCCGCAGGCACTCCACCTGTACCACCGCCACCTGCACCACCGCCAGCCGCTGCGGAACCGCCCGCCCCCGACTACGAGAAGAAATTCAAGGGGCTCCAACCTGTCCATCAACAACTCCAGGAGCGCCACAAAACGCTCCTGACAGAGAAGGACACTCTTACCGCTCAACTGACAGAGTTGCAAGGCCAGATCGGGACGGCGCAAGCAGAGCTCGACGCTTCCAAGACACAACTTGGCGAGAGAGATAACTTGCTTACCGCAGCCCAGACCGAGCTTGGCGACTATAAGCTACTTGAGCGCAAGACGGCCCTTCTCCGCGAGCAAGCCCCTCAGCTTCTCCAGTTCGAGCAGTTTTTGACGGTCAGCGTGCCTGACGAATTGCTGGACGTCCAGTTTGACGCCATGACCGATGATCAGAGGAAGACCCTTGATGGCGCTATCACCGAGGCCATCACGTCCTTTGCCGGGGTCATGGACAGCTACGTCCAGCAGCAAGTAGCCACCACGCGGGCCGGTGCCATACCGCCGACCTCTCCACCTCGACCAGGGGAGCCTACCCTGGAGGAGCTCTACAAGAAGGTGGTAGAGGCGACGGGCACCGACGCCTACGATGGCCTCATGGCTACGTATGTAGCGGCTGCGGAGAAGCAGGGCTCAAAGGATGAGCACGGACTTTGGAGACCCCCACCAGTAACTACTTAGTGGAGGTAATCCAATGGCTACAAGCGGTTTCGACACCTATTACGGGGATAGTCCCTGGGGGACTATCCTCACGAAAACCCGACCCTGGTACCAGCCAACTCTGTTGGATGTGTACCGAAGGAGGTCACTTTTTCGGAACTTTGTTCCAAAAAAGGTAGATCTGAGGGCGCAAGACACAGATGTCATGTATTTCACGCTCCTGTACGATCTGGAGCCCACGGTGGATTCAGTTGGCTTGCGTGACTTGTGGCTGCCCGCCTTGCACACGGACAGCGCCAAGATCGCCATCACGCTCAGTCATTATGCAGGCAAAGTGGCCCTGCATAAATTTGACGAGTATATCACCTACTGGAAGCGGTCCGGTATGACGGGGCTGTTGGCCATTGTGAAGGGGCTCCTAGCTCCTCAGATGGTTGACACCCTGGATATGCTTGCCAGAAACGCCTTCCTCAACGGCCCTTTCAGCCTGTATGCACGTGATGCGTCCAACGACGACTTCAGCAAGCTGGCCGATGCCGATATCTTCAAGATCGGCCTGGCCGAGCAGATCTGGCTCGGTTTGTCCTACCGCGATGCGCCCCTGGCGGTGAACCCGACCGGGCCGACCGGCGATATAGTCAGCCTGACCACCCCCGGCGCCATTTTCGACATCCGGGCTGCTGCTGGCAGCGATTGGGTAGCTCGCCAGGAATACACCGTCAATACCCTCGCTCTACCCTATGAGGTCGGCCGGTGCTATGGTGCGCGATACCTGCAGGACTCACGCTTGACGCTGTGGAACAACGGCACGCAGAGCAAGCAGGTCACGGTCACTACTGCCATCAATGCAGGCGACGGGGCCTACACCACGGTGGATGAAGTCTATACCCCTGGCCAATCGGGGGCGACCAACTACATCCAGTGCAGCGCCTTCAGCGCAGGCGAGTTCGCCATAAACGACATCGTGACTATCCACACCATGCGCACCAGTGCGCACGGTGTCGCCGACGCGCCGGATAGCTTCTCGACCACCGCAGGTGTTCAGAAAACGATCCAGCGCCGTGTGGTCAACGTAGATGTTGGCAACAACCGCCTGGCCTTCGACAAGCCGATCCTGGACGACTACACCACTGACCTGGGAACCAATCTGTTCGCCTACATCACCAAAGGCAAGCACATCCACGCCTCGATCTTCCTGGGTGGTCCCAACGGAGTCGTCAGCGGCGTTGCGCAGCCCCCCGAAGTCCACACGCCTCCGGTCGTAGACGACATCGAGGCCATGCACAGGTTCTCATGGGACGGATACCTGAAGTATCAGAGGTTCCGGCCCGAGCTGTACGAGGTCGTGTATAGCAGGGGCAGCACTCGCGTGAAGGGCAACAAGGTACTGTAGAGATGGCATCCATCACCTGGTCGGCCTTTCGGGATGGCCACATCCGGCCATTTCTGGACGACGTAGACATTGCCGACTTTACCAATCCGGAGTTGCTGCTGTACTGCACCTGGGCTCTGGACGACTTTACGCTGTGGTATCCGCGCAAACGCCAGATGACCCTGGCCAGCGGTACGAAGAGCTTTGATCTGCCAGAGGACTTTTTCCGCGTAGATCTGGTGCAATGGAAGCGCACCGACTATTACTGGAAATTCCTGGAGCAGATCCCGCGTCGGCCCGGTTACCAGTTCCCGTCTACAGAAGTAGATGAGGATAGCCTCCCGGTAGGCTACTGGGTGACGGATGACAAGCTTTACCTTGGCCAGACGGCCAAGGTAAAGTTCACGCTTTACTACCTTGCCTACTGGCCTACCCCATCGGGGGACGATGACACCATCGTCGTTCCCCGATGGGCACGGCAGGCGCTGACGTACTACGCCAGTGCTATGGCCCTGCTGCGTAAAAGTGTAGGCAACGCCAAAATCCGGCAGTGGAACAGAAAGGAAGACAGCGGTAAGCCGACCGATGAGCCGCTGAGTCCGGTGGTCAAGTACCTGCTTGAGCAATACAAGCAGGTCATCAGTGACCACGTCGGTGTTGACGACATCCAGATCTACTATGAAGGTAGGGGCTAATGGCGCACATCGTCTCTATCCTGTGTGATACGCTGGTCACTGAACTGGTGACCTATTGCCAGACCAACGTGTCCGAGGACGATCCCACCCGCGCCGTACTGGTACGTGGTGGCCGCCTCCAGGAAGATCCCACCAAGAACGTGGTCCAGGCGTTGGTCCACGGCAACGACCCAGAAGCGCCCGAAAAGTGGGAACATACCATCATCACCCAGGACCTGACCAAGTTCCTGACGGGCGGAATGGCCCAGGTGATGGGCATGTACGAGGTCGGTGGTGGGGAGCAATGGTGGAGACGATTCACAGTCGAGCTCCAGATGTTCTGGAAGGCCAAGAAGCTCAACCGCAATCAGGCGCGGGATGCAGCCCACCTGGTACTGGGCCGCGCGGAGGCGGCTATCAAGCAGAGCACTTCTGCCCTGGCTGCTCAGGCTGATGAGTTTGGCGAGCAGGCATGGGGTGTGTACGTGCGGCGCTCTCGATGCTTGGAGCGGGGAGGCCCGCCCAAAGATTGGATATGGAATGCGAGAATCTGGATCGAAATCGGCACGTCGAAGCCCTAATGTTTTGGCGCTTTTGCCAAAAGTGGTGGAGAACGCGGTAGACTACTACCGCATCGTCAGCGCCTTCGACGTGCTCAGAGATCGAGGCTACCCCGTTGGGTACGTTCCATACCCGATTGCCAGAAAGCTGGTGACAGAGGGCCACATGGACCCGGCGCAGTATGACGTGTTTGTGTTGTGTCGGGCGGCGTCGGTAGAATATGACACGCGTATCCTGAGATTCATTGAAGTCTTGCAGCAAGCTGGTAAGATCGTTATTTATGAGTCAGATGACGATTACACCAATGAGCACCGCAAGGCCACGGAGGGGAACGCCATCCCGGTGGCACAGGCGTGCGATGCCCTAACTACCAGCACACCCTACCTGGCCAAGGTGCTCAGGCAGCACAACAAGCATGTCTACGTGTTACCCAACGCGCTGAACTTTGACATTTGGGATAAGGTAGAGCGGCAAACCGATGAGAGGATCACCATCGGCCTGGCCGGGACCGGCACTCACTTCGAGGACTACAGGCTGGTTACAGATGCCCTATTCCGGCTGGCAGAGCGTGACGATGTGAGGTTTCTCATGGTGGGCTACACTCCCTATTACCTGGAGGACCTGCCCAACATGGAGTTTGTCAGCCCACGGCCGTACCCCGACTACGCCAAGGCGTTGGGCCGGGTGGACATCGGCCTGTGCCCGCTCGTGCCGGATGACGAGTTCAATCTGGCAAAGTCGGCGGTCAAGGCCCTGGAGTGGATGGCAGCCGGCGCGGCCGTCATTGCCCAGGACATGCCTGTCTACAGGCGAGTTGTCAACAACAGGTCCAACGGTCTTCTGGCGTCAGGAGACTGGTACGATAAAATCCTTCTACTCGTAGAAGACGAGCGCCTGCGCCACAAGCTGGCCCAGGTGGGAAGGAGGTGGGTTCAAAAACATAGAAACATTCGTACACTGGCCAAAAAGTGGTGGCGGGTGTACGAGGAGGTGTATCAACTATGAGTTCGACAGTAACCGCAATGACCGGCATCTTTGGCTGGGGATTGCAATTCAGTGATGTTTGCTCTATCAGCATGAAATGTGGCGACAAAGCTGGGATCAGCACCGAGTGGGACAAGTACAAGCCAGGCGGATCGGATAACGCCACCGAGCCCTGGTACCGCCACAAGGCATTGAACGTGGATGCAGGCATCGTGGATGACACCAGGGTCTCCGATGCTGAGGTCGGCGGAACCCCCTATCCCACTGGTGCCTACAAAGCCAGTGAGTTCTTCGGCGGCGGCGGGACTCTCCAGGTCCGCCTAGAGGATGCTTTCGCGTTGTTGCTGTACGCGCTGACCGGCTTTGCGTCTGACATGGGCGCGGTGGACGTAGAAGGCAACGCTGTGGCCAGTGTGGCCAGTCACCAGTTCCGGTTCCGTGCAGATACAGCGCTCAACTCTGTATCTCTGCCCTGGCTGGCCGTCAGGAAGTATCTCCCTGGCGCGGCAGCCGGCGAGGACATAGAGGAAATCGGCGTAGACTGCCGCCTGGCATCTCTGCGGATCGCCATTCCTCAGAGCGGTGTCATGGTGGCCACGCCCGCTTTTATTGGGCGCAAGGGCATCATGGCGGATTCCAGCTTCGATAACTGGAACGACTTCGATGCCTTCGATAGCCTGCCGATCAGCACCCAAGGCCACTTCAAGCTACACGACGAGGGCACCGTCGCTCCATTCGGCACTGGCGTTGGGACAGAGTACCCCGCCTTAGGGATAATGCTCGATTTCGCAAATGCTACCACCATGCCCCAGCAGGAGATGATCATCGGTGATTACCATCCCGATGACTTCGCCGTTCTACAACGCCGCTTGAGCATCCGCTGGATGTACAAGTGGCAAGATGACGTGCTCTACCGCCAAATTAAGGCGAACGCTGGGACCGGGGCCAGCATCGAATGGTCGCCTCTCGTCTACAAGAGCGCTTTCGAGTTGCTCCTGGAGAGCGCAGCCAGCATTCCTACCACATCGCAGCCGTACCAGTTCTACGTCCATGCCCCATCCGTCAACTGGCAGTCGGAGGGCAGCCCACGCCTGGCTGGTGGCGGCATGTTGGCCATCCCCATGATCGGCACCGTCCTGGAGCCTACCAGCGGCGACTATGCTGAAGTCCGTATGTGTCACGATGACGTCGCCTACCAGTGGGAAAGCTAATCTCAGGCGGTTCGTGCTGCTGCGCCACAAAGACGAAACTGGCGTTAGCGGTACGGGCATAGTGGCTGAGGGAGTGCAACTCTCCTCTGGCCACTGCGTGCTCACCTGGTTGACAAGCTACACGTCCATTGCGATCTACGACTCCGTGGCCGTGATCGAGAGAATCCACGGCCACGGAGGGTATACTAAAGTACAGTGGGTAGATAGCGATGGGCCATGTTATTCACGTCCCTGACTGGGACGCAAGACTACAACAGAGAAAGGAAGAGTACAAAATGGCACTGAACCTACCCGACCCTACGACTCTGGAGCAGACCATCAAGCTGCTCAAGGCTGACCCAACCGGCGACACCTTTGTACGTGTCAAGCAGGCCACGACAGGGGATAATGCTCAACGTTCGCTGCTATGGGCTAAGACCTCCCTGGAGTGGGACGATAAGGCCCAGGGCAGAGTAAGGCAATACAATGAGATCAGCCAGGCCCAGATCATGGCCGAGGAAGTTTGGCTGACCCTGTTGGAATGCAACATCGGGGATGAAGATGGCAAGCCGGTATTCCCGAATATAGACATCCGAGCCAGGCGGCCCAAGGACAACTTCCTGACTGCTTGGAATTCTTTGCCCTTCGAATGGGCACAGGAAATCCATGAGGCTGTTCTTGAGGCCAATCCGCAGTGGAACCCGAGGGCTAACGTTGATGTGGGGGAAGCCTAAAGGCCCTGGCAGAAGAGATCCTCAACTACTTTGTCTGTTGCAAAGAGGCTGAACGAGACGCAGCTATCTCTCTCCAGGAGCCGGAGTACCCATCTGCCCCCAGATTTCTATCGCTCTTCTTAGAGTGGAATAGCCTCGGCCAGCCTCTGCCTGTGGCTGGCGGCTGGCTGGATCAGCCTGCTTACTTGATGCGCGTACTGGCTACCGTCCGCGACGCCGTAGAAAGTGCGCGTGGAGCAGAGGTACCTTCTCTGCCGCCAGACGACTCTACTGATTCTATACGTAGACAAGGACCGCCTAGCCCTGGCTGGCCGCCGCCTGGGATGACTCGCAGTAAGACGATAGAGGGCTAATATGCCTCTCACCCTAATGCCTCGCGAAACCGTCAACATAATTCTGGAGGGCATGGAGCGCCGGGGCGAAATCCCGCACGCCTGGCGCGAGACCATGTCCTGGTATCAAAAGGTTTCTCTGGCCCACCAGATGCGTGGGCCAGAGGCTGCTGGGCTCGAATACAAGCGGGCTCAAGAATGGGGCGGACTGCCGGGCTCAGAGGAACTCTATGCACGGGAACCAGGCCAGGCCCCTACTCCCTTGGCTACAATGGGGGCCATCACCGGCTACGTTCAGGAGCCGGGTGGGGGCTGGCGAGTAGGCACAGGCCCAGAAAAAGTCCTCAAGCGCACCCGCCTCGCTGCGCAAGAAATCAATCTCCCCTCCTACTGGCCTAAACGCACCTCCTGGCTACGTCCTGCTGGGGGCGAGCCCACCGTAGGCGCAGATATCCCCACTGCGTTCATGCACGGCCTTCCTGCCGGGCAGGGCGCCATCTCCAGCATCGGCCCTATTGGGCAACCCGTTATTCGTCAAGTCCCCATCACACCCGGCTCCCAGGTGACCGCTCTCTCCCGCCCTGGCGTCTTTGCTACCAGAGGCGGCCAGCTTGAGCTAGGCCGTACCACGCAGGGGCTCATCGCCCAGCGCGTAGGCGACTGGCAACGGCTAGAGCTTACAGCCCCCCCCGAAATCGTCCCGTATAGTAGCCCGACCCGACCCGAAGTTACCCAAGCGTACAAATTTCAGATGTGGCAGTCGGAAGATCCCAGAGGCGGCACCGCTTCTGTAAAGATGCACGGCGTAAAGGCATTTGTGGGAACTGGCTACGATCCAGAGAAAATGATTGAGCCAGGAACGCTACAGCTTTTGCCCTGGGCGAAAGACGTCCGGCAGCAATACGCTGGCCTACTAGGAACACAATATGGGGAGGAGTGGACACGCGCCTATGCTGCCAAAACCGGCTACGAACTACCAGCAGGCGGAATAGAGTGGGGCGGCGAGGCTAGAGAACATGATCCCTTCCTTATGCGAGCAGGGCAGGAGTTTATAAAAGAGCATACAGGAATGAGGACCGTTCCCCTGACTGTCCATGAGCAAGCTCTGGGAAAATTTAAGGGAGGGGAATGGGCAGAGAAAACCGGGCCGTATTGGAAACAGATGCCTGCGGGCTTTAGGCCCCAGATGATCCCTGGTGGCGAGGGTCGCTTCCGCATCCTACAGGAGCAGCCTGTACTTGAGGCTCCCTTCCTCACCAGCTACCGCCGTGAGTTCCGAGGTGATCCCTTCGTCGGTGCGGAGGAGCTATCTTTCCTCCGCAGGACCCACCCAGAACAGGAGCAGCGTCTGTGGCAAGAGGGCGCAGAGAGGCGAGAGCCATTTGCTGCACTCTTCCGGGCACAGGCCTGGACACGAAGAGGGGCCGTGACCGGGCAGCGGCTGGGGGAGATGGACTGGGGCAGCATCATGGCACGCGGGCGCGAACTCTGGCAAGAGGAGCTAAAAGGCTCGTGGACGGGTGAGAGCGGCAGGGTGCCCGGTCGCTTCCTGACCCAGGCTGCCGGAGAGATCGCACCAGGGCCTATCAGGGTTCCTTTCGGCAAGCGCGAACTTATGCTGCCCGGGGCCGAGCAGATAACCCGGCTTGCAGGAGCGCCAGGACCGATGGGAGAGACGGTGCAGCCGCTCATGTCGGCCTTCCGGCGCTTGATGGAAGCAGGCGCGATGTCTCAAGACCCGTTCGGCACACCTGTGGAAGCCGAGGGGCTGCGCGGTGCCGTGCGCCAGACGTGGTTAGCAGGCAAGAGGCTGCTCTCCCGTCCCGGGGTGCAACGCGAAGTTATCGGCACTCACCCCACATCAGCATGGGAGGGGCCTATTTTGGGCCATACCGGACTTGCTGCGGGAGAGGAGATCTGGGGAAATCTGGCTTTGGAAAGGGCTTCTGGCGCTCGCACTCCAGAAGACTTTCAAGAGTTGGCGGCCGGGCTTAGGGAAGGAGGCCCTTTCAAGGGCCTCGAAGGCATGGGATGGCGGAGACCCGTCTCCGATCCGATGGGCCAGATTGGCCGGCCAGGCGTCCGGCTGTTCACCGAAGAGATGGCCTCCAAGCGAGGCATGGACGTGGAGGGCCTCGGCGCTGGCGTCATGACCAGTATCTGGACCTCGTTTGAGCAGCGTGGAGACACGGATGCCGACCGTATGATTCGAATGCTCCAGCGGGCGGTGCAGTGGTCAGAAGGCAAGCCTATACTGGAGAGGCTCACCACTGGCGTTGCTCGTGGCCTGGGCCGAATCAGGGGTATCTCCGAGGATTTGATGTTGCACGCACCAGAAGAAACACCCGCAGGCAGCCCATTGCAGCAAATCTTCGGCTCCACTGCCAAATGGAACGAGGCCCGCGCCTGGATGGAGGAGGTACAAAAGTTTGGCAACGTCCAGGACGTAATGGACTGGTACGGCGAGCAGGGAGGCCAGGTAGTCAGCCAGCGCCAGCTTGCTCAATCTGTACAGCGCGGCCTGGAGGCCAAAGAAATGATGGGCCGCACCTATAACCGTCTTGGGCGCGAGCTGCTACCCCACATGATGGGTACGCCAGAGGCCCAGTCTGCCTATCGCCAGACCTTTGCCGGACCCTACCAGCGCACTATCGACCAACTATCTCTCAGCCCTGGCATGAGGACTTACCTGGAGATGCAAGAAAGCCTCAGTATGACCCCCAAGGGCCGGGGCTACGGCTTTGCCAAAGTCTTCTCCCCGTACTCCCGCAGCGAGAAGGGAGTGTGGGGACCCGAGCTAATGAAGCTCGGTGGATGGGGCGAAATTGGGACCCATCTGACCGGGGCACTGATGGGAGCGACCGAGATACCGGAGCAGGCGCGAGCCTTCCTGATCGGTGGCCAGCAATACCACAAGCGAGTGCAGACCATGATGCAGGAAGGAGCGCAGCCAGCCGGAATTTTGAAGATGATGGGCGAAGGCAACGTGCTGGCTGGTATGCGAGCTGGTGGGCCGGCCATCCAATCCACGATGGCTCGGCTGAAATCCAAGCAGCGGACGGGCGAGACCACGTATGTGGACTACCAGGGAAAGCTCCGTACTACCTATATGCCCGAACTGGCAGAGCAGCCTGCCGCTGCGCGAGCAATGGCGGCATTGGGGCAGGCAAAGCGCAAAGTGCTTCAGCTTTTTGGCCGTCGCGGATACAGAGACGTGCCAGGTGTAGAGGGCTTGCTGAGCGCAACCCCAAAGCAATTCGAGCAAGCCCTGACGGGTATCTCCGAAGCTCTCACCACAGAGCAGCAGGCTGTTCTTGAGAGAGCGGGGGTCTCGCTCGGCCTGGGAGCGAGTGAGGAACTCGCAGCTCTTCCAACGCAAGCGCCAGCACCCACCACGATGCCAGAGGAGGTAGCGCAAGCTCCCCCTACTGCTGTATCTCCCTACGGTCCCGGCATGGCTCCTCGTCAGTGGCGGGCAGCGGATATGCCGGTCATAGATGATTCTGGATTGCGAGCGGCCATAGCTGCTGGCGGGGCAGCGCCTCCGACCGGGGGTGTGCCCCCTGGAGGTGGCGGCAGGAGAAGGGCTCCACCTCCACTTAACTTCCCTTCTGGCGGTCTACCAGTTGAAGAACCATCTGGTGGCCGTCGGACTGCCGAGTATCAGGGCGGCCTTAGAGAGCACGAGCACATTTCGCGCGGGCCATATGGTGAGGCCTCAAGGTCTCGCTGGACCGAAGAGAGATTCGCCAGTCAGTGGCACGTCGGCCAGCTTGGAGCAGTAGAGTCTCAGATGGGACGGCACGGCGGCGGTGTCCAGGCGGCCACGCTCGGACTGGCCGGTGCCTTCACGAAGCTCCAAAAAGTAGTAGATGAGGGACGGGAACTTAGAAAAGATGAGGCCCAGGAAATCAGGGTAGCCATCAAGGGCTTCAAGACTATGCGACCGATGGTAGAGGAATGGGGTCGCCAGGCTGCTAAGCTGGCCGCGCTGTCAGGCTCCCAGGAGTATGGTGAGCAGGTCAGCCGCGTGCGGGAGGGTCTGGCTCCTCTGGAGGCTGGAGTGACGGCGGGTCGTCTCCAGGAGCGCGAGATGGAAATGCGGCTAGGCCAGATGGGTATTGCTAGAGGAGGACCGCCAGCTCCTGGCGGCATTGTCGGACTTGCCCAACGCGCTTGGGGAGGTCTGGGCGCAGGCGTCAAGAAAGCGGTCGGCGGTTGGGGCATGATGTACCTCAACCGTATGCGCTCTATGTTCATCTCGCCCGTGCAGCAGGCTGTAGGAGAATATGCGGGCCAGCAGCTTCAGGCACAGCAGGCCATGTATGGGGCTGGTCTTCCCACCGGCATAACTGGAGCTCCTATTGACATACTTCAATCCAGGGCTCAGATGGCCCAATTTCGGGGAGGGGTAGGTGAGGCCGGTTGGCAAGCATGGGGTGGCCTGACGGGAAAGTTTGGCGGCCAGAATCAGCCGCTGGCGGCTGGCCTAGCTATTGGTGCTCCTGCTATGGGTGTGGGTCTAGGAGCCGCTTATCTGTTTGGTGGACCTGTTGGATGGGCGGCTGGCCTGGGCACGGCCGCCGTAGGCGCGGCGGGCTATCTGGGTGGCGCTGCCAGGGACCGAGAAGCCATTGGTCTAGCCCAGGCGCAATGGCAAAGGCAAGCGCAGGGCATGGGCCTCATAGAGCGAGCCGGACAGTTCCCCGGGTGGTTACAGGAAAACTGGCGTGGGGGCATGGGCATACTGACTCAGCGGGCACTCCCTTGGTTTCTTGGCCAGGGACAGCCAGGCCAGAGAGCAGAAGACATTGCCTATGGCCAGCAGATTCAGCGAGGTGACCTCGGCCAACTCGTAGACCCCGAGGGCCGTATGGCTGCCATGCAGTATTTCAACCAGCAGGTGATGGCTCCCCAACTGCCTGGCATGGAGCCTGCCCAGGTTGGCGGGCTCACCGCTGCGTATATGGCCATGACAGGCCAGCAGGTCACGGGCCAATTTAACCAGCAGCTTATGGTGCAGGCAGGTCAACGGGCGCAGATGCTCGGCGTCCAGCCAGGCGCGGCCTTTCAGCCGTTTCAACAAGTGGCGGGTCAGTTCGGCTATGGGCCTACTGCTGGCATGGCCGAGGCTATCAGTCGCTACGCTTTGCTTCCCCAGGGGGTGAGCGAGCAGGCTAGGATCGGGGGCGTCTTTGCAGAAGAGGCAGGAATGGGTCAGGTACCTATTCCGCAGATGGGCGAAAGGGAGCGCCAGCAGTATCTGTTTCAATTGCAGCAGGTCGCTCCATTGGCGCGTCAAGCCCAGGAGATGCTTGGCATCCAGTTTGAGCCAGAGGCTTTTGAGACTGGCGGCTTTTTGGAGCGATTGGGAGCGCCTGAGATGGGGCCGACCCGGAGACGGCTTGGGCAACTCCTCGGCGGCAACCAAATGCTATGGTCTCAGATAGCCCGCACTCGCTACGGCAAGGCGCTAGGCATACCTGAGACGGTAGCTCCCTCCGGCCTTAGATGGGGTACTGAAGAGCTTTGGGGCCTCCAGGATCAGATGACAGAAGCGCAGCGAGCCCAGCGGGACGTTGGCCTTACCCGACAACAGGAGCAATTCAGATGGGCGGGGGAATATACACTGGGTCCCGGTGGGACTGCAGAAGCTCCAGCGCCCGGTGGCATCTGGTATCTCGAAGACCAGATGCGAAGCCTCCAGCGAGGACGTCAGGAACAGGGCTTTGCCTTCCAACAGGCAGGCTTCGAGCAAAGCCAGCGCCAGTGGCAAGAATCGTTTGGCCTGGGCCGCCAAATCTTCGAGGCCCGGGTGGGCTGGCAGGCCGAGGACGTGGCCAGACAGGACGAACGCAGAGACATCCAGTGGGATTGGCGCTTCGAGGACCTGGCGCGTACAGAGCAACAGTTCGACGTTACCTCTGGCTGGCGGCGTGAGGACCTACAGCGTGGTATCCGCTTCTCTACCGGCCGGCAGCGCATCGAGGCCGAGCGGCAATTGAAGAGATTCAACATCCAGACCGAGTGGAAGGGAGAGGGCTTCGACATCCAACGGGGGCGCATGGAAGAGCAACGCGGCTGGGGCGAAGAGGACTTTGACATTCAGAAGGGGCGCAACGAAGAGCTTATCAAGCTCCAAAGGGAGCGCTTCGACATGCAGCAGCGCCACCACGACGAGGACGCCAAGCTGCAGGCAGATCGCTTGAAGGCGACGGTGGAATATTACCAGGAACAGAAGCAACTGGAAGATGAGCGGATTGCTCTCACCCGCACGAATTGGGAGAGGCAGCGCGAGTGGCAGGGGGAAGCCCTTACCGAGCAAGAGGCATACAACAAACTCGTAGATGAGCTCATGGACCAGCAGAAGGAAATCACCCGCGAGCAACAGCTCCGAGTCGCCCAGGCTCAGAAGATTCTCATGTTTGCAGACGAATTCCTCAAGTCCGCAGATGAGAAGCTCAAAAAGATGGATGACTACCTCGGCGGCGAGGACACGGGCGGTTTGGTGGGGCTGTTGGAATCCGCCATTAGCCGCCACCTGGGTAGGGCGCTATTGCTCACTCACTAGATGGTCTATCGAGTAACGAGCCGATTATGAGGGCCACGACCAGCAGGGTCATGGGGCCTACTACACAGAGCGTGGCCCAGCAGTTCTGAAGTTCTTTCATGGCGGTTCTCCTTTCTACGTTAGATTATATCACACACAAGGTGCGATGGCAAACGCTTTTATTTCACTCAACAGCAAGCGATACAAGATTTCCGCTCTCGGCTACGAGCCAGAGGCAACCACGCCCCGGCGCATCCGGCGCGGGCTGACCGGCAAGGATTTCTCACAGCAAGCCGCCAATCCCGTCAAGCGGTGGCGATACCGACTGAAAGTGCCCTGGGCGGGCGACGCCACCTGGGGGGATCTGGAGGACCTGGAGACGGCCGAGGCTGCTAACTATGTGGCTTTCACTGATCCGCACGGGAACAACTACAACATCTACTTCGAGGTTCCTCTGGTAGAAAAGCCTAAGCAACACGCCAACCTGGATGGTGCTGATGCCGAGTACCTCATAGATGTACAAATAAGAGAGCGCAGGAGCTAGGAATGGCGGACACTATTACCTTGGAAACACTCGATCTCAAACTGGACGGCATTGCAGACGACATGGCCGAGATGAAAACGATGATCCATGAGATGAACGGCCGGCAGCGGATAGACCACGACCGCATTGTACGTCTGGAGGAACGGGTATCAACACACGCCCGTATCCAGGCAGCCCTGAGCACAGTGTTGGCCGCAATCTCAGCGGCCAACGGCAGCTTTATGAAATGAGAACCGACGTTGACGCTGGAATCATAACTGCATACCAGCAGGACATGACGCCCTGCGCTCGCATCACTGTAGAGAATGACCTCATGCCATTTTCTCTCTATTCTGGGTCGGCCAACGACCCGGATAATTGGTGGGCGCACGATGCGAAGACATTCACCAAGTCCGGGACGACCTACGTGCTTAGAGCCAGAGCTACTGGCAGTGATCTCCAGTACCAATTGCTGGACAACACCGAGGTACTGACTGCCGCCAACTGGGAAAGCTGGACCTCGACCGGCATCACCGAGGCGAACATCAAAGGGCCGAACGACTGCGGCGTGGCCGTGGCCGTGGCCGACACTGGCAAGGCCCAGATCTTCCACTTTGACGACGCTGGCGATCTGAACGTGACCGAGTGCGCCGACGTACTTGCTGGCTCCCCTGTGTGGGGTGCACCAGCGCAGATCTACGCCGCTATAGGCAGCACTCAGCGCACCGTGGCAGCCTGTAGACTAGATGAGTGTTTCTTCGGAGTTCGTGGCGTGGTAGGCTCCAACTCCGAGAGCCTATTCCGTGCCTACAACAGCGGCGGCTGGGCGTACAAGGTGTGGCCGCTGCACTCCTGGTGGTTTTGGGGGAAGGACTCACGCGGGGGTGACTGGGGCTGGAATGTGTGGGGAGGCATGGGCTGTGTCGAGCTAGACGGCAAAGTCCTCATTGCGCTTGGAGCCTTACGTCAAGGTAACACCGGCATACCCAAGCAGCAAGGTGTGTTCACCTTCTTCTTCCAGGAGGGCGCAGCCTGGGGCGACGATGGTATCTGGTGGGACGCAGGCACCATCAGTCTGGCCGACTACGAGGATGATAATTGGTTCTTCGACCTCTTCGTGCGGGCCTCCCTCGTTGACGGCAAGGCTCACATCACCTTCCGGCATGAGGATGAGCCTACCGATCTCTCCCAGACAGAGACGGCCCAGTCTGTACCCCGCTTTCGCTTCGTGGCCTACTCACGCTCCGGCGACGGCCACCACTGGAGCGAAATGCGCTACGTCACCGACAACTACCAGGAGAGCGGCACCGGTCCCCTTTTACACGTAGACAACTACGTCTACATGCCCACCTACCAGGACGTATACCGCGCCCCGGCCACGTCGAAGGTGGGCATGACCAACTCCTCGGTGCGCGCCACCCTGGACGAGTGCTACAAGGCAGCCTGTCAGGTCTCTGCCCGGCGCACTCTTGGACGGGCCACGTTGAGCATCGCGGAGGCCAGCAACCTCAATGCGTCTACCATCGTCAAGCCTCTCAGCCGTGTTTTCATCGAGCTTGGCGCGGTGGTCTCCGGGACGCCTACTTATGAGCAGATCTGGCAGGGGCGGTTGGCCTCACCCGACGACCACTGGGTTAGCGAGGACCCTCCCTCGGACGAGCGCATGATCACCTGCGCCGACGATCTCTACCAGTTGACGATGGCCAAGGCGATGGATAATGTGGATTATCTGCCGCAGGAGCGCATAGCCGACGACCTGAGCGACTACAGCTACGTCCGCTCGGTGGGGGGCACCTGGAAGCAGGGCGCCACCACGGTCTGGGGAACCACGATTTGCGTGGTGACCATCTACGATGCCAACCAGTTCGCAGCCGGGCGTGGCTACGGCGTGGCGTTCGTTACTCACACCCCTACCCTGAACGGTATGATAGAAGCCGATTTTGCCGTACATAAAGGCGGCGGCAACGACTACGGCTGTGGCAGCGATCCCATGAAGGCGGGGCTGGTGGTGAGAGGCTACGACAAGCATCGCTTTATGATGTTCTATTATGACAACCAGACCGACAAGCTGGCCCTGGGCCGGGCCTCTCACGACGGCAGCACCGGCACCACCTTCGACTGGGTGCTGACCGGGATGCAGACCGGAGCCCTCGGTTGGCAGAATAACAGCAAGAGGAGCCTGCGTGTCCTGGTGTATTACGGCCGCATCGTCTGCCAGTACAAGCTGGAGGCGGCCACCACCTGGACGCACGCTTTCACCTACGAGTTCAACCCCTCGGCCGAGTACCCAAACGACGACGTGCAGGAGCCGGGGTATATGGGCTTCTTCGGGCACGGCACTAACGAAGCGTCGGAGTCTGAGCGCAGCCTGGTCTACTTTCACAACCTCCGCTTTGCGGGTGGAGATTACGACAAGACCGTGGAGGAGCTCGCCAAGTATTGCTTCGCCTACGGCGACGTCCACGACTTCAGCCGCTTTGAGGATCAGATCAGCGACGACTTTGCCGCTGCTCTCAGCACCGACGACTGGAAGACGGCTACGGCAGACGGGACGTGGCAGGCTACGGGAGGGGTGCTGGAGGGCACAGCCGGAGCCTCAGCCTGGGCGGAGTTGCTCTGCACCGAGACCATGACCAATCCGGTGGTCGAGTGGGATATGAAGCTCGGCTCTGGCGAGAAGGGCGGGGTGATCGTCCGTGCTCTTGACGAGGACAACTACATGAGCCTGGTGGTCACCCAGGGGGCGCAGGGCACGGCCCGGGCCACCCTTCACAAGAATGAGTCCAGCGTGACCACCATAGACGACTGCCTCATCGCCTGCGGGATCCCGGCCGGCGCGTGGTGCCACTACACGCTATTTTCCCACGACAATTGGATAGCCCTGTGGCTGGAGAGGCAACTGCTGGCCGTGTTCTACGATGCCAGCCCCGTCTTCACCGCTGGTTACGTGGGACTGTGCTGTTACAACTGTACGGTAGAGTTTGATGACTTCAGGATCCCGGGCATGAAGGAAGTGCCGGAGTTCATGACGTTCGATACCGGCAAGGATATGTTGAGCACGCTCAACGGGATGCTGGGGCAGAGGCATATCCAACTTTTTATGGATTATGTCGGCAGGCCAGTGATGGGCTACTTCGGCAGCCGCGACGGTCTGACCGGAGGGATCACCTATGAGGATCGTGTCTGGCTCAATCATCGGGTGCGACAGAGGGGGCTCACCCACTGCCGGGTGCACGGCGCAGAGGGATGGGCCGAGTATTGGCGTGAATCCGAGCTAGACGACGGCTACACAGCCTACGAGGACATCCATTGTCCGGACATCTTCATCAGATCGGCCATGTACGACGAGGCGCGCCATCACGTGCGGAAGGCCCTGGAGCTATCGGAGCAGTGCAACTTTGACGTGCGGCCCGACTTGCGTCAGGAGCCAGAGGACGTCTGCACCATCGTAGCCGCTCAGCAGAGCATCAATGATCAGTACGTGATTGACGACATCACACTGACCATCGAAATCGGGGAGCAGGTGGCCGTAGAGGGACAGATGGGCACCAGGAGATATACGGTTTTGTGACAAAATTGTCACACTTTTGACATGAAACTGTAATGTTTCATGAGTTGGAATTCAGCGTAAAAGGTGGTATAATGTTGGTAGACACTGAAAGGAGAGTGCCATGCGAAAGAAAATATGTGTGCTCTTGCTCCTCACGGTGTTTGCTACAACGGGGAGCACGATGGCACAACCGACCTTACCAGAAGTAATTGACTCTCGAACCAAGGATCTTATTGAGCGGGGCTACAACGATGGGACCATAGACTCCGTAGCTCCTGACCGGACCGTGGCTGCCGTGCGTCATCACGGCAGCTCTAAGCTGATCACCAACATCATGTTCACCGATCAGATTGCCAACGAGCACCGTGTTGCCGGTCGGCGCTGCAAGATGGGCGTCTACGGCTCCAAGATCGTCATCATTGCTACCCTGCCGCCTTCTGCCCGGCCTGGTGACATCTTTGCCAGCACGACCATCTTGCCCGAGGTGCCGGACAACTTAGCCCTCGTCGCTCACAGCGACGGCTGCTATTGCTCCTGGGACTCTGTGCCAGGAGCAGCCTACTACGAGATCTGTAGCGATAGCACTGCTGCCGGTTCCTCTCCTGTGCAGCGGGCCTCCAGTGATGCCACTTCTGTCACCATCCCCTACTCTATCACCACCGACACCTACTTTGCAGTGCGAGCCGTGAGCTATGCCGGATATACCGGCGACCTGTCTGTTTTCCTGACAGACTCGACTGCACCACCCACGCCTGGCGGCTTCAGTACAGCTAGTCAGATAGGTAGCGTCCTTCTACAAGTAGATCTAGGCACGGACACCGCACACCTTGCCGTTGGATTCAAGGAGTTCATCGGCTACCGTGCTGGCGATATCAGCGGTGGTGGCTCTACGGAGATAGGCCGCTTCTCTGATAGCACCTGGCTCTAGAGATGGAGATGGGCACGGAGGCGTATTTTGCTATCTCTGCGATAGATTGGGCCGGGAACGAGAGCGCCAAGTGCTCCTGGACATTGGGCCAGAGCCTGCGCGAAAACGCCTTGCAGGACGACTTCGCCACGTATGGTGGGGACGAGGTGGCACAAGTCGCGAGTTTAGGGTTGTGGTGGTTGAAAGTAGCCGACTTTGAGGAAGACGAAACCTGGGTTGGATCTTACTCTAGTCCCGATGTTGTTCACTATGTAGCGGGGACCCAAGGTCTTCTGTTCGACGGCATGCCTGCCTCTTCCTTTGTCTTTGCTTATCTGGAGTATTCGCCAACGAAGGATTACAGCGCTGATCTTCGTTTTACCGACGATGACTTTATCTATATCACGGTCTATATCAGCAGCGTACCTGCGAACTATGCCTATATGGGTATTCAGATAAGGACCTCCTCCGCTAATTATTTCCACAAATATTGGATTAAAGACGACTGGAGTGTAGGTTGGAACTACTGGAAGATCAAGAAGTCAGATATGGGAGTGATCGGAAGTCCCGATTGGTCTGTCATCGACCGGCTTGCTGTTATGGTCAGTACAGGCGATAACGGCGCAGATCCATTTGAGATTACCGTCGATGATTGGCGTATCGTTAAGGCCGATCCAGACGATGCCGCAGTTGGCAACGATACAGGCGAGGCTTGGGATTTCTCAGGAGGAGAGTGGCACGTCTATGGACCTAGCGAGGCTGGGGTTGATGTGCCCTACTCGCTTGGGCAGATCAAGGACGCCGGAGGCTCCACAGAGTACGTGGCAGCCTATACCTCGAAGGAATTCAACAGCGCGGGTGATGGATTCCGGTATATAGGCCGGGTGAGGGCTTTCAAGGCCGATGGCAAAGCAGGGCTTGCCTGGTCGATCCAGACCATGACCGAGGGCAGCGAAGACCTGTACGTCGTCTACCTGGATACATCAGACGATAGCATCCACCTACAGAAAGCAGTAGCGGGTACTTACGGTGACCTGGCCACCGCCGTAGACTTCACTTCTGCGCCTGACGCCTGGTACTGGATCGGAATTCACCACAAAGGGAACGCCATCAAAGTCTACGTGTCAGATGGGCCGGCAGTGTTCCAGGCCGTCAACCTCAAATTCTCCGTCACCGACACCACCTACACCCAAGGGCGGGTAGGAGTGTGGACGGAGGATTCCAAGGCTCGCTTCACCGATCTGCAGGCAGGCTCGCCGGATTTTGCCTACAGCACGTACCTGGCAATGGTGATGAAGGAGGGGGCGGGGTATGGACAAGCGGATTTTGTTTGTGCCACTGAAACTCAGGGGCAGCGGTTGGAGGATTGGTTTTCAAGCGGCGCCATCGTTCTCTGGGACAATTCCGACGTCTGCCCGACTGGCTATACCCGTGTGGCGGGAGCAGACAATCGGGTGCTGTACGCCGTGGCGGCAGGGGCGGGGGGTGTGGCGGGGACGAGTACGCATTTCCATTACATGCACAACGAGGGGCTCTACACGAACAGGCTCATGGGCCAGTGGGTTGGTTGGGGAGAGACCGCAGACCGGATGCATCACTGGAGTACGGGCGGGGAGAAGTCTTACTACATACTTGATCGCTACACGGACAGCCAAAGTCATCTCTATTTAGCTTACAAGGTGCTCGTCTGAGAAAAGGACTAGCCGCAGTTGTGGCTGGGGGAGGAACGATGATTCCGATAATAGAAGAAACTGTGAGGCCGGGAGGGGTCGGCACATACGGTATCGGCTGCGTGCCGACGCTCGATCCCGAAACCATGACGCTGGCTATCGGCCCCGGCGTCATGCGGATAATTGGCGAGGACAACGAGCTACGAGAGGAGTTTGTCTTTCCTGGAGGCCAAGTTACGCTGCCTCCAGAGACAACCGAGGTGCATCTTGGCAGACGGCGGAGTGATGGGGTAGCGATGATCATCGTCAATTGTGGCAAGGGCGTTAATGATGTGACCTACGAGCCAATCCACATGGTTCTTCATCTTGGAGACGTTGGCTGGATTCTATCCCACTGGCGCTGCACCAAAGCGGACCTGCCACGTTGGGCGCAGACACCGTATAAAACGCCACCTGATCCGGCTCAATTCGCAGGAGCCGCCGCTGAGGTGGCCATCGTCGCGGGTTGGCCAGAGCATTTGCGGGCGTCGCTGGCCAGGCAGAAACTTGCAGAGGAGGCGACGATACGACTGGGAGTGTTGCTGCGGAAGCAGGGGAAGTGGTCTGATGCTGACAAGGAGAGCGCGTTAAGGGACATCATTGCAGCTTCCCCTGATGTGGAGTTGCCCGACTGGATGCTAGAGGAAGTAGAAATTTAGGGGGCTATCTTGTCCCGAAGGACGGAGAAAAAGTAGGCCATGCGCTTGTCGCGCTCGCGCACCTGGCTTTTACTGACGGCTTCCAGAGTGATCCTGGAAGCCTCTTCTATTCTGGCTACGAAGGCATCCTCGTCCAGGCCGGTCTCGTCCCAGATGTTGTAGGCCTGCTGGATGTTGCTCTTGAGGTGCTTCAGGTCTCCCAGTTTGCGGGAGACCTTTTCAACTGAGACTTCCATAAAGGGACTGGTAGGCTCATTATCCCAGACTGTTTCAGGTGAAAAGGTCGGAAGGTTCGAATTCGAATTTTCTTTCTCTGTGTTAGTCTCTGTGTTAGTCTCTGGTATAGGTTGGGTCATTTTGACCTGTTCCATTGGGTCATTTTGACCTGTTCCATGAGGGCAAAATGACCCTTGGGTCAAAATGACCTGTGGCTTTTCTTCCTCCTCAAGTGTTTGGAGGTTCTCATAATCAATCCTGTACCAAAGGGTTTTGTCGTACTTCTTCTGGTTATACTTGCTGGTGGCCACCAGCAAGCGTCCGCGCCCTGGCGCTGGCTTTCTTAGCGCAGTTAGGGCGCGTTTGATTGTCGCCACGCTCCAAAATGGAAAGTTCTCCTGCCAGTTCTCATAGGTATTGTAGACCCACCAGTGTCCATCTCGGAAGTGCTTTTGGCTTTGTCTCTTCTCGTAGTGTAGAAGCCAGTAGTGGATCTGCTGGAGAATGATAGCCTCATTGAGCCCGATCTTTATCGCTAGTTGCGGCAAGATCATCAGGGGCTTTTCGTCAAGTAGGAGTTTACTCATTGTTACTGCCTTCTACACTGTAGAACAACAAAGACCGACGCCCTGGGCGGCCCCCGGCGAATGAAGGCGTTTGGGGCTGGCGTGCCCCCTGGTGAAAGGGGCCGCCCAGGATGCCGGTCTCGTTTTTGATGTGTCGGTTTGTTGCCCTTCATTCGCCTAACGTCTCTTTCAGCCGTGGGCCGCCACCCCACAGCCGAAACAATTGTATCACGGGTGAAACTATCTGTCAAATTTCTCCCGCCATTGGACAAACAAGATCCTGGCCTGCTCGCAGTGCTCCCGCAAGCATAAAATGCGTCGGCGCATGTCTTCTGCCCGCTCTATGCCGGGGGCAATGAGCGCCAGCCGCTCTGGATGACGGTGCTGCACCTGGCGCAGCCGTAGGTGCAGCTCGTCGCAATCCTCAATGAGCATGGTAAGATCGTCGTAAGCCATGATGAGTGCCAGGGCGTTCTCCCAATTCTCCTGACGCCTGGCCTCTTCCTTGGGTAGCCGACCCGCCCTATTGCTCTTCATCCTGCCTCCGGGCTGACAGTTCGGCCCGGGCCTGCTCATCTTGTGCGGTCGCCCGTCTCTCCAGGTAGTCATCCAGGATATAGCAGCCCCAGACAGTGCCACCGCCGAAGGCGACGACGCCCCAGAAGGCAATGAGGACGATCCAGGGCATTTCTCTATAGAGCGCCCACCACACAAGCAAGCCCGAGTAGCAAAGTCCCAGGCCCAGTACTCCGCAGGTATACGTCTTTGGCGGCTTCAGGCATTGGCCAAAGATTTGACTCCAGGGTATATAGTGAAGCCCCACGAAAAGAAGCCCTGTAATCACCCACACGATTGCCATTTCTCCGTACATTATCTCCTCCCTTTCTACGCTGTAGAAGCTCAACCTTAAATTTGCCAATTGAAATAACACAATTTCGGAAACCATGCTATAATGAAACCAGGAGAAGGAACTATTTCAGGTTTGGGGGATTCTGTGGTATAATCCCCCAGGGAAGGAGACTTCATGACAATCAATGATGACACACTGCGCTCACGTTTACGGAAGCTCCGAGAGGCACGTGGGATGACCCGGGAGGCGGTTGCTCAGCGAGCGGGTGTCAGGACCTCCACCGTCTCTCTGCTGGAGAACGGTGACCGAAGGAACCCCCACGTCTTCACCCTTGTCAAACTTGCGCCTGCATTGCGCACAAGCGTCGATTATCTGGTGGGGCTCACCGACGACTCTACTGCGCATGGACTCTCCACTGTTGACGGGGAGTTGCAGGCAGTGATCAATCTGTGGCCCGAGCTGTCGCCGGACGAGCGACGACTCGCAGCACGGTTTGTCTCATTGCTGCAAGGGTAGGCAACGAGTGAGAGGGGGAGAGAAATATATAAAGAAGTGAGGAAATTATGGCAGACACATCGTCGTCTCTCCAGCAACTTGCGGCACTGTGGCCGCTTCTATCGGAGGAGTGGCAGGTTTTCATCCTCGATCTGATTCGCTATCTGACGGAAGGGACTCCAGTACCTGCTGCTGTCCTGCAGCCTCTAACTGCTCTGATGGAAACCCAACAGGCACACCCCTCCTTCTCAGGATAAGATACGCCGTCTCTGCGTCTGGGTTCCTCACCCAAAACAGAGCATAGCCCTGGGTCACTACGCGGGCGTAGACTTCTATGCCTGCTTCATTCAGGATGCCTTCGCAATCCTCTCCCGTCCAGCCGCTGGCAAGTGGCACAGCAAAGCACTTGCCGAACAGAAAAAATTGATGGCTGCCAAGCTCGACCAGGGCGGTGATCCCCCCCACGACGTCGAAGTTAAGCAAGGCATCCTCCATTGTGACCAGAGCGTCGTCCAGTGGTTGAAAGATATTGTCCATTTAGTCTCCTGGGTAGTCTATCTCTTTCTGTGTCATGGTCATGTGCTCCCCTCCATCAGGATTCGGGCGGTCATTGGGGCACCCTAGTCTTTAATGATTCGGAACTCAGCCTCCGCAGGTGCAGATAGCAAGTATTCATTGCTTAACCCTGGCATCGCATCTATCACATCGGCCACGATGGGAATATAGCCATTGGCCCTAGATGCTTCTGGCAGTTCAGCAAACCCAAATAGAGCATCGCCCATTGCTGGATGAAAAAGTGCCATCTCCAGAATCGGCTTGAGCATGTGGCGCAGGTGACGCAGCGCTTGCCACTCAGCCAAGGTATCAGCATCCACCCGCTTTTTTTGTCTCCTGCGAGTGACCGTTTTGGTGCTATCTCGCTTTTGTGGCATAAGTGCCTTGACGACAATTCTGACCGTTCGGCCCCGCCAGGGAAAGCGAAGCGCCCAAGCTGGCCTGCCCTCCACGATACCTCTCTGCGGCTGGAATCCCTCCACCCCAGCAGATAGAAGCATCCCCATGATCTCGGCCAAGGTCTCCTGGGCTGGCACCGCTGTACCCCAATAAGGGGCATCTTCTGCAAAAATTGTCATACTGAACCTCCTGGCGGCGCGATAGACACGGGCGACCTGGCAGAGACCCACGCCAGCTCGCACCGAGTCCCCGACGTCCCCCGCAGGCCAAACGTCAATTGGCCTGCTTTTATTTCAATCGAGAAACAGATCGGGACGAAGGCTAGGAATATGAGAATCCCTAGCCCAATCCCCCAAAGTAGCATCCTATCCATTTCTTTCCTCCTTTTTCTTCCTCTCCACAATTACCCTGGCTTCGCAGCCGTACTCCTCAAATAGCTCCTTCTTGCTCATTTTACCTGGGCGGGCAGGCAGGCGGGCAGGCGGGCAGGCAGGGGGGAGGGTTTTTGGTGGCCCGGCTGCCCGGGGCAGGGCAGCGAGAGCAGGAATGTGCTTCGCAACGTCCTCGAAGGTGGCTATGTCGGGATGCAGACGGCGGCTCCCGTCTGCCTGAGGAATGAGTATCTCCTGCAATGTGACCGTCATTTTCTGCCACATTCCCCTGGTAATCTTGCTGGTGCCTACGCGGACGGCAGTGATGGTCGAGCGAGACCAGACACCCTCGTTGTCGAGGGCTGCCTGGATCGCTGCGCCGATCACCTGCGGGGTGACCATTCTCTGCTGCGCTGGCGATGGCAGTCGGGGCGCACTCGCGCCAGGTCCCCCGCCACGAGCTATCGTGTAGGGATTCTTCTTCCCTGGCCCGTACACCGTGATGTCCGGCGCTGGCAAACCAAGGGGTGGTTGCGCCTGTGGTGGCGCAAAGGTCTCCACTATGCGGTAGCTGCGTAGGCCGTCCATCATGGTGTCGAGGTCGCCCCAGGCCTGGCTGCAGAAAGTGACCAGACCGCAGATGGCCGTAACCACGAACCAAGTTAGAATAGACCAGTCGAAGGGTATACCCTTCGCTGTCAGCGTGTAGAGCAGGCCCCCGCCGATTGCGGCGACTGCCCCCTTTAGGGCCGACATCAGAAGGCAGGCTAACACCTCTTCTGCAGTTAGCGCCCGCGACTGGCCGTATTCTTCTCCTTTGTGGAGAGTTGGCTGTGTTGGTGGCTGCTTTGGCTCACCTAGGAGCCAGCTTAGCAGTCCCATTTTGATCTCCTTCCCTTACTGAGCAAGCAGGCTCGCCAATAGATACATAAGCCGATATGCCCCTATGATGATTAGAGCAACAAGAAGAGATAGAAAGATAATGTTGACAGTCCGCTCATTATCGTTCGCCATGCTCTCTAGCAGCGGGGCTGGGAGCAGCCTGACCATCATTCCCAGCAGGGATTTTTCATCGTTTTTCCTCTGCACATTCATTATTCCTCCTCCCACATTCCAAACAGGTCCGCCGCCAGTTCCTTCTGGATGGCCTGCGCCTCTTGCTCTGGCTGGCGCACCTCCCCGCGAACGTAGCACAGCAGCGCGTGGATGATCCACGCGGACTTAGCCCGCTGCGGCTGGCTATTCAGGACAGCCAGGACCTCGTCATGCTCGCTTCCGCTACGTAGGCGGAAGGCAAAGAAGTGTGATTCTCCCTCTTTTGGAGGTCTACCTCTGCGCATTATGCCTCGCTGACTCCTTTCTTGTTTAACAACAATCCTCTAACTCCCCTCTCTTGGGTTGTTGTTTAACAATAATGTTGGGAATGTTGAGTGTATCTATGCCAGCAGGGAGCTTTTTGTGCAGCGACAGACCGAATGCCGTTGCCACAGCATTGATAGCGGCTGCGAAACCCTGCCTGTAGATCCTCACCTCCGGTGCATCGAAGCGGCTGACCATATCCAAGTTCGCCTCGTCAATCGCCAGCAGGACGTTTTCGATGCCATCCCTGAACCAGATGCCCA
>Ga0114925_10000004_pt1 | contig 62226 bp, 75 predicted proteins | sample SumtaG_2_FD_87287 | JGI IMG/M metagenome (GOLD analysis project Ga0114925, IMG submission 87287) | Deep subsurface microbial communities from Indian Ocean to uncover new lineages of life (NeLLi) - Sumatra_00607 metaG | ecosystem: Environmental > Aquatic > Marine > Oceanic > Sediment | place... | reverse complement strand
ATCGATATGCCAAAAATAAGTTTTCGGCTGATTGGATAAAGCAATCGAAAAAATATTTTAAAAACGTTCGTGAAATACGAGTTGATGCAAAGTCAGGCGAAACTTTTCCAGCAATTGGACAAGAGCTTGAGTTGTCATCAGTCTTGAATGTCGGAACGGTTGTTGATGTTTTTGGCACGACAAAAGGTTGTGGTTTTGCGGGTGTGTTGAGACGACATAATTTTTCTGGTCCACCAGCGTCACATGGTCATACAATGGGGAATCGTACAGGTTCAATTGGGTGTCATGCGACTCAAGGCAAGGTGATTAAAGGTAAAAAAATGCCTGGGCAAATGGGAAATGTAAAACGAGCAACACGCAATCTTGAGGTTATTAAAGTGGAGCAGGATGCTCAGGTTGTCCTTGTAAAAGGTTCAGTGCCTGGAAAGTCTGGCTCATTAGTTTTTGTTAGAAAAGAAATAGTGTAGGTATGTCTCATGAGTAAGCTAGCAAGCGAGAAAATGCAAAAAAGTAAGTCTCTCGGTCGCTCTGTGACAGGCAAGGATTTGGGAGTTGATTTGGGAGACCAGTCAGTTTCTAAAGAAGCCTTTTCCACTTGGGTACGCGCGCTGTCTTTAAATTGGCGGCAAGGTACTGTTTCTTGTAAAGGACGTTCTGATGTAAGCCTTACAGGGAAAAAACCGTGGAAACAAAAAGGAACGGGTCGTGCAAGGGCGGGATCATTTAGATCTCCTCTTTGGAGAGGTGGAGGTGTCACCTTTGGTCCTCAAAAAAGAGTACGTTCTTTGTCGGTGCCAAAGCAGATCAAGCGAAATGTTTTACGAGGTTTATTGGCTGATTATGTAAACAACAAAAAAATAACATGTCTTGATTGGACTGTTGATGGTGACAAGCCTAAAACATCCGCAGCTTACTCGGTTTTAAAAAATTTGGAGTTGGCTGGCAAAAAGGTTGTGCTTTTTCTTCCAGCAGATGATTTTTTGACTCGGGCATCATATGCAAATATTGCCAATGTTAATATTTTGTTTTTTGATCAAGCAAATGCGTTTGATCTTGTAAATAGTGCGCGTTGGTTGTATCTCAAAAAAGATACTGATGCTTTTAAAAATATGGTATTACAATGGATTTAACAATTTATGATGTTGTACTTGGCCCTTGGATGACCGATAAAGCGTACAAGTTGAATCGGGATTTTAAAAAGCTTGTTTTGAAGGTTCATCCTTCTGCAAATAAGCCAATGGTTAAAGAAGCACTAGAAAAACTCTTTAAGGTAAAAGTTAAAGATATTAAAGTAATTGTTCGCAAAGGTAAAATGATTAGACGCTTTAAAAGAAAAGCGACGCAAAAAACGTTGGTTAAAAAAGCTATTGTCACGTTGTGTGAAGGCTTTACGATCGATATTTGGAATCAGGCGGGAGCGCCGGCGTTGCCATCAGAAGGAGCGAAATCGGTTGCAAAAAAAGTATAAGCAACCGGAAGGGAAAGATTAGAAGGTAAATCATGCCAATACGTCGTAGAAAACCAAGAAATGCATCACTGCGATTTCAGACATTTGTCGATACGTCAGATCTCACAAAAAAGAAAAAACCAGAGCGGTCGCTGCTTGATGGGTCGAGAAAAAGAATAAGTGGTAGAAATTGCTATGGAAGAATAACAACGCGTCATCGTGGTGGAGGAGCTGCAAGAACGTACCGTATTGTTGACTTCAGATGGAGTCAGCGGGATGTATACGGAAAAATAAACTCTGTTGAGTACGATCCAAATAGAAATGTACGCATAGGACTTGTATTCTACGAAAATGGTGCAAAGCGGTATATTTTGCTTCCTGATGGGTTGAAGGTTGGTAGTAAAGTTTTTTCAGGGGCTGAGGCTGATGCAAAAGTTGGTTATAGCATGCCAATTCGTCAAATTCCTGTAGGTTTTACAATTCACAATGTTGAAATCAGGCCGGATTCAGGTGGTGTGTTTGCGCGAAGCGCAGGAACATCCATTCAGCTTGTTGCTAAGGGCGAAGAATATGCTACGCTAAAAATGCCTTCAAGTGAGATACGACTTGTTTCTCTTAATTGCTGGGCAACAATTGGTGCTCTTGGCAATGCAGATTACAAAAATATTTCATGGGGGAAAGCTGGTAGAAGAAGGCATCTAGGTTTTAGACCTTCGGTTCGAGGTATGGCAATGAACCCTGTTGATCACCCGCATGGTGGTGGCGAGGGGCGTTCCAAATCTGGATCCCATCCAAGATCTCCGTGGGGAAAAGGGTGTAAGGGAACAAGAACGCGTAAGCGTAAAAATAACCTTATTCTCAAACGTCGCAAAAGTAAAAAGTAAGTAAGGATTGGAAAACTATGGCTAGATCTGCCAAAAAAGGACCATACGTTGCAGAGTCTCTTCTGAAGAAAATCAGAAAGGCGAAAGAAGAAGGCAAACGGGAGGTTATAAAAACCTGGTCACGTAGAAGTATGGTTATTCCAGAGTTTGTAGGACAGACGGTTGCTGTTCACAATGGGAAAAAATTTATTTCTGTGTTTATTACAGAAAATATGGTTGGGCACTATCTCGGTGAGTTTTCTCCAACAAGAACGTTTAGGTTGCATAGTGGTCAGCGCAAAGCTGGGGCTGCTCCTAAAGGATAATATGAATAATGTGTTAAACGTGTGTTTTATTGACAGACAGAGGTTGAATAATGCGTGCTAAGGCAAAAAATATCAAATTTTCTCCATTTAAGCTTAGGCCGTTGGCTGATGCTGTTAGAGGAAAGGCCGCTGAGCATGCTCTCAATTTACTTGCGAGCTGCTCAACAAAAAGAACCGCACCTGTTAAAAAGGTTATAGAGTCAGCAATAGCGAATGCCAAGAATTTAACCGGTGCTCAAGCTTCTAGCTTAAAAATAGCAGAAATCCGTGTTGATCAAGGTCCATCAGTTCGTTACTTTAAGCCTGGTGCTATGGGGCGTTCGAACGTTTATAAAAGACGTTTTAGTCACATAAGTGTTGTGTTGGAACAAGCAGAAAAGAAAGAGGCTTAGCGTGGGACAAAAGGTTCATCCAATAGGATTTCGTCTGGGTGTTTACAGAAGTTGGCTTTCTCGTTGGTTCGCAAGAGGTTCATATGGAAAGTTGCTTTTGGAAGATATGGCGATCAGAGATTATATTGGCAGTCGATTAAAGAATGCTGAAATTTCGAAGGTTGAGATTGAAAAAGCGGGTGACAACATTAGAGTTGTTATTCATTCTGCTCGACCAGGAGTTGTAATTGGGAAAAAGGGGCAAGAAATTGATTCGTTAAGAATTGATCTGGCGAAGCGCCTTGGTAAAAAAAACGTTGAAGTTTCTGTTCAAGAGGTAAAATCTCCAGAACTTGATGCAATGTTGGTGGCAAAAAGCATAGCAGGACAGCTTGAAAGAAGAATTAGTTTCAAAAAAGCAATGAAGCGTGCTTCTGCAACAGCAATGAGAGCTGGAGCAAAGGGTATAAAAATATGTTGTGCAGGTCGTTTGAATGGAGCTGAAATTGCTCGTACAGAGTGGATTAGAACTGGTTCAACACCCTTACATACCTTGAGATCCGATATTGATTATGGTCTTGTAGAAGCCAAAACAACCTACGGAATGATTGGGGTTAAAGTGTGGATTTGCAGAGGCGAATATCAGCAAAGTTGAATAGATAAGTAAATTTGATGGAAGAAGACAAATAATGTTGATGCCAAAAAAGACTAAGTACAGAAAGGTTCAGCGAGGACGTCGCAAAGGAGTGTCCAAGGGCGCGAGGACAGTTGCTTTTGGAGAATACGGGCTTCAAGCTGTTGAGCCTGCTTGGTTAACCGCTCAGCAAATAGAGTCAATGCGTATTACGCTTTCTCGTAGTATCAAAAAAGAGAAAGATAGCAAGATGTATTTGCGGGTTTTTCCGGATAAGCCAATTACAAAAAAACCAGCCGAAACACGGATGGGTAAAGGTAAAGGTGGAGTAGACAAGTGGGTTGCTGTGGTAAAACGGGAGCGGATTATTTGCGAGATTGCAGGAGTTCAAGAAGAAGAAGCTCGGAAGATTTTACATTCTGCGGCTTATAAGTTGCCGATGAAAGTACGCTTTGTTAAAAAAGCGTAATGTTTTTGGGCGGTTTAAGTAGAAAAGTTTTTGATTTTGTGTATATTGTTTATTGATAGATTCGACAGGCGTGTGTGACAAATATGAAAGTTTCTAAAGAAAAAGAAGATCTTAGGGGTATGGGGACAGAGGAACTCAAGACGAAAGTTGACTCTTTGAGAAAAGAGCTTTTTAGTCTTCGTCTCAATGCAACCACCGCGCATGTTAAAGATTATTCTCAGTTTAATAAGTTGCGCAGAAAAATTGCTCGAGGATTGACGTTTTTGAACAACATGACGCGAGAGCAATAATATCATAGAGGTTTTAGATGGTAGAAGGTAAAAAGAACCAGAAGAGTTTTTTGTCTGGCATAGTGATTTCGGATAAAATGGATAAAACCGTTGTTGTCAAATCACAAAGGACGTATCGGCATACTCTTCTTGGCAAAACGATGAGATCTTTAAAGAAATATAAGGTCCACGACGAAGCTAATATAGCGAAGGTTGGAGACCGGGTTGAGTTTTATGAAGGCAGGCCTGTTTCCAAATCTAAGTACATGTATTTAGGTCGAGTTGTGAAACAAAATTCCGCGACCAAGAAGGACTAAATAGGGCAGACGATGATCCAAAAAGAATCATATTTATCAGTTGCAGACAACTCCGGAGCGAAGTTGTTGCAGTGTATTCATGTCATTGGCAGCACAAGAAAACGATTTGCTTATGTTGGTGAAGCGGTGAAATGCTCTGTTAAAAAAGCTGCTCCTGGTGGCGTTGTAAAAAAAGGTGAGATTGTTACTGTTGTGATTGTAAGGACGAGAAAAGAGCGCAGGCGTGCAGACGGAAGCTATATTCGTTTCGGTGACAATGCTGGCGTTATTATAAAAGATCATAAAGAAAATAGAGAACCGGTGGCAACACGTATTTTTGGACCTGTTGCACGAGAATTGAGGGCTGGTGGTTATTTGAAAATTGTTTCGCTAGCACCAGAGGTTTTGTAAGGGATTTGTATTATGGCTCGAATAAAAAAAAATGATACGGTTTTGATCCTTTCCGGTAAGGATAAAGGAAAAAAAGGTACCGTGCTGGGAATGCAACCTTCTAAGGGCCGTGTAATGGTCAAAGATGCTGGTATTTGTATTAAACATGTCAAGGCGCGTAAGCAAGGTGAATCCTCTGGAATTAAAAAGGAGGAAAGCTGGCTTAGATTGTCAACTGTTATGCCGGTGTGTTCCGCGTGTAAAAAGCCATGCAGAGTTAATGCAAAGCTTTTGGAAAATGGAAAAAAAGTTCGTATATGCAATCGTTGCAAAGAGATCATTTAGATTGGAAGTTTAACTGGAATTGAGCATGGCAAAAGCTAGATTAGAAGAAATTTATACCAAAACTATTCGGCAACAGTTGAAAGATAAGCTTGGTTTAAAAAATATTATGACTGTTCCTTATGTTGCCAAGGTTGTTTTAAACATTGGCGTTAAGGAAGCAATAGGTGATTCCAAGATTTTAAAGGGCGTTGAATCGGCAGTTACAAAAATTGCAGGTCAAAAGCCGGTGAGAACCGTTGCAAAAAAATCTATCGCAGGATTTAAATTGCGTGAAGGTATGCCTATCGGAATGATGGTAACATTAAGATCCAAAATAATGTATGAGTTTTTGGATCGCCTAATTAATTTGGCGTTGCCTGAAGTTAGGGATTTTCAGGGAGTTTCACGAAAATTTGATGGGCGAGGAAACTACAATTTGGGAATTAAAGAATGGACAATTTTTCCCGAAATAGAATATAACGTTGGTGACAGAGTGTACGGTATTAACATTACCATTCATACTTCGGCGGAAAATGATACGGGTGGTTTGGCGTTACTCGAGTCTTTTGGAATGCCTTTCAAGGCGAAAAGTTAGTTGAGGAAATAAAGCTATGGCCAAAAAGTCATTAATAGAGAAATCAAAAAGAACACCGAAGTTTTCTGTGCGAGCAAGAAATCGTTGCCAATTGTGTGGAAGACCTCGTGGTTATATGCGATTTTTTATGATGTGTCGTTTGTGTTTCAGGAAATATGCCCTTTTGGGATTGCTTCCGGGTGTTAAAAAAACTAGTTGGTAAAAAAGTTTATGTGGAAGGATTGGAATGTCAGTTGATGCTATCGGTGATTTTCTAACCATCATTCGCAACGGGCTGATGGCGTCGAAGTCTTACGTTGTTGCTCCTTGTTCGAAGTTGAAGTTTGAGGTTGCAACAATTTTGAAGGACGAAGGTTTTATTCGAGATTGTTCGATCGAAGATTTTGATGGTTTTAAGAAGAACATTAAAGTCGTCCTGAAATACGTTGATGGGGAGTCAGTAATTCACGAAATTGATCGTGTTAGCAAGCCTGGATGTCGTTTTTATGCAGGCTGTTGTGATGTAAGGCCTGTAATTGGCGGTCTAGGTATTTCTATTCTTTCAACTAACCGTGGTGTTGTCTCCAACAAGAAAGCAAAAGAGCTGCGTGTTGGTGGTGAAGTTATTTGTACAGTTTGGTAAGGGCATCGCATGTCAAAAGTCGGTAGAAAATCAATAGACATTACGGATGTGCAGGTTGAAGTAAAGGGCCAAGATATCCACTACAAGGGGAAGTTATCTTTTGGAGTTTATACTCTTCCGGAATCTCTCAAGGCTATTGTTGCAGATAAAAAGTTGACTATTTCTGTTGTTGAATCATTTGTTTCAGATCGATCAACAAATAGAGTTTGGGGTCTTCATCGTTCTTTGATTTCAAATGGAATTGAAGGCTCTAGAAAAGGTTTTGTTAGAAATCTGGAAATTAATGGTCTTGGTTTTAAGGCAGTAGTTTCGGGGAAAAACGTTGTTTTCACGCTGGGTTACAGTCACAAAATTAATTTTGAATTGCCTGATAATGTGACGATGGAAGTTGATAGAAGCGGTCAGAAATTGATGTTAAAGTCTCCTGACAAAGAGCTTGTTGGTCATGTGTCCAGTATGATAAGAGCGTTGAGATCACCCGAACCGTATAAAGGAACTGGAATTAAGTTTGTTGAAGAAGTTATTAGACGCAAAGCTGGAAAAACTAAGGCTGCGTAAGTTGTTCGGAGTAATTGAATGTCGATAAATACAAGAAGAATCAGAACACGAGCAAAAAGAAGAGCTGCTCGCGTCAGAAGACGCATAAAAGGTACTAATTCATTGCCTCGAGTTTCTGTTTTTAGAAGTCTTAATCATATGTATGCTCAAGTTATAGATGATGCGACGCACGCAACACTTATAAGTTGTTCATCATTGGAATTGAAAGACTTAAAGGGTGACAAGAAAACTGTTGCTCGCTCCGTTGGACTTGAGCTTGCAAAGCGGGCTCAAGATAAGGGTGTGTCAGCTGTTGTTTTTGACAGAGGGCGATTCTTGTATCATGGACGAGTACATGCGTTTGCAGAAGGCCTTAGGGAAGGCGGACTAAAAGTCTAAAATTATGGAACTTTAGAAAGACTAGAGAATGGTAGAAAATAAAGAAACATTTGTAGACAATGTTGTAAGTGTAAGCCGAGTTACCAAAGTGACAAAAGGTGGAAAACGGTTTTCATTTTCAGCGATGGTTGTCTCTGGAAACAGAGAAGGAAAAGTTGGTGTTGCTTTGGGAAGAAGTAGAGAAGTTTCTATGGCGATCGCAAAAGCAACAAATAAAGCTCGTAAAAATTTAATATCGGTTACGTTACGTGGTTCCACGATACCTTACGATGTTAAAGGTAGTCATGGAGCAAGCGATGTAATTGTTAGACCTGCATCAAAGGGTACTGGTGTTATTGCCGGTGGCGCAATGCGTGCAGTTCTTGATGCTGCGGGGGTTAAAGACGTTTTGGCAAAATCATCTGGTTCTGGAAACAGAAAAAATGTTGTGAAGGCAACACTGAATGCTCTTGCAAAATTGCGTTCAGCAGGTCAGCTTGCTAAACAGAGAGGCAAAACTATTATGCAACTGGTTGGAAAGGTTGAAAAAAATGTTAAGTCTAAATAATTTGACTCCAGCTGGTAAAAAAAGAAAACGAATTGGTCGCGGTGGAAGCCGCGGTGGAACATCCGGAAAAGGACATAAAGGGCAAAAGGCTCGTTCTGGCGGAAAAGTTGCCGCTCGCTTTGAAGGTGGGCAAATGCCCCTTTCTCGTCGATTGCCAAAACGTGGGTTTACCAATGCTCGATTCAAAAACGAGATCAAAATAATAAATCTTGCGCAACTTGATGAACAGTTTGAAGATGGGGCTCAAGTTGATAAGATTTCTTTGCTTGAAAAGGGCATTATAAAAGGAAATGGTAAATTTGCATTAAAGGTATTGGGAAAAGGAGCGCTTTCCAAAAAGTTGACTGTTGTTGCAGATGCATTTAGCAAATCGGCGGCAGAAATGATAGAAAAACTTGGCGGACAAGCGAATATAGCAAAGGAGAGCTAACGCCGTGGTACTGCTAAAGAACTTCATTAACATTTTCAAAATTTCCGAGTTAAAAAAAAAGGTTCTTTTTACTCTAGGAGTTTTGATTGTTTATAGGCTCGGTATTCATATTCCTGTTATTGGTGTTGATATCGATGCATTACAAAGATTGATTTCTCAGTCTGCAGGAGTAAGCGGTTTGCTTAGCTATTTGGATATGTTTTCAGGTGGTGCATTGTCAAAATGTACCATTTTTGCTTTGGGAATTACTCCATATATTACATCGTCAATTATGATGCAGATGCTTGGTATGACGATTCCTCATCTTGAACAGCTTTTAAAAGAAGGCGAATATGGTCGGAAAATTATTAATCAATACACTCGTTATTTGACGTTTGGGGTTAGTATTTTTCAGGCTTTAACGTTTGCAACTCTTTTAGAGAGATACAATCTTGTTATCACGCCTGGATGGGGCTTTAGGTTAATGTTTATTTTGTCATTAACGGTTGGTTCCATGTTTGTTATGTGGCTTGGTGAACAAATATCATTGTTTGGTATTGGAAACGGAAGTTCGCTTATAATTTTTGCAGGTATTGTGGCTGGTTTTCCTACTCATATTCTTAGAATTATTTACGAGGTTCGTGAAGGACATACGGAGTTGTGGATGGGATTGGCAATTCTTGTCATTTTCATTGCCATTACCGCCTGTATTGTCTTTTTGGAAAAAGGTTCAAGAAAGATTCCGGTGCAATACACTAGAAGAATTGTTGGACAGCGTGTTTATGGTGGCCAGAGCACCTATATTCCATTTAAAATCAACACCGCGGGTGTGATGCCGGCGATCTTTGCAAGTTCTATCATGAACATTCCATTATTTTTAACGTCAGTTCTTTCTTCACGTTTTTCGGCTTTCAAGTGGCTTGAGGGAGTTTTTTCTCATACGGGTCTTGTGTATAACCTGTTGATTTTTTTGCTTATTGTTTTCTTTTCGTTTTTCTATACTGCTTTGGTGTTTAATCCTGAAGAGTTGGCTGACAATATCAAGAAGAGCGGAGGCTTTATTCCAGGGATTCGTCCAGGGAGAAAAACTGCGGAATTTTTCAACTATATTTTGACAAGAGTTGGTCTTGTAGGAGCACTTTATTTAGCAACTTTGGCACTTTTGCCAAATATTTTAAATGCGACATTGGGGATACCATTTATCGTTTCTGGTACTGGATTACTGATTGTCGTTGGGGTTGCTTTGGATACAGCTGCTCAAGTTGAATCGTATTTGATAGAGCACAAATATGAAGGTTTCTTGAGTGCCGGTCGTATGACCGGGAGGAGAGGGCGTTGATTCAGGGAAAGACCATCTTCATATTTATTGGCCCACCTGGGGCTGGAAAAGGGTCTCTTTCCCGACTGTGTGTTAAAAAGCTTGGCTGGTCCCAGCTTTCCACCGGAGACCTATGCAGAAAGCATATGTCTGAGGGGACAAAAATTGGCAAGTGCATAGATTTTGCTATGAAATCTGGTAAACTAGTTGCAGATGGTCTTGTCGTTGAAATGGTCGATCAGTGGTTAAGCAGTCGCTTTACCAAAAAAGATGCTGTCATTTTAGATGGATTTCCTAGAACGGTTCCACAGGCAGAGGCCTTTGGTGAGTTATTGCATAAAAAGTTCAAGCTCTCAAATGTTAGCATTATTAGAATGTGCTTAGACGATGAGAAGGTTGTTGAAAGATTGACTGGCCGGTTCATTTGCAAGAATGATACGTGCCAGGAGGTGTATTCAGTGGTCGAGGGTTCCTCTCTTGCTCCAAAGGTTGCAATGGTTTGCGATGAGTGTTCATGTGGTCTTGTAAGGCGAGCTGATGATTCAGAGCATTTTGTTAGGGATCGTCTTGAAACGTATCATCGACATGAAGGGGTCCTTCTTGATTTTTATAGGCGTCAAGGTCAGGAGGTTAAAGACTTTTTCGTTGACAAAGCTTTGAGTTCTGTATTTCGTGAATTTAAAGCTTTTGTAGGGCTAGGTGACGAATAATGATTATCATCAAAAATAAAACGGCGCTATTGAAGATGAGCAAAGCAGGGGCTTTGCTCGCGGAAGTTTTTGAGGCATTGAAATCTTTTATAAAACCTGGTTTGAGTTCGCTTGAAATTGATAGGTGGATTGAAAAACAACTAAATGATCGTGGTTTGACTCCAAGAGCAAAGGGATATTCTGGGTATAAGCATGTGAGTTGTGTTTCAGTAAATGATGCTCTCATTCATGGTGTGCCCAAAGCAGAGGTGATTCTGCAACCAGGAGACTTGGTAAAAATTGATGTGATTGCGTCATGGAAAGGTTATTGTGCAGACATGGCTCGATCATTTTTGGTTGTTGGTGGAGATGAATTAGAGGCTAAAAAAATTAGAGCGTTTGTTGCGGTTGCACAACGTGCTTTAGATAAAGGAATCGCCAAGGCGCGTGCAGGAAATCATATTTCTGATATTTCCGCAGAAATTCAGCGGGAAGTTGAATTGAGCGGTTTTGGAGTAGTTGTTGATTTTGCAGGTCACGGTATTGGAAAACAGGTTCATGAAGAGCCGGAGATACCGAATTTTGGTGAACCGGGTAAAGGTCCGAAATTAAGGCTTGGTATGACGTTGGCGATTGAACCAATGATTACGATGGGAAACTACAAGGTATGCACTATGAATGATGGATGGACGGTTAGAACGTGTGATAAAAGCTTAGCAGCTCATGTTGAAGATACGATTGTTGTAACAGAGGGCGCAGCAAAAATTTTAACCCGACCAAATAGTGTAGGGGGTAATAAGGCGTGAAGAAGAAAGAGGACGCTATTTCAGTTGATGGGATTGTAAAAGAAACTCTTCCCAATGCGATGTTTCGTGTCGAAATTGAAGGTGGACACATGGTGTTAGGTCGTGTCTCTGGAAAGATGCGCATGAACTACATCAGGATTTTGCCCGGAGACAGAGTTGTGATAGAGCTTTCACCGTATGATCTTACAAGAGGAAGAATTGTATTGCGCTATAAAAACTAGGCGTTATGCTTATTTTATTGAGGAAACAAAGGTATGAAAGTAAAAACATCAGTAAAAAAGATGTGCAAAGATTGTAGTATTATTCGTCGAAATGGAATTGTTCGAGTAATTTGCAAAAAAAATCCTAGACATAAACAACGTCAAGGATAAAGAATTTAATTGAGGATTGATCTATGGCTGCTAGAATAGAAGGTGTTGTATTGCCAGGAAGCAAACGAGTTGAGTATGGACTCACCTATTTGCATGGTGTTGGGATAAATATTTCCCGAGACATTCTTAAAAAGCTTGGAATTAATTTGGATGTTCGAGTTCGTGATTTGACTGATGAACAGGTTGCGACAATTCAAAAAGAAATTTCAAGTAATTATGTTATTGAAGGTGCTCTAAGAAAGCAACGTGCGATGGATATACGACGACTGCAGGAAATTGAATCATATCGTGGTCTTCGTCATAAAAGGGGCCTTCCTGTTCGTGGTCAAAGAACAAAAACGAATGCTCGTACAAGAAAAGGTCCTAGAGGCCGTGCGGTAGCAAAGAAAAAATCTGCAACTAAGAAATAAAAAGTTGGTTCAAAATTAGTATTGGACAAAAGGTTATAATGGCATATAAAAAGAAATCAAAAAAAATAAAGAGGCAGGTTGATTCTGTTGTTGTGCATGTGAAGTCAACGTTTAACAATACGTTGATCACAGTAACGACAATGGAAGGCGATGTCTTGTTTTGTGGTAGCTCCGGAAAATTAGGTTTTAAGGGGTCTCGTAAAGGAACACCTTTTGCAGCATCACAAATAGCATCAGGACTGGCCAAAGATATGAGTGCCATTGGTGTTAAGAATGTACAGGTCAACTTACAGGGACCTGGATCAGGAAGAGACTCTGCGGTTCGTGCATTTCATGCATCAGGACTTAACATTTCGGTTTTGCGAGATGTGACACCTTTGCCTCATAATGGGTGTCGACCACCTAAAAAGCGTCGCAACTAGTGGCGTCAAAATATGATAAAATTGGTTACGTTATAGTTACGATTATAAGGTTTGTATGAAATCGAGAAAATCTCCAGGAACGACAGAACAGTCTTTTAAAAAAGATGCTGCTGGGTCAAAAAAAGAAGGTTCCCGTAGAGGAAAGAAACTTTCTGAATATGGTAAGCAACTTAAAGAAAAACAAAAAGTAAAAAGAATGTACGGTGTTTTGGAAAAACAATTTAGACGTTTTTTCAAAATTGCAGTGCAAAGTAAAGAAGCAACTGGTGATGCTTTGTTAAGTATGCTCGAGTGTCGTTTAGATAATGTATTATATCGTTTGAAATTGGCAACAACACGACGACAAGCTCGACAAATTATCGTTCATGGCCATATTCTTGTAAACGGAAAAAAAGTATATACACCATCATTTTTGGTTTCTATTGATGATGAAATTTCGTTGGCAAGTAACGTGATAGATAAAAAAACATTTCTAGAGCAAGTTGTTGACAAGCGACTCAATATCGGCATAAAGGTTCCAGAGTGGCTGGAACTAGACAAAGGCAATCGTAAGGGACGTGTTCTTCGCACACCTGTTCGTTCCGATGTACAGGCCCCAATAGAGGAGCATTTGATTGTTGAGTTGTACTCCAAGTAATAGGAGTATGTTTTTAAGATACAGGAGTCTTGATGGAAAAGAAGGAATACAAACCTTTAATAATTTCTAAATTAAGTTGGAATAAAAAATTGTTGAGTGAAACCTATGGTGAATTGGTTGCTCAGCCTCTTGAACCAGGTTTTGGTATGACATTAGGCAATGCCTTAAGGCGTTCGTTGCTAAATTCTATTGAAGGCTTCGCTGTAACATCCGTTACTATCAAAGGTGTTAATAATGAATTTACCGCGATCCAAGGTGTTGTAGAAGATGCAATGCAAGTTGTTTTGAACATCAAAGAAATTATTATTCGCAACAAGAGCGGAAAGCCTGGCACAATGGCTTTGAAAGTTTCTGGCAAGGACGTTGTACGCGTTTCTGACATTGTAGCAGATGAACACCTTGAACTTGTAAACCAAGATCATGTTCTTGCACATCTTGCACAAGATGGAGAACTTGAAATTAAGTTTTTTGTTGAAGCTGGACGAGGATATCAGTCAGCAAAATGGCCTATTGGTAAAAAATTGCAAGATGATGATAGAGTTTATTTAGATGCAATGTTTTCTCCAATTAAACGAGTTATGTTTGATGTTGAAAAAACTCGTGTTGGAAAAGAGATTGACTACGATAAGCTTACATTAAAAATTCATACCGATGGTTCAGAAAATCCGATTGATGTTGTTCATTATGCTGTTTCTGTATTAAGAACACAACTTGAACATTTTTTGAAAAGTTCAGAGATACCATTTAATGAAATATCTTCTATGCCTGATGAAGAAGAAAAAACTGTTCAACCAGAACTTGATAAGCTTGGTTTGAAGGGTATTTCTGTTGATCTTTTGATGAAGCCAATAGAAGAGCTTGAACTTTCTGTTCGTGCGCATAACTGCTTGATTAATGCAGATGTGAAAACCATTTTGGATCTTGTAAATTTGCAAGAAGATGATGCACTAAAGATCAAAAATTTTGGCCGCAAATCACTGAACGAAGTGAAAGCAAGCATGAAGGCATTTGGCTTATCTTTTGATATGGATATCAATGAAGAAGACATCAAGAAGATTGTAAATAGCTAAAGGTATTAAAACGTATGAAACATCAAAATGGTAGAAAAAAATTAAATGTAAAACCAGCTCATCGTAGATCGTTGTTACGAAATCAGGTGATACATCTTATTTCTTATGGACATTTGGTAACGACAAAGGCAAATGCAAAAGAATCGCAACGGTATGCAGAGAAATTGGTTACCGTTGCTAGAAAAGGAAATCACTTTAACGCTCGCCGCAGAGCGAGGCAGCTGTTACCATACAAAGATGCTGCTCTGGTTAAACTCTTTAAAGAGATTGCACCAAAGTATGTTGATCGTCCAGGTGGTTATACAAGACTTATTCCGTTGGGGCGTCGCGTAAGTGACACGGCAACAATTGTAAGACTTGAGTGGGTTTAACAATTTTTTGTAAAGATACCGGTTTATCATGTGTATAAATTTCAAAGATAAACCGGTTTTTTTTGTATGAATAATAAAGATATGTTTGCCGTAATTGCAAAAGCCGTGCAGGATGTGAGTCAAGAATTGCAGTTGCATAACGGAACTTTGGAGGTTGTTGATTTTAAAGATGGAGTTGCATACCTTGCGTTAAAGGGTGCATGTGTTGGTTGTCAATCAGTTGGATGCGGGGTTATTTCCAATTTTGAATATTCATTAAAAGTGCTAATTCCGCAAATAAATCGAGTGGTGTTTCTCGGGCGCTAAAAATATATTATTTTTTTATGATCATTTAAATGGAGTTTTTTATGAACTTGAAAATTCAAATCGTTTTTTTGCTTTCTTTTTTTTCTATTCCACAAGTTTGTTTTGCTTCTTTAAAAGAGTTAAATGAAGAAAAGATAGAAAATAATAAAAATATTTATGCAGAGAATTTTGGTACAGTTATGGAAAAAGTATTTGATGGCGCATTAACACCAGAACAAGCACGTAAAGAACTTGGAAACCCTATTGGAAATAATATTGTTTTAAATGAAATATTGATGTGCGAAAGAGGCCATATTGACAATGTTAATGAAAATGTTTCTGAAGGTTTGCTTGAGTTGTGTAAACTTAAAAATAAAATAGTAAATGAAGAAAAGGTTCCAGATTATAAAAGAACTTCGCCAAGGCTAAGAAAGAAGGGAAAAAATAGCTATAATAGACTTAAAAATAAAATTGATAGACTTGAAGTTCAATTATTACGCGATATAAGTGAAATAGCACTTCACTTTGAACAGAGAGATTATGAAAAGAAAATTGCATCATTTGCAACAAAAGTTACAGGAAAGTGTTATCGACTTTTGAAAGAGAAAAAAGAACCTAAAAGGTTAAAAAAAACTAAAGGAAAAATGAAAAAAAGGATACTCAAGTAGTTATCCAAATTGATGAACAGTTATATGGGAGCCTTGTGCTCCCTTTTTTACTAAAAAATGAACTGGGAATTGATCTTTCATACTGTTCAAGTGTGAAACAATAATAATTTTTGAAAAATCGTTTTGAATTTTATATAACGCTTCCATGATGTTGGTGAGTCCTTCTTCATCTTGTGATCCAAAGCCTTCATCAATGATTAATGTTTGTAGCGATGCTCCAGAACGGCGTGCTAACAATTTTGAAATCGCAATTCTAAGCGCAAAGTCGATGCGAAATGCTTCACCTCCTGAAAATAGTTCATATGGCCTGATACCAACCGTATCGGAAATTTTTATATCGAGTGTTTCTTTGGTGCCACCTTTTTGCAAGTCACGCAGCGATTCAATAAAAATTTGTGCTTGGTTATTTGTTAGATTTGCGAGAATGCGGTTTGCTTCATGTTCAACTTCTGGTATTGCATTTTCGATAAGTAAAGCCTGAATGCCATTTTTTGAAGTAGCGTATGCAATTTCAGCATAATCATCTTTGTAATGTCGAAGTTCTTGTAGCTTTTTTGTATGTTTTTGTAGATCTTTTTTTACGGTTTGCAATGTTTGTTTTTGATTTTCAAAAGATCCCTTTTTTTGAAACAGTTCTTCTTTTTTGTTTTTTAATTTTGCTACAGCTTGCCTTGTTGTTTTTTCTTGATCTATAAGTGTTTTTTTCTGTTTGTTGATGTTTTTGTATTGTGTTACTTCTGTTGTATATATTTTTTCCTCTTTTTGAAGAGTTTGTAAGCGAGTTGCAAGTTCTTCAATATGTTTTTTTCGTGTAGGTTGTAATGCGCGTTGTTTGTACAGTTCGCTATATGATATGAGTTGCTTTTCAAGTTCTACAAATTCTTGCTGTTTTTTCTGATGTTGTTTTTCGTCATAGCTTTGTAATTTGAGTTTTTTGTCGAGCATGGCAAGAGTTGCACAATATTGCTTGTATTCAGGATGCTGTTCTTTATTTTTAGTTTTTTGTGCAATCTGGTTTTCAAGATCTTTTTTTGCAACGATCTGCTTTTTTTCGATAATTTCCATGTCAGTTTTGAGCGTTGCAAGTTTTTTTTCTACTGTTTCAAGTTCAGTTGCTTCGACTTTATTTTTTTTCTCAAGTTCCGAAAGCTGAAGCGCTAGTACCTTCTTTTTTTCAAGGGTGCTTTTTTGTTCTATAAGATTTTTGTGTTGTTCAAGAAGGGCCGGTTTTTTTTGTTGCAGCTCAAGGGCAATGATTTCGATATTTTTTTTGATCTGTTTTCTTTGTTTTACAAATCGAATTTTTAGAAATTGTTTTTTTGATGCTGATAGATCTTGTTCGCATAACGGACAGCTTGGCATTTCGTCATGATCGTATAATTGCTCTTTTTGCACAATTTTTTCAATCTCCTGTTTCAGAAGATTTCCCTGGAGAATTAATTTTTGATACTTCTCTTTGTTTTTAAAAAGTTTTTTTTCTGTTTCAATACAGATCTTTTCATTGATGGTATAAGCAGAATATTGTTTTTGTAGATTATCTTTTTGTTTTTCGTTTTTTTTCTGGTTTTTCTGTTTGAGTGAGTATTGGTCATTCAGTTCATTATAGTTTTTCAGTTTGTTTTGTTGCGTGATGGTTAGGTAATTAAGTTCTGTTTTTTTGTTTTCTTCTTCAGATATTTCTTTTTCGTACAGCAGCTTTTCTAGGTCCTGTAACAGTTTGTGTTGTTTCAGGCGTTTTGTTTTCAGTTCAAGGATCGTTTGGAATGTTTTTTGCAAAGTTGTAATATCTTCGGAGAGTTGTTTTTTTTGTTTTTCTATAAGTGAAAGATCAGCTATGTCTGTTTTTTGTTTTTCTATTTGTTCCCATTCTTCTTGAAGTACTGATTGTTTTTGTTTATGTTCCCTTTTTTGTTTTAGACATTCTTGATATTTAAACTGTACAAGGGCTGATTTTTTTTCTTGTTCAGAAAGAGTTTCTTTTGCTTTTTGTATTGTTTTTATTTCTTGTTCAATTTTTTGCTCTTGTTGAGTCACATTTTTTAGTTCTATGCTTACCGTTTTTAGATTCTCCAAAAGGTTTGTTTCTGTTTCTAGTTCTGCTACGAGTTTTTCTTGGAGTGAAAGAATGCATTGTTCTTTTATTTGAGTGCTTTTTACTTTTTCTGATGCTAATTTTTTCACTGATTCATATTGTTGCAGACCTAAGATATGGGCAAAAATTTCTTTTCGTTCCTTCGGTGATTTTTTTGAAAACTCATTTGCTTGACCTTGTCGTAGAAATGCAGAATTTGTAAACGTTTCGAAGGTTAAGCGGATTGTTTTTTCAACTTTTTTTTGTGTTAAACGAACTGTTTTGTCCGTTAGTGATGAAAAGGATTCATTGTTTAGAGATAGAATGCCAAAATCAAGTTTTACTATCGGTTTTCCGTATGTTTTGTAATATTCTCGTTTTATTCGATATGTTTGGTTGTTGCAAGAAAAATCGAGCAGAACCATCATTTGTGTTTGTCCAAGTCGCAAAAGACTGCCGTCAGATTTTGGGACACCAGAAATTTTACGGGCTTGACCCCACAATGCCCAAGTGATAGCATCGAGTAATGCGGATTTTCCATGACCATTTTTTCCAGACAGACAGATAAGACGATGTTTTGTAAAGTCTATAGTTTGTAATTCAGGTCCGTAACTTAAGAAATTTTTGATTTGCAGTTTTAATGGGATCATTATAACCTTTAGGCAGTTTTTTAGATTGTAGCTATATGCAAATAACTATTTTACCAGAAAGGATATAATCTATGAAAAGACAGACAAAGATTCTTTTGTCTATGTCCATGCTTTTTTGTTTTCAGGCACGTGGCATGAGCCTATTAAAACAAATTAAAAGGCTTACAAAGCATTCATGGCTCAAGCGAACACATTTTTCTTCCCGAGGGTGGGAGTTGCCAAAATCTGATGATTTAGAAGAAAAATTTGAACAAAAACAAATAAAAAATGACAAGCAAAGAAAAAAAGCTATGAGAAAAACACAAATAAGAAAGAATGAACACATAGATATTTGCCTTAAAAATGACGTGCGGTCTGCATATTCGAATGGATTTGAAAAATATCGATTTGTTTACAATGCTCTTCCTGAAATTGATTATGACGAAATTGATTGTTCAATAAATTTTTTGGGAAAAACATTAGATTTTCCACTTTTGATCTCTGCTATGACAGGTGGAACAGAGATGGCAAAAGAAATAAATAAAAGACTTGCCGCTATTGCACAAAGACACAACATTGCACTTTGCGTTGGTTCTCAGCGCGCAATGGTAGAAAATAAATCACTTATAGAAACCTTTGATGTTAGAAGGATTGCTCCAGATGTTTTGTTATTCGCAAACATGGGAGCAGTGCAGTTGAACTATGGATATAACGAAGAGCAATGTAGATATTTGGTTGATACAATCGGTGCAGATGCTCTTGTTCTTCACTTGAATCCTCTTCACGAGGCAGTACAACCTGAGGGTGATAGAAATTTTAAAGGATTGCTTCCTAAGATAGAAAATATTGTTCAACAATTGAATGTTCCTGTAATTATTAAAGAAGTTGGGTCTGGAATAAGTGGAGAAGTGGCACAGAGATTGCGAGATGCAGGTGTAAAAATTATTGATGTTGCAGGCTCCGGGGGAACATCGTTTGCAGTTGTTGAAGGTTATAGATCGAATCTAAAAAATCCAAAACTATTCGGAGAGCTTGGCATTTCAACTGCAGAATGTTTAGTTGATGTGAAAAAAAAGACGGAAGATATTTTTGTTATTGCATCTGGTGGAATTACAAACGGAATTGAAATTGCAAAAGCAATAGCTCTAGAGGCAGATCTTGTTGGTATAGCTAGTGTAATTTTACAAGAAGCCACGGAGTCAGAAGAAGCTCTTGATGAGAAAATAAGCGAGCTAATAAATGAATTGAAAATTACAATGTTTAGTGCAGGTGCATCCAAACTAAGTGATTTAAAGGATCTCATAATAAAATAAACAACTATTTTTAACTATTTTACCACGAAAGGGTAATTTTCATGAAGGTACAGTCGAAGATTTTTTTATTTGTTTGTTTGTTTGCTTCCCAAGCTAATGGTATGCATAAAGTGTTAAAGACTATTGGTAAGGTTTCCAGAAAAAGTGTGATTGCAAAGAGAATTTGCAACCATAATTTTAGATGTTTTAGTGGTGATAGTTGGCCTATGAGTGAGGTTCCATGGACGGGTATTCCTGAACAATCAAAAAAAACAACTAAAAAAGTAGTAAAATGTCCAGTGGAAACGTTCTGCTCTAAAGAGTTTACGATTAGAGGGGGTTCTCAGAAAAACTTTGACGAATTAAATGAAAATGATGGAGAAGTAAAGGGAATCTAAAAAGTAAAAACTATGCCAGCCTTGGAGTATCGCTATGAAAGACACAATTTTTAGAAAATATGACATACGCGGAAAAGTTGGTTCAGAAATTGTTATTGATAATGTATATGATTTAACAAAAGCAATTTTGTTTTATGCGGTACAACAAGAACCAAATATAAAAACAATTGCCGTTGGTATGGACGGTCGAACTCATTCACCTGCAATTAAAGAGAACGTATGTAAAGCTATTTTAGACAGTGGCTTAAATGTATTGTTTGTAGGAACCTGTCCAACTCCTGTTGTGTATTTCGCAATGCATACTGAATCTGTCCAGGCTGGTATTATGATTACCGCGTCACATAATCCTGGTGAGTACAATGGAATGAAGTTGTGCTTAGGTAAAGAATCTATTTGGGGAGATCAAATTCAGGAAATAAAAAAAATATTTCATGAAAAAAAATATATCACATCGGCAAAAGCAGGAGAGTATTTAGAAAAAAACCTTATTGATTTGTACATTGATTGGATGACAAAAAACTTTTCACATCTTGTTGGGTTTAGTGGTTCGGTTATGGTTGATTGTGGAAATGGAGCAGCCGGTACTGTTATGCCACAACTGATAGAAAAAATGAACTGGCCAAATATTAAACTTTTATATCAAGATGTTGATGGAACCTATCCTAATCATGAAGCGGATCCAACTGTTGCAAAAAACATGGAAGATTTAAAAAAGATTCTTTTACAAAATCAGTTTGATTTTGGTCTCGGGTTGGATGGAGATTGTGATAGAATGGCGCCGATGACTAAGGAAGGTTTTTTGGTTCCAGGAGATCAACTTCTTTCTGTATTTGCGCGAGGCATGTTAGAGGAACATCCAAACTTATCGGTTGTGTTTGATATCAAAGGTTCAAGCGGATTAATAGAACTGCTAAACAAATGGGGAATGCATCCGTACATGGCACCATCAGGTTATTCATTTGTAAAAAGAGAGATGAAAAAACGGGGTGCATTGCTTGCCGGTGAGTTAAGTTGCCATTTTATTTTTAGCGATCGTTATTTTGGTTTTGATGATGGAATCTATGCTATGATGCGATTGCTCGAAATTGTTCAAAAAACGAAAAAAACTTTGCAGGAGCTTCTTGTTGAGTATCCTAAAAAAATAAGCTCTCCAGATTTTAGAATTCCTTGTGATGATGCTGCTAAATTCGATATTGTTGACGGAGTGAAAAATCGCTTTTTACAGCGAAAGGACGCTGAGGTATTGACCATTGATGGCGTTCGTGCGACCATGGATTATGGATGGGGATCTTTGCGAGCATCAAACACACAGCCAGTTTTAAGTCTACGAGTTGAGGCTGATTCACACGATGGCTTCAATAAGGTAAAAGAGGATTTCTTTCAGGCATTGAAATTACATTTTGATGAGAAATTTTTAAAAGAAAAGATTGAATTAGGGAGTTAGATTGAGAACAATTGGTTTACATATACAAGTTGATAGCACATTAGAAGAACTTGCACATAAAGCGCTACGACTTGGTGTTACGACGTTTCAATGTTTTTTGGCGCTCAAAACGGCGGGGCGCCTTATTCCATTTTCAGAAAAAGATATCTCGCAGTTTATAAAACTACGTAAAGAACATTTTGGCAAATTGTATCTTCACTCGTCATACTGGGTTAACCTTTCTGACACCAAACGAACAGAGCATTATCTTTTGGAGCGTGAACTTGCATTGGCAAAACGTTTAGAATTTACCGACATTGTTTTGCATTCAGGCTCATCAAAAAATGCAAAAAACAAACAAGATGCAATTAACGCACTTGCACATTCTGTTAATTGGTTACTTGAACACAATCAAGGACTTACTGTTATATTAGAAAATGTTGCGCATGGTGGCAACGCAGTTGGAAATGATCTTTGTGATTTCAAAAAACTGTTAAAACAGGTTGATCAACCAAAAAGGTTAAAGTTTTGTATTGATGTTGCACATGCGTATCTTTTTGGATACGACATTTCAAATGATGATGGTCAAAAACAGTTTATTGAGCTTGTTGATGATATTATGGGGTGGGAGCAGGTGGCGCTGATTCATCTAAACGATACACAAGAAAAGTCCGGCTCAAAAATTGATAAACATCACAGTGTTGGAGATGGTTCAATTGGCGACAAAGCACTTAAATCGTTTATCATGCATCCACAGATTATTGATATTCCAATTATCATTGAAGTTCCAACATTTTCAGAAGAGCAACAGCAGAACATGGTGAAAAAGGTAAAGCGCTGGCAGATAAAATAAAAAAAAGATGAGGAGAGAGAATGATACGTGTTGCAATAAATGGTTTTGGTCGAATAGGAAGAACATTTTTACGTACCGTATTACAAGATTCTTCATGTCTAAAAAAAATAAATGTTGTTGCAATTAATATTGGTCCGGCAAACAGTAAAAATGTTGCTCACATGTTTAAGCATGATAGTGTGATGGGCATATATCCTGGATCTGTAAGCATGTCCGATGAAAGGTTGCTTGTTGATGGGCATAAGATAACTATTATTTCTGAACTTGATCCTGAAAAAACAGAATGGAAAAATTTTTCAGTCGATTGGGTCGTTGAATCATCTGGTCATTTCACCAAACGAGAGGGAGCAGAAAAACACTTAAAGGCTGGTGCAAAGTCGGTTTTAATTTCAGCTCCTGCAGATGGTGAGGATGTGACAATTATTCCCGGTGTAAATGATCATGAATATAAAAAAGAAACGCATAAAATAGTTTCTCTTGGAAGTTGTACTACCAATGCTATTGTACCAATGGTTGATGTATTGCATAAAATATTTGGCATAAAACAAGGTTTTATGACAACGGTTCATGCATATACAAACACACAAGCATTACTTGATGTTGAACGAAAAGATGTACGTCGTTCGCGTGCTGCAGCAATTAATATTATTCCAACAACAACTGGAGCAACCAAAGTTCTCGGCAAAATTATTCCGGAACTCGGAGAAGCTATCAGTGGTGTATCTCTTCGTGTTCCTGTTGCAGATGTTTCATTGATTGATTTTGCATTTGTTTCCGAAAAAAAGCTTTCAGTTTCTTCTATGAAAAAAGCATTTGAAGATGCTTCACAAAAGCGTTTGAAAAACATTCTTAATGTTTCAAATGAAGAACTTGTTTCTAGTGATTATATAGGAAATCCATATTCTGTTGTAATTGATGTCCCGCTTTTAGATGCACGTGAAAATATGGGAAAAGTGTTTGGATGGTACGATAATGAATGGGGCTATAGCTCACGTTTGAAAGACTTTTTATGCTCAGTTGCATAGCCACTTAAAGTTTTTATGTGATATTTTTCTTAACTGCTTCTTCACATACAGTATAAATTACTTTAAAATGGTGTTCAAGGTGAGTAATTTCCTCAATCTTTTTTTATAAAGACGAGAGGGCCCATAGCTCAGTTGGTCAGAGCAATCGGCTCATAACCGAGAGGTCCCAGGTTCAAATCCTGGTGGGCCCACCATTTTTTTGGCTGGAAAGTAGTACATTCTTATTCCGCTCAACGGAAGGACTTTCTGATGAACGAGTATCCACTCCAATTATTTATTAATCTTGTAAGTTTCGACCAAGATGCCTATGCGTTGGAAGATAAAATCGAAGCATCTAAAAAAGAAATAGAACAGCTCAAAGAGAAAGAACAGGAACTTTTTGATACATTGTTCCGTTTTGAAAAAAACATGCTTGAACTGCGCAAAGAAGTTGATCGTGCGGAGCTTGACATGAAAGATCTTGAGCAAAAAGAGGTAGAAGAAAAAAAAAGACTTGATCAAGTAAAAAATCAGAAAGAGTTTCAGGCTATTTCTCAAGAAATAAAACAACTTAAAAAAGCTCAACATGATTATGAAGAGACTCTTCTTGTAGCCTGGAACAGGTTTGAAACTTCAAAGAAAGAGTATGAGCTGCAAAAAAAGACAATTGAGGAACAGACCGATGGCATTAAAACAACAATAGAAGTAAAAGAAAAAGAGCTTGGTGAGTTAGTAAAAGATCTTGATGAACGAAGACGTGATCGTAATGAGAAAACAAAAAATATTCCGGAAGAGTGGATGGAAAAATATATTCTCATGCGTTCTCGGGTTTCTGACCCTGTAGTATCCGTTGTTGGTGGAAACTGTACATCTTGTTTTTATAATCTTCCGCCACAGGATTTTTTGGAGTTGAGACGGAACAAGTTGATACAATGTAAAGGTTGTTATCGTTTTTTGTATATTCCTTCTCAGCAGGATTAAATTTATATGAAACAACTTTCTCTTTTTGATAATGCCTTTAAAAAAATAGAACCGTGTGAGCCTGGAAAGCGAACCTATTGGAAACTTTTTATTGATGGAGCTTCACGTAATAATCCTGGCCCATCAGGGGCAGGATTATTTTTATTGAAGCAAGATGCTTCTGTTGAACAGCGCGGTTTTTTTATTGGAAAAAAAACAAATAACCAAGCAGAGTACTTGGCACTCACTCTTGGTATTTTTTATTTGAAAAAACATTTATGCAAGGATGACCTTGTTGTTATTGTTTCAGATTCCCAACTTCTTGTTCGACAGATAAAGGGAGAGTATAAAGTAAAAAATCCAGATCTTAAGCAGTTGCACTCGTATGCTCGGGAGATGCTCAAAGATATAACATACAATATTGTACATGTGTTACGAGAAGAAAATAAGGAAGCAGATGCTCTTGCAAACCAGGGAATTGACAAAAAAAGGAAATTACCATCGAAATTTTTGGACCAATTACGTGAGCGTAATATTTCGATTTAGTTTTCTGTTATTTCTTTTTTTTAATAATTATTTAGTTTGTGCTGAGATGTCAAAATCTTTTTCACCTGTTCGTGTAAAGGTTTTACTAGATGAGATTTCCACACAAAAAGATAAAGAATGGGTTATTCAAGCAGAAGGGGGTTTTCTTTTTTCTGATCGAGAAAAAAATGCAAAAAAATTTAATTATACAAAAGAAGAGCTTAATGTTTCGGTTGACGAAGGTACATTGTATGTTAATGGAAAACGATTTTTAAAACAGCAGTTATTCATAAAACCTAGTTATAATCTTTTGGAGTTGAACGGTAATTTTTATAAAGGGTCATTTCTTTTTCTTGTACAGGATGAAAGACTTTTTTTGATTAATGTCGTTTCATTGGAAGATTATATTTTTGGAGTTCTGCGTTCTGAATCATGGCCTGGATGGCCACTTGAGGTGAATAAAGTTTTTGCTGTTGCAACACGCAGTTATGTGATTGCAAAAGCGATGGAAGCCAAAAGGAGGGGGAAATCCTTTCATATAAAAAACACAAGACAGCATCAAACGTATAATGGTCATCACTTTATGAAAAGAAACTCAAAGGTATTGTGGCAAGCTGTTCAAGAAACAAAAGGAGTTTTTTTGGCGCATGAAAATCAGCCTATTCTTGCGATGTTTGATTCTTGTTGTGGTGGAATTGTTCCAAGTAAGGTTGAAGGTTTTGATTTCAAAAAGGCACCGTATTTAGCGCGTGACTATGCTTGCGAGCACTGTAAAGTTTGTAATTTGTATCGATGGGATGTTTCTTATGATTATCAAAAGTGGACAGAACTTTTACAGAAACAGTTTCCTGATTTACAAAAATTAAGAAGTATGAAAGTGCTTCTTCGTGATGATGCAGGTCTTATTAAAAGTATAGAAATAAAGGATGGTACACAAACATTTCAAATGACAGGCAAGCAGTTGTATTCGTTGCTTGATGAAGTAAAAAGTTTTTTCTTTTATATCAAGAAAGAAGGAAATCAGATTGTTTTAAAAGGAAGAGGGTATGGTCATCATATTGGTTTGTGCCAGTGGGGTGCTCGTGAAATGGTTCGTCAAGATTGTGATTACAGAAAAATATTAGAGTTTTACTATCCTAATACAAAATTTGTACGACTAATTGCCTAAAAAAGGAGATAGGGTATGCCTGGATATAGAGGACATCTTGCTGGAGGTGTTGCGGTGTACATTCCGTTGGCATATGCTTTGAGTTCATATGCCAATTTGTTTACAGCAACAACATGGTTTTTATTTATAATTGCAGGGGCACTATTTCCTGACGTAGATACAAAAAGCATGGGACAAAAGTGGTTTTATAGAATTGTAATACCGGTTTTATTACTATTTCTTGTCATGAAACGGTACGTTTCATTTATTGTTTTATCTCTCATTTCTTTTTTGCCATTAATAGTTAACCATAGAGGAATATTTCATCGTTTATGGTTTCTTACGCTTCCGCCATTTGCAATTGTTGCTTTTCTAACCTGGTATAAAATTTCAGATTTTCAGACGGCATTTTTTTTAGCAATTTTTTTTGTTGCCGGTGTGATTTCACACCTTGTTTTAGATTTTGGTTTTATAAGAACATTCAAGTTTCGATTGTGATCTTATAACTTTATCCTTATCCCCTTGTCCTCATTTTCTTTTTTCTTTTCCACGATAACCATTTTCTTGTTTTCGAGGGCTCGCTCTTTTAGTCCTGAAGGTAGTTGCTCAAACAGTTCGTGATCATAACTTTTTTTTTCTATTTTAATTGGTTCTTTGCTGGTAAACAGTTTGTAACAAAGCTCAACAGACTCAATGTTCATGGCCTTAAATGGATCATCCAAGCTCCATGCTTTTGATGTCTGGTGCGAACAAGTAATAAGATTGCCTTTTTTTCTATCCAAACAAACGGAAGTTATACTACTTGTATGACCAAGCTGTGGATCTGTATTTTTTACTTTGCCGAATCTACGCATGATCTTTCCTGTTTTTGTATCCCACTGTATTGCTGTACGGTCCCATGAACAAGTAATAAGAGTGCCTTTTTTTCTATCCAAACAAACGGAAGTTATACTATTTGTATGACCAAGCTGTGGATCTGTATTTTTTACTTTGCCGAATCGACGCATGATCTTTCCTGCTTTTGTATCCCACTGTATTGCAGTATGGTCTGAAGAACCAGTAATAAGATTGCCGTTGTTATCAACACAAATGGCACGTATCCAATTCACATGACCAAGCAGTGGATTTTCATTGTTTACTTGGCCGAATCTGCGCAGTATATTTCCTGTTTTTGTATCCCACTGTATTGTAGTATGGTCCATTGAACCAGTAATAAGATTGCTTTTGCTATCTAAACAAACGGAAGTTATCATACTTGTATGACCAAGCTGTGGATATTCATTGTTTACTTGGCCGAATATACGTAGTTTCTTTCCTGTTTTTGTATTCCATAGTATTGCTGTGTGGTCAAATGAACCAGTAATAAAATTGTCTTTACCATACAAGCAAACTGCATTTATAGCACTCGTATGACCAAGCCGTGGATCATAATTATCTACTTGGCCGAATCTACGCAGAATCTTTCCTGTTTTTATCTTCCACAGTGTTGCAGTGCTGTCCCGTGAACCAGTAATAAGATTGCCTTTACCATCCGAATAAATTGCATATATCGAATTTGTAAGATCAAGCTTTGGATATAATATAGTATTATATCCTTTGTCGAATGTTTTAAGTGGAAATATTCCATTGGTCCCGGTAATTTTTTGGAGTACGTGAGATCTGGAATTTTTCATTACTGTGGTTTCACCAAAAATGGATGCCGCTTTGCAAAGCCACATCAAGTTGTTAGCTGAAAGATTTTTGTAAAAGACTTTCTCATCTGGATCTTTAACTTTCTCAGAAGCGGCAACTAGAGCTCCAATTAACTCACAAATATGATCTTCTTTTAATTGAGGAAAAGTTTTTTCAACTAATTTAGTAATATCCCAATTATTTTTTAAAGCTTTAGATTCCTCAGTTGTTTTAACCTCATCCACATTATTAGAGTTTTGAAATTTTTTATTAGAGTTTTGAAAATCTTTTTCCATTTTAAACAGGCGAAATTTTTCAAGCGTTTTTTTTCTCACTGAAATTTCTACAGAATTGCAGCGGATCGTTACAAATTTGTCAGAAAGTATCTCTCTATCTTTATCAGATGCATCAGATACTGTTGCTGCACAAAAAAAACTAGCTACACAAAGATATGAAAAATTTTTTTTTATATTGTATTTCATGAAATGAATCCTTCCAAAGATGTTTTATATTTTTCTATAAAAAAATTGAATGATAACGCCAATGAAAATTGTTTTAACTACAAAACGAAAAAGGAGTTATCATGCGGATAAAGTGTATCAAAAAAGCGGCTTGGCAAAAAGTGTTAAAGTTTTTTTGGATTTACACCTTGTTCTTGATTTTGGAATTAAAAGAACTTTTAAGTTTTGGTAACAGATTTGCAAGCTTCAAGCTTTTTTGCCTTTAATGTTTTACCTTTTTCATATGATTCTATTGCTTTATAACAGTTTTCTTTTCCACACTTCAAGCATGCTTGTACTGCGACAATTAAAGCGGTAGTATAACTTAAAGGCAGAGCAATATCCTTATGCTCGTCACTAGAAAAAATGTTGTTCAACGTAATTACAAAAGGCATAATCGCTGCACATATTATAGTAATCGCTGATCCAAAATAAAGTGCTGCTTTTGTCCCACTAATATATGGCGAGGTTGAAGTTTTTGCAGCAACAACATTTTTTGCTTGCATAGCTAAAATTAAAAAACACAGGAAAATTCTTTTGTAAGACATAATATGTAATTTCTTTGCAAAGAGATTTTTTTTAATGCTAACTGTTCTCATAGTAGTAGATGTTTGTTTTTAGTAAAGCCAGACAGATTATATGTTATATGTCGAAAAATAGTTGTTTTGCATTATCAGTTGTTTTGCGAGCGACAGTTTGTAGGTCAGTATTAAAAAGCTGCGCTACATAGTGTGCTATGGTACGAATATGTTTGGGATGATTTTTTTGGCCACGAATTGCTTGTGGAGGTAAAAAGGGTGCATCTGTTTCTAACACAATATTTTCTAGCCCTGCTTTGAGAACAATTGAACGAAGGACGTCATTTTTTGGATAGGTTACTATGCCACCGATACCGATAAAAAAATTCAGCTCATTGAGGGCGTAGTCTGCAAATGATTTATCTTGAGAGAAACAGTGAAAGACTCCTGATAAATTTTCTTCATTTTTGAATTCATCAAGACAGGTGAGTGTTTCATCTGCCGCTTCGCGGGTGTGGATAACAAGTGGCAAACTGTGCTCTAGAGCGAGTTCAATCTGTGCTTTAAAAACATCTTTTTGTCGCTGTTTGTTTATGTTGCGATAATGAAAATCAAGACCGCACTCACCGATGCCGACAATTTTATATTCTTTTTTCTTTTTGATTTTTTTTTCTATTGTTTTTAAATCGATTTGCCAGTTTTGAGTGCAGTCTCCAGGGTGAATACCAACAACAGAATAATTATTTTTATTGTTTTGAGCGAGTGTAATGCAGTTTAAACTTTCTATAACGCTTGTTCCAACATTAACGATGTGATTTACGCCGTATTGTTTTGCCTCATTTATAATTTTTTGTGCGTGTTGTAACTGAATTTCATTCAATAGAACATCAAATTTGTTTTTAACAATGATGTTAATGTGACAATGTGTATCTATAAGCACTTAAAACTCCAAAAACCTTGTTTCATTAGAATTTATTGCATTGTTATTTGACAAAATAATAAATAAAACTACTATAAATCATTGATACATGGAAGGATGAGCATCAAAGTCTTTAATGAAGTCGCAGTGTTTAACCATTTCTAACCTATCCACGAGGAGTTCTACATGAACAAAAGTGAATTAATTAATTCGCTCAGCGAAGAAACAACTTTTAGTAAAAAGGACGTAGCACGCGTTCTTGAATCACTTACCCGCATAATTGAACGTACATTGAAGTCAGGTGGCAAAGTTGCAATCACAGGTTTTGGAAGTTTCGTTGTCTCTCGTCGTCCAGAACGCATGGGTATTAACCCGGCAACAAAAGAAAGAATTAAACTTCCTGAAATTCACGTTCCTCGTTTTAAACCAGGAAAAAATCTACGTGAATTGGTAAAATCTATTAAACGCTAATTGGAATTCTTAATCCAGAATAGACTTTACTCGCAAGGGGCCGCTTTACGCGGCCCCTTTTCTTTTCAATAACGCTATTTTTTCGTATACTGCTTCTTATTGCAAATCTATATATTTTTATTGATGTTTGAGGTTTTCGTTCATGATAGACTTAGGTTTGGTGCGAGATAATCCAGAACTGTACATTCCCTTACTGAAAAAGAAAGATCCGACGTTTAATGTAGAAGCTCTTATTCGCTTAGATAAAGAGGTGAGAGCTTTGAGACTTGAAGTTGAATTGTTGCGCCAAAAAAAAAATGAGCTTGCTAGTCAAGGCAAGGGGGGCGTGACACCAGAGCTTCGAGAACAGTCAAAACAGATCGGCATTGAGCTGAAAGAAAAGACTGAAAAATTACAAGAACTAGAACAGCAGTTTAAGCAGTTGTATCTTTTTTGCCCAAATATTCCTGATAAAGAGGTTCCCGATGGTGACAAAGAGAGTAACATTGTTACCAAAGAAGTTGGGAAAAAGCCTTCATATGCTTTTCAGGTAAAAAATCATGTAGAGCTTGGAGAAGGGCTCGGGTGGCTCGATTTTGAAGCAGCTTCAACAACGACAGCATCAAATTTTGCACTATACAAAGGTGACGCGGTTAAATTACAGTATGCGCTTACCATGTTTATGTTACGAAACAATATTGAACATGGTTTTGAGCCAGTCCTGCCGCCATATCTTGTTAATGAAAAATCGCTTGAAGTTTCAAGTAACTTTCCAAAATTTAAAGATCAAGTGTATGCCATTGAGCAGGACAATTTGTTTTTAACGCCAACAGCAGAAGTAAATCTGTGTAATTTGTACAGAAATAAAATTTTGAAGTCAGAGCAACTTCCAGTTCGCATGACTGCCTGGACAAGTTGTTTCAGGAGAGAGGCTGGTGGATATGGTGCACAAGAGCGTGGATTAATTCGCATTCATCAATTTGAAAAAGTTGAGCTGTACACATTGTGTGAGCCAGAAAAATCATATGATGAATTGGACAGAATGATTGCGTGTGCAGAATCAATATTGCAAAAGCTTGGACTTCATTATCGTGTTAGTTTGTTGGCGGCGCAAGATTGTTCTTTTCCTTCTGCAAAAACATATGATATCGAAGTATGGATGCCTGGACAGAACAATTACTATGAAGTTTCTTCTTGTAGTAATTGTACCGATTTTCAAGCTCGTCGCGGAGCAATTAGGTATAAAGCAAAACCTGAAAGCAAAGCAAAACTTGTTCATACGTTAAATGCGTCGTCGTTGGCATTGCCAAGGCTGATTGTTGCCCTTATGGAAACATATCAACAGGAGGATGGCTCAATTGCATTGCCAGAGATTTTGAAAAAAGAAGCATTGTTCCTATAGGTGTATGTGGGAGACACTATGTTATCGCCGGACATACTCAAAAAAATTAGACAAATAGAGATTCATACAAAACGTTTGTTGAGCGGAGTGTTGGTCGGAGACTACAACTCAGCGCGAAAAGGTTCTGGGTTTGAGTTTGATCGAATCCGAGAGTACCAGGTTGGTGACGATGTTAGGTTTATTGACTGGAAGAGCTCTGCGAAGACAAACAAACTGTTGTTCAAGCAGTATATTGAAGAGCGGAATAGAAATGTTGTTATCGCAGTTGATGTTTCTTCGTCAGGTTTGTTTTCATCAAATGCTATATACAAACTTGATTTGATGAAAGAGGTATCTGCGGTTTTAGCGCTTATTGCAGAATATGGAAAAGACCAGGCCACATTATTGCTTTTTGCGGATGAAGTTGAATTTTTTGTTCCACCAGGTCGAGGCAAACAACATATTCATACTATTATGAGGCATCTGTTTACATACAAATCAGAGCGAAAAAAAACAGATTTAAATTGTGTATTGCGTTACATCGCTGGTATGGGTGCAAAAGATTCGGTTATATTTTTGATTTCAGATTTTATTGATACTGATTTTGAGCAGCTTCTTAATGTTGCAGCAAGAAAACATGAAATTGTTGCAGTGCGTTGTCTCGATGATCGTGAAAAAACGTTTCCTGATGTTGGCTTTCTAACAATTGATGATGTGGAAGAAGGGCAACAAATGTTATTGGATACAAGAAAAAAAAGTGGATCTGATTTGCGCTCTTTTTTGAGAAAACGATTGTCCGATCAAGCACGATTGCTGAAAAAAAATGGGATAGATTATTTAGAGGTTTCACCGGGAAAACCGTTTATTGGAGATCTTATCAGATTTTTCCGTCGTCGAATGATGTACTAACTTTTTTTTGAGGTGATGTGTGGATAAAAATGCTCTCCATCCTATTTATGGCATTGTGTATATGCCTTTTTGGAAAACAAATATTTTTTTCTATATTCTCATTGCGTTAGGGGTTGTTTTTATAGCTTTTTTTGTATTTTTTTTTGTTAGTCGAATTCCAAAAAATAAAAAAAAGTCTACATATGAAGTTGCATTGCAGGAATTATCGGAGATTGAAAAACTTCTTTATGAAGACAACATTTTTGGAAAAACATTTTATTTTCGATTAACATGGATTTTTAAAAGGTATTTGCATGATCGGTATGGGTTTGATGTGTATGGGAAGACAGACAAAGAACTTTTATTTTATTTAGAATCTTCTGGTTTGAGTACCGATCTTGTACATGATATACAGGTAATATTTGAAGGCAGTTCATTTATAAAATTTGCAAAAGGGGAAGTTGTTCTTGATCGCATGAAAAAAGATTTGAAAGCTTCGAAAGAGTTTATACATAAAACGATGGTGTTGAATGAAAAAAAGAAATAATGTGTTTGAGGAATTTTGTAGATATATGATTTGTGAGATTATTTTTGCAACTAAACTGCAGCAATTTTCTCAAAAGGTATAATTGTAGCTGAATTAGGGCCTTTTTTTGATTCTTTGTCATATTTTCTTTACGTTGAAACTAGAAGATATAATAAATACAGACAGGATTTTGTCATAAGGGGTTTTACAATGAGTTTGGGGCGAAGAACGTTTCGATCAGGAATAATTTTTTCATTTTTAATGCTATGGAGCACTGGGGCAAAAAGTTGTGATTCAGGCGTTTTTAAGGTATCTAAACCTTTGTGGAGGCTTGTTTGTAACAATCGCAAAAAAGTAGGACTTTTATCGGTGTTGTTTTTATTTTTTTCGGCTGCAAATGCTGTTGATTCGGTAGCTGATGATATTGCAGAGAAAAAAGAAGCAACAATTACGTCACATGGTTTTTTTGGCACATGCCATAGACATATTTTAGGATACTGTAAAAATATCGGCATACATGTTCCATTTTTGCCTAAATATACTTTTTATAAGAATGATAGATATATTTCCAATGGCCAAATAAAAACATTTAATTACAAAGATGTTTTACTGGGCCTTTTGCCGGTTGCCCTATGGAACACAAGTCTTGGGCAATATCATGATATCAAAACGTTTGCAGAAGAATGTCAACGTTTGATTGTTTCTGGTGTCGAAGAAATTAACATTCATGGTATTTCACGTGGCGCGGCTAGTGCTTGCAACTTTGTTTGCATCGATAAAAATACATTTGAAGAAAAAAAGAAGCTTAGAAAGATAGGCGAGCAAGGCTTATATTATAGGGAATTTGAGAAAATAAGAAGTCATGTGAAAACAGCTGTGCTTGAATCTCCGTTTGATAATGCAAAACAAGTGTTTGCAAATCACAATTTGGTCAAGCTTTTCTCAAAAATTATAACTAGCGAAGGATTTTACAATATAACTCAAAAATTTTCCCGTTATAAAAGTGGCGGGATGCAGCCGATAGAATGCGCAGAAAATATGGCTAAAGAGAGCAAAAAAATTAAAAGTCTTATTGTTTGTTCGTTAGAAGACAAGCTTGTAACTCCAGATGCAACAATTAGACTAGCTATAAAGATGAAAGAAAAAAATCCAAAAAACACCTACGTATTGATTTTAGACCGCGGAAAACATGGGAACCTTCTAAACGGCCCTGATGGGGCGAAGTATTGCAATGTAATGCATGCTTTTTACAAGTATGCCGGAGTTCGTCATAACAAAAAATTTGCGGAGGTCGGAGAGAAAGATTTCAAAGAGTGTCGTAAGTTAAATAAGCGTGGTTTAAAAAAGATTCTTAAGAATATTGAAAAAAGAAAAAAGTTTGCAATGAGAGAAAAAGACAGAAAAACGAGTGTTATAGAAGTAAAAAAAGCAAAATTATAGATTTGGTTTTATGATTTATAATGATTATGCCAATACACGGTCAGTGTACTTACACTGGCCATTTTGTCCGTACAGGTGTCATTTTTGTCCGTTTGTGGCATTGGCTTCGCATGAAAATTTTATGCCTCGATATCACGATGCACTAAAAAAAGAGATTGATTTGTTTGCTCAAAAGGTCCACAAGAAGCAGCAATTGGACACTATTTTTATTGGAGGTGGTACGCCAAGCACCTATCCTAGCGATCTACTACTTGACATGTCTGATAAACTTAAAGGGATATTTGACATTAGCGAAGAAACAGAGGCGACAATAGAGGTGAATCCGGGCACGGTGTCTGAGAAGCAGTTGATTTTTTGGAGGCAAATTGGAATTAATCGCTTGAGCATTGGTGTTCAAAGTCTGAATAATTCAGTTTTACACCGGCTGAATCGTTTACAAAAGGCGGCTGATGTTCGAAGATTGATTAAACAGGCATCAAGCTGTTTTGAAAGTATTTCAATTGATTTGATTCTTGGTTTGCCTGGTGTTTCAACTGATGAATGGAAAGGCCTGCTACAAGAAGTGGTTAAGTGGCCGATACAGCATGTGTCGATATATTTTCTGACTGTTCATAAAGATACAAGATTATACTTTGACATTCAGCGAGAGAAAGTTGTTGTTCCGACTGATGATGTACAAATTGATTTGTATCACTGGTCGATTGATTTTTTAGCACAACATGGTTTGCAGCAGTATGAAACATCGAACTTTTCTCGGGCCGGTTTTGAGTGCAAGCATAACAATGTGTATTGGGATCGTATGCCATATAAAGGATTTGGTTTGGGGGCATGTTCTTTTGATGGAACAACGAGATTTCAAAATACAAAAAATTTGAGCAAGTATCTTGAGACGCTTGAATCTGGAAAAGAGACCACCGAGTTTTTTGAAAAATTAGAACCGGAGCAGGTTCGCTTAGAAAAGATTATGTTAGGGCTCAGAAGAACAAAAGGTTTGTCTTTGGAACAGTTATTTGAACATGCATCTGATTTTCAAAAAAAAATGATAGTAAAGAATATTACATGGTTAAAACAGAAAAATTATGTAGAAGAATTGGAGGGAAGACTTATGTTGACTTCTCGCGCATTCGTTGTGCAAAACGATATTGTCGCGAGGCTTTCTTTATGAGTCTGCAAGTTATTATTTTGCGTTAGGGATACAGTACAACTATTTTTATTGAGGTAAAAAATTTATGGCCAAGCGTGTTGGTGTTAAGCTACCAGAAGATTTGATTGCAATTTTAAAAAAAGGGAAGACTGTTGCAGTTCTTGCAACATTTTCTGAAAAAGGGTTGCCACATACGACACCGATTCAGTGTCTTTTTCCAAAGGGTGAAGAAAGCATTTTAATTTCGATACACAAGGATCATACTGGTTACCACAATATGGTGTGGCAAAAAAAAGTGATGCTTTGTTTTATGGATGAAGGAAATGTTGCGTACAGTGTTTTGGGGCGTGCTGGTGTTGTAAAAGCTCCATCATCAGTTCATCCGTTGATGATAGTTGTAAGAATAGATATTGTTGACATAAAAAGTGATAGATCGGTTTTGACAAAGGTTGAAGGTGGCGTTTCCTGGAGTTATACATCATGGGAAGCGGAACAACTTTCAACGAATTTGATAAATGAGTTGAAAGAGTTATCTAAAACGTTATAGCAGATATTGTCATATAGTTTGTTTTAAAAGGGAGCTAGGCGTATGCGCACGATACAAAGGTCGGTTTTTCTTTTTTTCTGTATGTTTGCTTTTCCTCTTTTTGTGGCAGCAGGAGAATCGTTACCGGAAGGTTTTGGAGATATTCCAAATATGGATGTTTTTGCAGAACAAATAGAACAAAAGGCCCCTCAGGTTAAGGGCGCTGTAGGAACTGCGCCAGTTCCAGTGGCACAAGAATCTGTTCCAGTTGTGCTGCCGACACAGTCTGAAGTTCCTGCACAGTCTGAAGTTCCTGTTACTACAAATCAGCAACCCATACAAGCATCGCAATATCAGTTAGATGCGAAAACTCCTCCCGTTGAAACAGCTCCTACTCAGGTTAATGTCCAACCAGGTGTTCAGTTTCAACAGCAGCAAAGTGCATTAACGACAGCTCCTGGGGTTGCGCAACAACAAATACCAACGGGACAGCTTCCTACACCTTCTGGATCAGAAGTACAGCCAGCGTATCAATATCCTATGCAACAGGATCCAGCAGTTTTTCAACAGGTATTTGATGCAGGAGCACAACCGACTTATGGAGTGCCGCAGCTTCAAACGGCGCCCACTTCTCCTGCAATATCGGAAGTTCCGGTTGTATTGCCGCCAGAAGTTTCCTCGAAACAACCGACGTCTGAGCAACCTAAAACACAACTGCCACCAGCGCCAAAAGCCGAAGAAGAAGCAGAAAAAATAAAAGAAGATAAACCGTCTATCCCTGCAGCAGTTCCATCAGAGCTGAAAGGAATAGATACGCTTGAAGTTGATGATCCAGGTGGTAACTGGTTGGTAAAGCGTATGTGGTGGGAAAAAGCTGACAAAAAAATGGATCGTATTGAAGAAGAAGTTGATAAAGTTATGAGTGCGCGGATGGCTTTTTTCAAAAAACGGGATAAAGCGGATTCAGAAATGTTTGATCCATTTTATGGAGAGATTGGTTTTGACCAAGGGCAGCTTGAAGAAATTGTAGCCTACATGGTAGATGAATTGAAAGATCATCGAGAGAAATATGAAAGACTCGGTCGCCAAGAGCGTGATTTTTTAAAAAAAATTAAAGAAGAAAAAAAGACGCTTGATGGTCTCAAAATAGATATAAACTCAATCAAAGAGCTGGACAATTCACTTGATGATGCTTTAACAGGTCTTGTTAAACAGATTAATCTTGCACGAACTTACAAAAAAGAAGCACGAGAATTGTTTAAAAAAATTGGACGAGTACTTGATCATGATAAAGCTCGTCAATTGTATTATGAAATGGATGCAGCTTGGCAAAGTATAAAGAGTGTTGTGGTTTATATTAGTGGGAAGTTTACGCAGCATTTTGAACAGATTATTAACCAGTCGAAACAGCAAATAGATTCAGTAAAGGCTGCGATGGATAAATTGGAGGCTGCAGGCAAAGGGTTCAAAGAACAGCTGAAAAAAATGAAGAAAAAAGAAGCGCTTGATCAAAAGGAAGCGGCAAAACGGGAAAAACTCGAACGGGAGCGAGAAGAGATAGAAGAGTATCTTGAAGGAGGTCCTGGATTCATTGGCTCGGTAATTTCAACCGTTATGTCTCCGATCTACGCGGTATGGAATTGGATTACTTCGTGGTTCAAAACAGAATCTGTTACTGAAGAGGAAGAAGTTTCGTCTCCACAACAGCCACTATCACCTAAAGTTGAAGTGGTACCACAATTAGAAGAATCTGTTTCAGAACAAATGTATGAAGAACAACAACCATCAGCACAACCAGTAGAGCCACAGGCCGTTACTGAAAAAGTTGAGGAACCAAAAGTTTCTCAAGAGATGATAGAACAGGCAAAGCCGGCAGTTCCTAGTGCTTCAGTTGAGATAGCACCTGTGCCGGAACAAAAACAACCAGAGGTTCCAGAACAACCAGTTGTTCCAGAACAAGAAGTTCAAGCTGAAATGAAAGCAGTGACGAAGAAAATAATTTCAGATGTCACTCAAGGTAAGGTAGAACAACAAAAAAGTGAACATCTAATAGATTCTACAGGTAAGTTAGTTCCGCTATCAGAGCAGAAAAAGTAAACTGATTATTTATAAAAAGCTTCACCGCTTACCAAGAGTTTGATGCTCTTTGTAAGCGGTTTTTTTTGTTATTTAGAGTTGATTAAGAGCAGTAACTGTGATAAATTTTGGATAAGTTTGACATCTTTTGTGTCTTTTTGATGGGCTTTGTTCTCAAAAAAAAGATTATGACTTTGCCGAGGTGGTGAAATTGGTAGACACGCTGCTTTAAGGGGGCAGTGGGAGAAATCCCGTAGGGGTTCGAGTCCCCTCCTCGGTACCAGTATTCGCCAATCTCGTTCTTCGTACTGTGCATATCACGAAGTATAAGGTTGCGGCTGGCAGGGTCAGTTTTTCTTAAGTGCAATGTGCTTTGAAAAGCGGAGGCGGAAGGTGGATTAACGTGCGACGAAAGGGTCGCGTTTTTTATTGATGTATACGATGAGAAATTTTTTAGCAGGATGTGGAGAGAGGGAGTTTCTTTCATGAATAGTTCCGCGCGACGGTTGTTTTTTTCTGGATTTATGTTTTGGGTAGTTCTTGGTGGGCTTGCTCTTTATTTGGTTACGCCCGTTAAAGACAAATTAAAATTTGGTATAGATTTAGTTGGAGGAAGTTATTTAACGCTTGAAGTGCAAACCGATGAAGCAGTTAAATCCGAGCTTCTCGCGGCGTTGCAGTCTGTTCCAAGAAAGTTGCAAGATAAAAATATTGCTTTTCCAGTATCGAAAAGAGTTGAAGGTGGAAAAATAGTTTTGACCTTTGATGATTTAAGTGAGGCAAATCGAGCGGCAGTTCAACTAAAAAGTGATATGCCTCTGCAAGTGGCTGCCGAAGACAAGCAAGTTATTCTTTCATTTACGGCGGCACGAGAAAAAAAGATAAAAACGGACGCGGTTGCAAAAAATATTGAGGTATTCAGAACACGGTTAGGTCGTTTAATGAGTGTTGCTGAAATTACTATTGCGGCTGAAGGAGAAAAAAATATTATTATAGAACTTCCCGGTGTTGCTGATCCAATGAAGGCAAGAACCATGATTGGTAAACGAGCTGTGTTGGAGTTCAAGCTTGTTGAACGTTCTGGTTCGTCAAGGGAAGATATCGAGTATGAATATGACGGAGAAATTCCGGATGATTTAGAGGTTATCACAGGAAAACTTTCTTCTGACGGATCTCGCACATATTACCTTGTTCCAAAGTTTACAGATGTGACCGGCAAAATGCTTGTTGATGCCAGTTCACGAGTTGGTGGAAAAATTGGCATTCAACATGTCGTAGAATTTAAGTTCTCGTCAGAGGGTGGTGAAAAGTTTTATGAACTGACGAGTAGAAACTTTGGAAGACGCCTTGCCGTTGTGCTCGATGATGAAGTGATCATGGATGCAAAAATTAATTCTGCAATTAGAACGGATGGTGTTATTGAAGGCGGGTTGACTTCAGAAAGCGCAAAAGAACTTGCCGTGTTGCTCAGATCTGGTGCATTAGTTGCGCCAATTACCATTGAAGGGCAGCAGCAAATAGCACCAACACTAGGATCAGAATCGATCAAGTTGGGATTGCTTTCTTGTGTTGTTGGTCTTAGCTTATTGTTGCTTTTTAGTTTGTTCTATTACAGTATTTCAGGGTTGTTTGCATTTATCGCGTTATTGTTTAACTTGTGTTTGGTATTGTTTGGGTTGTACGCTGTTGGCGCGGTTTTGACCTTGCCAGGTATTGCCGGCATGATTTTAACCATCGGTATGGCAATTGATGCGTCGATTTTAATTTACGAACGTATCAAAGATGGGCTTTCGTCAGGACTTTCAATCAAAAAGGCGATTAATGACGGATTTGGGAACGTTATGATTGTCATTCTTGATGCAAACATAACAACCTTTATAGTTGGTGTTGTTTTGTATAAATTTGGAACCGGTCCGTTGCAAGGTTTTGCTGTGACAATGATGCTTGGTATTGTTTCAACGCTTGTAACAGGGCTCTTTTTCTTGAAATCGATCTTTAACATGTTTGTTGATACCTTTAACGTGAAAAAATTAAGAATTTAGGGTACCATATACCTATGTGGCGGCGTAGCTCAGGTGGTTAGAGCGACGGAATCATAATCCGTAGGCCCGGGGTTCAAGTCCCTGCGCCGCTACCAAAAATTGTGTAAACCTCAATTATATAAATCTGGAGGTAGTTGTGAGCGTTATTAATTTTCCAAATATTTTGACGTTGTCTCGTCTTGTCATTTCGCCGTTAGTACTCCCTGCGTTTTTGGTATATCTTTTGGGATATAACAATATTTATATTAATGGATTTCTTGCGGTTCTTTTCATTTTATTAAGTTTAGCAGATTTTTTTGATGGCTATTTGGCTCCTTTCTTTAAGCAAGAAACGAAAATGGGGAAAGTGCTTGCTCCTATTGCGGACAAATTTCTTTCCTTTTCTGTGTTGATTTCGTTGTTGGCAGCAAATAAAATATATTTTTATTGGGTTATTTTATTCATAGGTCGTGATTTTTTTGTGATGGGAATTCGAACTATTGCGCGTGAAAATGGCTTTGAAGTTCCGGTTGTTTTTTTAGGAAAAGCAAAGATGTTTATTCAACTTGGTTTTCTCGCTTTTATAATTTTAAACCCATATCAGGGTTCAGGAATTACACATTCATGGAATCTGTTTGAGCATGGTCTGCTAATTGTTGTTTTGTTGTTGGCATTTGTTTCTGCAAAAAATTATTACGATTTATTCAAGAAGCAGTTTGCAGAACACAATCCAGAAGAAAATCTAAAGGATCAAGCAACGAGCTCGGTTGATGATCAAGAATCTCATAATGATTGGTAACTCATAACACAATATGTTTTTTTGCAAGAAAAAGGATCTTTATGAATAAAATGAAGGATCATCCAAAAAAATTAGAACTGTTGAAAAAAGAATTAGATCCCGTCTAAGAAAATTAAAATTTTTTGAAAATTACTTATATTCTAATTGAGTTTGTTATCGTATTTGTTTGTTGCCTCTACATACTAGGATGTGGGGGAATTTTTATAACAAAAAAGGATGTAAGTGTGTCAGATAATACATTGCAACTAAGTTTTGATTGGGGCAATAATGTCGAAAAAAAAGATAACCATGGTGAGAAAACCATGAAATTTATTGATGTTGCAAAAACATTTGACCAGATAGAAAAGGTTACAGGTCGGCTAAAAATCACACAAATGCTTGCAGATCTATTGAAAAGAACAGCACCTAGTGAGGCAAGTATCATTAGTTATTTGTCATTAGGTCAACTGAATTCTCCATATATTGGAACACAATTTAATATTGCTGAAAAGAACATGATCTCTGTTGTTGCAGCGCTGACAAAAGAATCTGAAAGTGATGTGAAACAGAAAGTAAAAACGGTAGGAGATTTTGGTTCTGTTTTAGAGTCTGGAGGATGGAAACCAAAGGGTGATTTGACTGTAAGTCAGGTTTACAAAGAGCTACAAAAGATTGAAAAAATTTCTGGAACTGGTTCTCAGGAAAAAAAAGGGAAAGAGTTACAAAGTTTGCTGGAACATCTTGATCCATTATCTGCAAAATTTGTCTGTCGTGTTGTGATTGGGAAATTGCGGCTTGGCTTTTCTGATATGACCCTGATAGATGCGTTTTCTTGGATGGAAGTTGGTGACAAATCGTTGAGAAAAAGTATAGAAGATAGCTACAATATATGTGCAGACATTGGACTTATTGCACAAACACTAAAAGAGGGCGGCATCAAAGCGATCGAAAAGATGGGCATCAAGGTTGGTATTCCAATCCGTCCAGCTGCAGCAGAACGGTTGCCAACAGCAAAAGCAATCATTGAAAAAATTGGCGACTGCATTGCGCAACCAAAACTTGATGGATTTAGATTGCAAATTCATATCAACAAAACTGGAAATAAACCGAAAATAGAATTTTTTTCACGTAATTTACTTGATATGACTCACATGTTTCCAGATCTGGCAACGGCTGCAGAAAGAATTAAGGTCAAAGAACTGATTTGTGAAGGTGAAGCAATTGTGTACGATCCAAATACTGGAAACTTTTTGCCATTTCAAGAAACAGTTAAACGAAAACGCAAACATGGTATTGAAAAAGCGGCAGAACAAATGCCGCTTCGTGTTTTTTTATTTGATCTTTTGTATGTGGATGGACATGAATATTTGAGAAAAACACATGCGCAGCGTCGTGATAAGCTGCTTTCACTTTTTAAAAATGAACCAGAAGATGCGATTCAAGTTATTGAAGAAAAAAAAATCAAAACGGCGCAAGAGTTGGAAGATTATTTCAATGCAAATATTGCAGCAGGGCTTGAAGGCTTAGTGCTTAAACGAGAAGATTCAATTTATCAGCCCGGCAAACGAAACTTTAATTGGATTAAGTTAAAGCGACAAGAAGAAGGGCATCTGGAAGACACGATCGACTGTGTCATTTTGGGTTACTATGCTGGAAAAGGAAAGCGCGCAAAGTTTGGTATTGGCGCATTTTTAGTTGGTGTATACAACAAGGCATGCGATTGCTTCCAAACCGTTGCAAAAATTGGAACAGGGCTTTCTGATACAGAATGGAAAGGATTGAAGAAAAAATGTGACAAGCTTTTTGTTGCAAACAAGCAAAACAATGTTGATTGTCCAAAAGAGTTGTATCCGGATGTGTGGACGGTACCTGAACTTGTTTGCTTAATCCGTGCAGACGAAATTACCTCTTCTCCTTTGCATACAGCAGGGAAGACAGAAAAAGATTTGGGATTTGCTCTTCGATTTCCTAGATTTATGGGGTATCGATTAGATAAAGGGGCATTTGAAGCAACAACGGCACAAGAGATAAAAACATTGTATAAACATCAATTTAAACAATAGGGATTCTTTATGAAAAGTTCTAAAAAACAGTTGCTTATATTTTTTACTTTTTTACTTTCAACGACTACAGGCTTTGCGGTTGGTAAAAAGAATAATGAAGCCAGTAAAGAGAAGAAAAAAAGTTTTGCTAAAAAGTCACCTGAAGTAAAAAAAACTAAAATGCTTTATGATGGTTTGCGGAAAAAAATATTCGGAAAATATGGAAAAGATTCTGTTAAAAAGATAACAGTTAGGAATAAAATAATTGAATATGGAGAAGTTTTTTTAGAAAAGGAGCATGATGTTGATCTTCAAGCAGTTTTTATAAATGATTTTTCAACGGTTTTAGTCGTTGAAATGAAAAACGGCAAGAAAATTGCAGGAGTAACTCATGTTGAAGAATGTCGTGATATACACAAAGATGGTTCTATTTCTTCAGAGTTTAGATATAGTGGTCATAATGATTCGTATCATGAGAAAATTAAAAAAGAGGGTATAGAAATACTAAAAGGCAAAGGCCTACTAGAAAAAGACTGTTATACAGAAAAAAAACTGCTCGATGACTTTATTGATCGATTCGAAATAGATAAAACATTAGTTTCTGAAACACGTCAGATTTTATAGTTTGAAAAATCAGATTTTTACGGTTTTTTGGATTTATGAAATGGGGCATTTGAAGCAACAACGGCACAAGAGATAAAAACATTGTATAAACATCAATTTAAACAATAAGGAAGGTTTTTTTATGAAATATTCTATGAAGAAGTTGTCTGTTTTATTGGGTTTGTTTTTGGGGACACATTCTGTTGACGTTTTGTCTTCAGAGAAAACGTTTAAAATTAATAAGTCCAAAGAAGCTACAGAAGTATCTGAAAAAGTTGAAAATTTTCTTCTGGACGTTTGTTGTTTGCGAAGAAGAAGAAGAAAGGTGAGACGTATTGATAAAGAAAGGCTAATGGATTTGGACCGTCTTTGTAACAAGCATATAGAAGAGTCTAAAAAGGTTATTAAAAAGTCTGAAAAGGCTCGTAAAGAGGCTAAAAGGGTTATTGAAGAGGCTGAGATTAATAACCAGGATCAAATAGAACAAAAAAATAAGGCTGCTGAAGGATTTTCTGAAGCAGATTGAATAGAACAAAAAAATAAAAAATAGAAAATGGGCCGATTGTTAAAAGCTGCCCATGGTTATTTTTTTACAAGATTGTAATAAAACTATTTAGACAAGGGGTGAGAATTTTTCTCGCTCCTTTTTCGTTGCGTTTTTTGTTCTTCAACTTTTTCAGTAGCTGTTACAAGAGAAAGGTTTGAAAAGTTTCGCCCATGTTGTCTTATATGCTTGCTTGTTCTTTTTTTCGGCTTTTCTATGATTGGTTGATTTGTAGAAAAGCCATTTTTCAATATATCGTATACATTACTGCTAACGCGAAGAAATTTAAAAAAAACCTTTTCATTTCTAGGCTTTTCGGTATTGGTTAGAAAATAAGGATCTGTAAAGTTTCCTCCATGTTGTCTTGTATGTTTGCTTGTTATTTTTTTCAAATTTTTCATTGTAGGTAGATGGGCGTAGTAACCGTTTTTTAGTTTGTTATATAGATTAGTTGATACACGAAGAATACTTAAAATTTGCATAATTATTTTTGCGTGAGTTGTTAGTTCATCTCCTATGTCTATGGCTGTTTTGGCAATCAATTGTTCTTGCGCGTCGTATATATTTGGATGTTTTGGCGATTTTTCTTTCGCTTTTTTTTTTAGTTTTTTTAGCAGTACATTAAATTTTTTGTTTTTTTCTATCCATAATGTTGCCTGCTCTTCGAATGTTGTTTGTTTTGGCCATAGAATGGGATAATAGATGGATAGATTTTGTATAGTTTTCTTTGCATTTTGTCTTTGCAGCTCTTCAATAGATTTATCGGTTGCAGAATAGGATGTATTTGGATTTTGGGCTGCATAAATAGGTATAGTAAAGCTTATAAAACAAAAAATAAAAAAAATATGATTCAGCACAGGCGCCCCCTTTTTACGATGTGTGTCCCTTTTATAAAGTTACTATAATGATATTATTTTTTTCTAGAGACTTGACGGTGAAACAATATTTTTTAAGAACAGAAACGAATTTTTGATAGCAATAAAAAAGCCGACTTGCAATTTTGAGTCGGCTTTTAGTTTTTTCAGATGAAATAAGTCTTGTGTGCGTTTTTATTGGTTTAGAAAATAAATGTTTTATTTTTTCACAAGATTGTAATAAAACTGTGCCTCTTGATCTGGATTTTCGTTTGTTATGATACTGGTTCCAACAACTATACCAGCAGGTTTAAGAGCAAGTATATGATCAACATTTTCACGGTTTATTTTTGCTGATACATAAATGGGAAGTTCTGTATTTTCTTTTACCATTTCCCAATTATCAAGAAAAAGTAGTTCATCCTTTTCATCATGAGGACTGTGGAAAAATAGGGCATCAATGCCGAGATTTTTTGCTTCCATGGCAGATTGTCCTGCAGATTTTGCGTCAAGAAGGTCGAGCATAACTTTTTTTCCCATGTTGTGTGCTGTTGCACAAGCGGAATGAATGACTGTGTTGCTCGTTCCTGCCATAACAGTAATCCAATTTGCGCCAGCTTCTGCAAATACCGTTGCGATCATTTTTCCACGATCAATAATTTTTGTGTCGGCAAGAATTACTTTGTCTGGAAATGCTTTTTTAAATGCTTGAACTGCTTCAATACCATATTTGTTGATTAAAACGGTGCCAAGTTCAATGGTATCGCAAAATTTTGCGATTTGATGTGCTGTTGCAAGGGCTTTTTCAAGATCTGTTACATCGAAAGATATTTGTAAATTCATGCATTTTCCTTATTTTTTGAATTCAATATAAAACTCCTAGTATATCAGGAGTGCATCAAAATTTTTATCCATGTATCTGGATAGAAAATTGTTTTTCTTTTGTTTTGTATCGTCGTTTGGTGAAGTTGAAGAATCGCTTTAGGTTCAGGACGTAGAGACTGCTTGAGAGTTTGTCGACATTCTTTTTTACATATATATCTGGTAGGATCAGTTGCATGCCATGTTCTGTAGGGATAATTCCTTCGGGAACAAAAATTGCACTTGGTTTTGCAAAAATTACAATAGTATCAAGTGAGATATTGTTGTCTTCAGGGATTGGCAGTTTTTCTATGTCCCAAAATTGAACTGACGTTTCTTGATCTTCTTTTTGTTCTACTAAATATAGTGCGGCATCAGCATCAAGTTCGAATTCCCAGTGATGTATTGTCTGTTTTTCCATCAAAATAGGATTTATTTTTTTTGTTACAAGAAGTTTGACCGCCTTGTCTTGTTGCCTTCGTGCAAACGTAACTTGTCCATCTGGGTTGGAAATTGCAAGTTGACCGCTGTAGGTACAGAAAATACCTGCAGCGGTATTTGATTCAAGGATTGATCGAAGGGTGTATTTTGCAATTTTGCCAGCCATTTTTAATTTTGCAGATTTTTTTGCGGCATATTCTTTTGATATTGCTTTTTCAGTTTTTTCAAGGTGTGGGTAAGGGCGCATAAAAAAAGTGACGATGTGGTCCGCAATCATCGTGTTACATGTTGATATTAGCATGACTAAGATAGTCATCTTTGGATATGTTTTCATTTTTTTCTCTCCATGTTTACGGTACAATCAAAGACTAGTACGCATACTAACTTTACAGTAGCATAGCTCAAATTTGAAAATCTATAGTTTAAAAAGGGTCTATTTTGGACATAAAAAAGCAATTTGGCGCAAATTTTGCACAGGAATGGGGGAAGTTTGTTGTTGACGAACGGCTCTCTGAACAACAGGCAGAAAATTTTTTACGATACCTTCTATTGCTGCAGCAAGAAAGCAAAAAAATAAACATCACTACAATAACAGAACCACAATCAATCGTTTCATACCACTTTCGAGATTCATTGCGACTTTTTGATCTTGCGGATTTAAAAAAGCCAAAGGGAATTGCAGATATAGGAACGGGTGGTGGTTTTCCTGGAATTCCAATTGCAATAAAGTATCCAGAAATTCCAATGATTTTGATTGAAGTGAATCATAAAAAAAATCGTTTTCTCAATGCCGTTATTCAGGAGCTTGGTTTGAAGCAGGTTTTGGTTGTAGATCTTGATTGGAGAACATTTTTAAGAAAGACAGAATATTCAATTGATCTCTTTGTTGCCCGTGCTTCATTGCAGCCAGAAGAGTTGGTTAGAGCTTTTAAGCCAAGCTCTGTATATAAACATGCACAAATTGTATACTGGGCAGCCTCTTCTTGGGAGCCGATAGCTCAGGTTGAATCGTTTATAAAGGGAGAATATTCTTACAAAGTTGGAAACAAAAAACGAAAACTTGTTCTGTTTGCTCTTGATTAAATTTTATTCAGACTCTATACCTTAGGTGTCGCATTTAACTGTTCGTACTAATTTTTCTATTCTGCTGAAAGGAAAAACGGTGAAAAAAGGATTGATTTCAAGTTATTTTTCTGGAATAGCTGATACGAAACATGGGGAGTCATATGGAAAAATTTTACGTTATTTTTTGCCGGAATTTATTACCGCACTGATTTTGTATTCCTTGTTGTATCTTTTAGACGCATATTTTATTGCGGACTTAAAGTCGACATCTATGTACGCAACGCTTGGCCTCACTAATACCATGCTTCATTTTCTTATGAAGGTTTCTGAGGGACTTATGATTGGAGGGACGGTTCTTGTTGGCACGTACAATGGAAAGCAACGCTTCAAAGAAGCAGGGCGATCATTTGTTGATACATTTTGGTCACTGTTGTTGAGTGGTATCGTTATTTCTTCCCTGATCTATTTTGGTGCGTACTGGATTTATGTGTTTTATGGTGTTCCAAAAGATATGATTTCAATTGGCGTACCGTTCTTGCGTCTTCGTGCAGTTGGAATCTTTTTAATGTTTGTTTATTTTGCATTTATTGGTTTTATGCGGGGTATAAAAAATACAAAAACACCGATGAAGATTTTTATTGTTGGTGCTGCTACTTTTTTATTTTTTGATTATTCCCTGATTTTTGGAAAGTTTGGTTTTCCAGAGCTAGGCATGCAGGGTTCTGCCATGGCGAGTGTGTTGCAGTATAGTGTTATGCTTGTGCTTGCTGTTTTGTATTTTTTCTTTAATCCTTGCTACAAAAAATATCTGATCAACATTTTTTCTGTATTTTCATCTGGATCACAAATTAAGCGATTACTGAAATTAAGTTGGCGTGTTACGATCGATAAAGCTGCAATTGCTGGTGCCTACATATGGTTGGGGGGTATGCTTACACATATGGGAAAATCTGGACTTGCAACGTTTGCTGTTGTCAAAGATTTGGAACGGCTTGCGTTGTTGCCAGCCTGTGCATGTGCACAAGTCATTACTTTTCTTGTAAGTAACGATTACGGCAAAAAAAATTGGGATGGCATCAAGGCGAATGTAAAAAAGATTGTATTTTTGTCTTCTTTGATGTCATTTTCTTTTTTAATTGTTTTGAGTTCGTGGCCAAAGTTCTTTATTCAAATTTTTGACAAAAATGGTGATTTTACCTGGTTGGCGGCCCGAGTTTTCCCTTTGTTGAGTGTACTTGTATTCTTTGATGTGCTACAATTGGTCCTTTCCGGTGCAATGCGTGGGTCGTCGAATGTAAAAACGGTGATGATAACACGGTTGTTGGTGTGTGTAGGATATTTTGTGCCGGTTTCATATATTTTATCCAAAGCGCCTATTCAAAACCCAGTCTTGAAATTCTGTTTGATCTATGGTTCGTTTTATGTTGGCAATGCGCTTATGAGTATTGCTTACATCAAAAGATTCCGAGGCCAAGACTGGAAACAACAAGCAGATTAGAGAAAGGAACTAATGACAAAAGTTACAAGAGAAGAAGTTCTAAAAATCGCTGAAATTTCCCATATTTTTCTTCGTGAAGATGAAATTGAGCCAATGATAAAACATCTTGAGGGTGTACTTTCATACGCTGAGGGTGTACAGGAAGTTGCGGCAGGAATTGAAGAGCCTTCAATCAAACGGGTCAATGTGTTTCGTGAAGATGTGGTGGTCAAAACAGATTCAGAAACGATTCTTGCTCAAGCGCCTGAGCGTGAGGAAAACTATTTTGTTGTTCCTGTAATTATAGAAACGAAATAGGAGCGCTTGAATGGATTCATTAGCATTTGCAACAATAAAAGAGTTAAAAGAGAAACTGAGCAACCAAGAGATCTATGTCGATGAGTTGCTCGACTTTTTTTTAAAGCGTTTTCAAGATCACGACGGCAAAATAGATTCTGCTCTTGAGGTTTTTGATAAACAGTCAATTCTTGATCAGTTTCGGGCTCAGGGAACTCCTATTTCTGGAATTCCTGGTTTGATTAAAGATAATATTTGTCAAGATGGAAGAATAACTTCTTGCGCTTCAAAAATTCTTGAAAGTTATCGCGCAACCTATGATTCAACAGTGTGCAAGCGACTTAAACGGTTTGGTGCTCTTTTAATTGGGCGTGCAAATATGGACGAGTTTGCGATGGGTAGTTCCACTGAAACCTCGGCCTTTGCATTGACAAAAAATCCATGGAACTTTGAACGGGTTCCGGGTGGTTCAAGTGGCGGTTCAGCCGCAGCTGTTGCTGCAGGGTTAATTCCATGGGCACTAGGTTCAGATACAGGGGGATCAATCAGACAGCCGGCAGCTTTTTGTGGCGTTGTTGGTTTAAAACCAACTTATGGACTTGTGCCTCGATATGGTTTGGTAGCTTATGGATCATCGTTGGATCAAGTAGGTGTATTTTCGCGTTCTGTTTATGATTGCGCAACGGTACTTTCTGCAACTGCTGGATATGATTTACATGATTCTTCCAGCTTAAATGCTCGAAAAAAAGATTACACACAGCACATTGATGGTAACTTAAAGGAAGATCTGCGCATCGGTGTTATTGATAATACCTTACAAGCAGACGGAATGGATGGAGAAGTTGTTACTGCTGTTGAAGAAGCGATCAACGTTTTAGAAAAGGCGGGAGCAAAAGTAAAACGAGTTAAGATGCCAACCCTTGAATACAGTGCGGCATCCTATTTTGTCATTAGTCGTGCAGAAGCGGCTTCAAACTTGGCTTGTTTTGATGGTGTTAGGTACGGTGTGCGTGACAAAGAAGCGAAACGTCTGCATGATATGTATCTCAACAGTCGGCATGATGGGTTTGGTGATGAGGTGAAAACTCGTATTTTAGTTGGTAACTATGTGTTATCTGCAGGTCATGCAGGACAGTTTTATGAAAATGCAAAGCGTGTTCAACGTATGATACGCCGAGAATTTAAAATTATTTTTGGTGATGTTGATTTATTAATTATGCCAACACATCCAGCACCGGCGTTTAAAATTGGAGCGTTTGATCTTGATAAGTTGCAGATGGACTTGCAAGATTACTTTACCTGCCCCATGAACTTGGCTGGTATTCCCGCAATTTCTCTTCCATGTGGAATGACAAAGAATAACTTGCCAATAGGGTTTCAGTTAATCGGGCCACATCTTTCTGAGGGATTAATTTTGCAAACTGCTCATGTGTTTCAACAAAATACACACTGGCACACGTTGCATCCAAAAGGATTTTGATTTATAGGGGCTGCTTTTTTGCAGCCCTTTCTATTTTTGATTAAGTGTACATCAGACTTAAAAAGCCATCAGAGCACAATAGTTGTAAAGAGCAGATTGTAATTTTCTATCTGTTCCCTTCCAGAAGATCATTTGAATTCTGTATACTACAGACAGGGGAGTTCAGTAGGGGGATACGATGGGACAAAAAAAGTCAAATATAATTCTTACTGTCATGTTGTTGTGCAGCACTCAAGACGTTTTATGCAAAAGTAGTTTTGACAATGGGAAGAAGAAAAAGACAACATTTTGCCAAGGGGTTCAAAATTTTTTCCGCAATGTTGCCGATATTCATAAAGATATGTTTTCCAGAGACTCTTTGAAGGTGCTTGTTGCAGCAGCGCCGTTCTATGCGCAGGCACGAAAATTGGATCCTCATCTGCATGAGTGCTTTTATAATTGCGATAATCATACAAATATTTGCCAGCTGTTTAAAGATGATTTTTGTGAAAAGTTGGATTACATAGCATCAATTCCGCCATTGATTTTCGCTTCAGGATTAGTTTTTTCCAAAAACGAACGGATAAAAACAGCGGCAAAAATCTATTTAACGGGGCTACCGTTTGTTTTGATTACAAAAAAAATCCTTAAAAAAATAATAAAAAAAGATATTTGTCTTCGGCCGAGAAATGGATGTTTTGATAAATGTAAAGTTCATTATGGAGGGTTTCCATCAGGCACAATGGCTACAACAACATATACCTTAGTGGTTGCGGGTTTGCAGGTTGGTAGAATGGCTGCGATTCCAATTGGGTTATTTGCCGGTGCTATTACCGTTGTGTATATCAACTGCAATCGTCACTATTATTCTCAGATTGTTGCAGGAGCTGTTCTTGGTGCATTATATGGTATTGCAGCAAGCAAGGTGGTAGACCTTGAAATGGAGAAGAAAGATCGTGAAAAAAGGGTATCATTTGGTTTTGACGTGACAACAAAAGGAGATCCAGCTTTTAGTCTCTGCTACCGATTCTAATTGAGCAGAAAGTAGTGTATAGTAAACACTATAAACAATATTTCCCACTTTTTAGGTATAAGTTAATAATGAGTTATTGGGACCAACAGGTAAAGATTGGTAATCTATCATTTCCTCGATGCATGGGTGGTCCGCTAGATGGCGTGACTGATTCTCCTTTTCGCAAAGTTGTTCGGCAGTTTTCAAAGAAAGAACTTCTGTACTCAGAGATGCGTCATGTTGCCTGTGTTGCAAATGATGTAGGCGGTAAAAAAGCGCTTGCCTTTGAGCAGATTGAGCGACCATTTAATTTCCAAATGACATCAAATGGCATAGAGTTTGTTGAGCGGGCATGTGCAAAGGTTCTTGAATCGGGAGTTGATCTTGTTGATCTAAATATAGGTTGTCCGGCACGCAATGTTGTTGGCTCAGGTTCGGGATCGGCGTTGATGGCCAATCTTCCACTTCTGAAAAAGGTTTTAATGTTATTCAGATCATCATTAAAAGATCTTCCATTTACGGTCAAAATGCGTGCAGGCTTTAAAGAAATCAATGCAATTGATGTGGCGCTTCTTGCGCAAGATTGCGGTGTGCAGGCGCTAGCAATTCATCCACGTTCTCAAACTCAAAAGTTTGGAGGACAACCGGATTATTCACTTGCGGCACAGGTAAAAAAAACGGTCACTATTCCGGTGTTATTTTCTGGAGGTGTTGTTGATTTTGAAACAGCACAACGTGTGTATGAGAAGACAGGTGTTGATGGTTTTTTAATTGGTCGTGGTATGTGGGCACAACCTTGGAAGTTGAAAGAGATTCATGAACATGCTCAAGGACGTGATTTCGAGGTTGATAACAAAATCAAACTTACATGTGCTCTTACTCAACTTGATAATATGTTCGCATATTATGGCGGAAAAGGTTTATACTGCTTCCGAAAACATTTACCATTTTATATCAAGGGACTACATGATGCGTCTGCAATGCGGAGTAAACTTGTTGCAATAGAATCGGTAGATGAGATGAAAAAGGAACTGATTCGTTGCTTGGGGTAGTAGGTTGTTTGCAAAAAAAAGAAAATTAAAAACATTATATATTCTGTTTTTTTTAATCGGTCTTTTTTTTGTGCTCAACCGTTTTTTGTTTCCCACATTTTCTGTTGTTAGGACTGCGGCATCAGTTGTTCTGTATCCTGTTCTTGTTGTTCAAAACTATGCTATTTCTCCCATCAAAAATCTTTTTTCACGTATGAAATCAAGGCAGAATCTTGAATTGCTTCTTGAAGAAGTAAAGGGGCAGTACTACGAAGTTGTTGAAAAGAATATTGAATTGCAAGCAACACTTGATTGTTATCAGGATATCAAGGAGTTGTTACGTTTTAAAAAACGCTATTATAGTCAAGAAGGGATTCTTGCACAGGTTATTGTAAAAGAGCATTCAACAGAAAATCATAGTTTTTTGATTGATCGTGGATCACTACATGGAACTGAAAAAGATATGGTTGTAGTGCACAAGCATTGTCTTGTTGGAAAAGTAACTCATGTTTATCCGTTGTATAGCCGTGTAATTCTGGTGACAGATAAAAAGTGTAGAGTTGCGGCCTATTGTTCAAAAACAAAAGCATGTGGGATTTATGTTGGAACAAATCAAAAGGGAGTCACGCGGTTGGAGCATGTGAGCCATCTTTCAAAAGTTATGGAGGGTGATCTTGTTATTTCTAGCGGTGAAGGGCTGGTGTTTCCAAGGGGGTTTGGACTTGGTAAAATAGTATCGGCTGAAGTTGATGGATTATATTTCAATACTATTGTAGAACCCTTGATTAATATTGCCGATATTCACTACTGCATGGTTTTGAAAAAAGGTATCATTTAATAGTCAATTTTCTTTTTTCTCATTTTTTTCACTTCGCCGCGTTGTTTTTTTTCACGAATCCGTCCTTCTTTTTTTGCCTTTGAAACTTTTGTTTTTTTTCGTTTTTTAGGAATGTGCAGAGCTTTAGCAACTGTTTTTGCAAGAATAGCAATTGCATTTTTTTTGTTTTGTTGCTGGCTGCGTGATGAACTATTGTGAATAATCAAATCACCCTCAGTGGTAAGCCGTGATGCTAAATTTCCCAGTACTCGTGCTCTTTGCGGCTCATCAAGCGCGGTTGTTGTTTTTATGTTCCATCGAACAGTGATTCTAGTGTCAGACTTGTTGACATGTTGTCCTCCCGGTCCACCAGCTCTGCTGGCTGTTATTTCTAGCTCATGCCACGGAATTTCAATTCCATTTTTTACTGGTATATCTTTTTTCATAATTCCCCCTTGTATTTTTAATAGGCAGTCTTTTTGTATTTGTTGTATTTTTTATCAGGTTTTCAAAAGATGTCGATAAATTGCAAGGTTGTTGTAGCATTGGAAAAAATGGTTGTAAAAAAAGATCCACTTGCACATCTAATTTTTTATTAACGTAAAAGAATACCCCAGGCTTTTAAACCGGGGGATGAATTTTTCCTGAAAGAGGGCGAGTTGAGCAAGGCGTAGCTTTGCGAAGCGCCTAGAATTCTATTAAAAAATTAAAATGATTCCGGTAAAAGTTTTATCAATACCACGGGTTAAAACCCGTGGAGATTTTATTTTTGAAAAGGTAATCTCTCCCCCGCACACCCTGCCGTGTCCGCTCGTAGCCTTGAGCGAAGGCGGGAGCTTGTCGAAGGGTATTTCCTTCTAATATTTTAACTTTTTAATCTTTTTTGTTCTTCATTTTTTATAAGGAGTTTACATACCCTTCAACAAGCCCAGAGAGTCGTCAATTTTGCTCTTAAGAAAATTGGCAGATCTAAAATGGGGCAACAAGATTTATTTTAGAGTTTTCTATTTTTTCAAATCACCTTTGAATTGTTCAGATTCAGGAGTTTTGTGTTTTTTTTCTCGCTTGATAAAATGAATTTCACCATCAGTTGCAAGAGTTGTAAAATCTACTGAAGAAATATCATCTGTATGTAGTTGTTTTCGTAGCTCAGTAAACAGATCATTTTTGGTAATATAATTTTTTTTCATATTTATCCATTGTATATCATCTCGTTTTGCAAGTAAGACGGTAGGACCTTTTATAAACCGTTCAAGTGGTGGAAAGAAAAATACAAAAATAGCAATAATTCGATTTAAAAGAATAAGAAATACAATTACCCCAAAGACGGGAAGAAAGGGTATTTTTCCAACGATGGCATTTGCTGAAATGGAACCAAGCATTACAAATAAAATAAAATTGAACGGAGTCCTGATACCGGTAAATCGTTTGTTGATTCGTAGTAGAACAATGCTAGAAAAGTAGATAACAAGGCCACGGGTCGCCATTTTACCAAAAAGAATAAGATTGCTTTGCGTAATGTCGAGTACCGAAAAGAGTGCTTCCATTAAAAAAACCTTTCTACAATCAATAAAACAATGATTTATACATGTCGTTTATGTGTAAACCATTAGAGTGTAGAAAGGCAATGATTTTTAGTACTGTAAAAAACTGCGTGTTGTTTTTACTATGTTGTTACTTCTAATTCTTCAAATCCTGTATTTTGGTCCATTTTTCTATTAAATTCGACGTTTTCCAGTACACCAATAACGATTTCTGCTGTTGTGTTAATTATACAGCCTTTTTCTAACAAATGCCCGCCCAAAACATTACCATCAGGAAAAACAGACATGGCAACATGCAAATGGGAGCCATTAACAGAAAGTGTTCCGTTTAAGCATAAGATTTCAAAGAGACCTTCAAAGTGTTGAAACGTCTTTCCACCGGGCATTCGTAGATGTGCTTTTTTTAATGATCCTAAACATGATATAATGCATCCAGCTTTTATGTTATATTTGACAACAACTTTTTCTAGTTCTTCCATCAAGTCTTGATTCGGTAAAAGTCGGATAGAGTATGTTTTCATAAAGGGCTCCTTGAAATTAATAGAATTTTTATATTGATAAGTAGTTTTACTATGTAAAAGAGTTAAAAAGATTTTTCCTGAAATGTAAACTATAATTTTTTAGGTTTAGGAGAATTATATGAAGTCAAATTTTTTGTGTTTATTATTATTTTCTTCGGTGGCGATTTTTTGTAGTGATGCATCTACAAAAAAAATACAGTATGCACACAAAGCAGGAAGTTGGTATCCTGCAGATCCAATACAGCTCAAAAAAGATATAAATTACTATTTTGCATTGGCAGAAAAACTGCGTCCTATTTCTGAAGATGGCATTGTAAGTGCATTGATTGTTCCACATGCGGGGTATTATTTTTCCGGTCTTTGTGCAGCGCAAGCTTACCTAACCATAAAAAATGGTTCATATGACCGTGTTATTGTTCTTGGCCCATCACATAAAAAGAATTTTAATGGAATTGCTTTACCTGACTACAATGAGTATAAAACGCCACTTGGTAATGTTTTGGTTGATAAAAAGGCGGTTGACCGTTTACACAAGCATTCATTGTTTCAGGTTGTTCCTGGAGCATATCAGGAGGAGCATTCAATAGAAGTAGAATTGCCGTTTTTACAAGTTTGTTTACATAAATTTGAATTGGTTCCATTGTTTGTTGGTAATCTTACTCGGCAGGATTTCAAAGAGGTTGCACAAGCTGTGAGCGTCTTGCTAAATGACGACAAGAAAACGATTATTGTTGTGAGTTCAGATTTTATACATTACGGAAAAAGATTTGGTTATACTCCTTCATTAAATGATGCTATTAAGTTTGATTCTATGGCGACGGATGCAATTTGCAGTAAGTCATACAAAGAGTTTGATTCTGTTATACAAACAACAAAAGCAACAATTTGTGGCAAAAATGCCATAAAAATTCTTTTACAGCTGATAGAAATGGGATCGCTAGGTGAAGTTGCATGTCAGCGTGTTTGTTATTATAACTCTGCACAGATTGAACAAAGCTATACTGGTAAAACAATTGATATTGCCAAACTTGAACAAAAGGTTTCTCCAAAAAGTTTTGTTAGTTATGCAGGAATAGTATTTAGGTCAAAACTGACAAAAAAAGAACAAGATGTTTTACTCACGCTTGCTCGCAACGCAATTACAAAAAAACTGTTTCCAAAGAAAAAAATAAAAGATGAACCGTTTTTAGTAACTGAAAATCTGAAAAAACCTGCGGGTTCATTTGTTACAATAAAAAAGAATGGGAGATTGCGAGGGTGTATAGGCAGAATTATTTCCGACAAACCTTTGTATGAAATTATTCCTGACATTGCGCAGTCATCAGCGTTTAATGATTCCCGTTTTTCTCCGCTTACAAAAGAAGAATTTGATGACATTTCTATTTCAATTTCGGTGCTTTCACCACCAAAAATCGTTAAAAGTTACAAAAATATCGTACTTGGAAAACATGGAATTATTCTGAAAAAGACCGTCGAAGGTGTTACAAAAAGTTCTGTATATTTGCCACAAGTTGCTCCAGAGCAGGGCTGGAATCTAACGCAAACGTTAGAAAGTTTAAGTCAAAAAGCTGGACTAAAAAAGGATGCTTGGAAAGAGGGTGCTCAGTTTAGTGTGTTTGAAGGATTTGAATTTGAAGAGTAAAACAATACGAAGAAAGGAATATGATGAATACAAAGAAACTGTTTTTTTTAATCTGTGGTTTTAATTTTGTTGCTTCCGCTTTTTCTATGAAAAAAGATGTGGTGGAAATAACAGGTAAGGTGGGAGAAAGACGTAGCGTTGAATTAGATTCAGTTTCTATTAGTGGATCAAGTTCAGATAAAGATTTTCTTCTTTTTAAGAAGTTTCAAAAGTTTAAAAATAAAGAAAAGAAAAAAAAGGATTTCAAAATTGAAACAACAGGTTCGTTTCTAGGTGATATAGGAATACCCATTTTCATTAAAGAAAAGGAAGAGGAAGAAGAAGAAGAAGAAGAACGAATTGCGCAAGACAACAAAATAATGAAGTTTGTGAGTGAAGAAAAAGAAAAAAACAAAGTAGAAAAAGAAAACAAAATAGAAGAGTTGGTAAAAAATAAAGATGAAGAAGAAAAAAAGAAAAAATCGGTTTTTTGGGATTCAAAGCGATGGCTTTATACGCTTGGTGCCACTGTGTTTACTGTTGCAATGAGTTGTTTTAGAGGACAGGTTATTTCGAATGATATTGAAAGTCTTACACCAATGTCAGATATTTTGGCATATGGTTCATGCTTGCTTTATCCAGTTACGGCTTTATATATTTGGTGGGGGAAAGATAAAGTAAATGTAGCAAAAAAAATGTATTCCGAAAAAAAAGCAAATATTGTTAAAAAAATAGATGATCTTGATACACGAATACGATTTATGAACGAGAAATATCTAAAAAAAGTACCAGAAACGGTGAGAGAGTTGGATGAAACGGCTTGTCAAAAATATGTGGCTTTAAAAGAAAATGTCTTTCCATATGTAGAAAAGATCAAAAAGAAAGTCAATTTATTTATTTCGTAGAAAGATGTTTTGATATCAAGTGGCGGTTGTTATGATAACATCGCCACTTTTTTCTTTGTTTGTAAAGAGCATTCTTCTAAAATTTTCTGGACGATATTTGTTTTCAAGGGCTGAGATTTCTTTAAGTTTGCTTTCAAGTTCTGTTGTCTTTTTTTGTTCGTTTAATATGCGAGCTCTTAGATTGTTTTGTTTATCATTGTAATCCATAAGATTATTCCAGTGTAGGTTGCATTTTTTTAAAAAAGAATTAAAAAATAATGAGCCTAGAATATGTGTACATAGAGAACTAATTGCCACATTATTAATAGTGGTATTTTTTTTGTTTTGTGATTTCATATATAGGTAAATTCCGGTTGAAGTAAAAGAAAGTAGGTATGTTAGTAGTAAGCCGGTTTCGACTGTATTTGCGTAAGCATAGCCCCTGTTTGGCTGAGGGCGAGGGTGGTTCTTAATTTTTTTCAATCTTTTTTTTTCATTGAAAAGTTTCGTTTTCGATTGATTTAGTTTTTTCTTTATTTTTTTATTGAAATGTTCTAAAACTTTTTCGACATGGGCTACTGGGAAGACGTTTTTTTTAATGAATTTAAGTGTTAAATCAGTAATATTTCTATGATTTTCGTCATCAAGAAAATATTTATACTTAAGAAATTCAAGTTCTTCATCAATATGTTTGAGCTTAGTTTTATTTGAAAGAATTCTTTCAAATGCCATTTGTGGGATAGTTTCAGATAAGCTGATTTTATAAATGATAGTTTCTTTTGTTTCAGTTAATGCCGATTTTTTGAGCGAGCAGGGACCGATTGCGAAATCTCTTAAGATATATTTTATGTAATCTATCTGTTGAATATGGTTTGTATAATTACATGGCGATGGACATAAAAATGTCTTTTTATCATTATTAAATTTATCTATATCTATACTAGACGGGTTCCATTTATCACGGTGAGTTGTGGTTTTTTTGCATCGTGTGCAGGTTACCTTTATCATTTCATCTATTCGGTGGCGTCCACCATTCATTGCGCATAGTGAGGAGCAAAAGAACATTAGCAGAAAGATTTTTTTCATACTACGTTCCTACAAAAAGTGAAGTTTGTTGTAAAAAGTCTTCTGCAAAGGAATATAATGAATTAAATGAATAAAATAAAGATTTTTCTCTTTAATCGTTCAACGATAAGAAATCTTAAAGAGATTTTCTGAAAAGCTATTTAAAAGCTCTAGTAAGAACTATCCCTATAGTTCCACCGATAATTCCACCACCGATTGCGCAAATTCTACCACGGTATTTTCGGAAAAAACCTTCCTTAGATTTAAGGTTTACGATTTGAGTTTTTAGATTCTTTTTTTCCTTTTCAAGACCGTTTATTGCCTTTTCCTGACCTTCTATGGTTTCTTTTTTGTCCTCAATCAGTCCCTCATTTGCTTCAAGAATTTCGTTTAATCCATCAACGGTTTTCTTTTTAGTTTTCAACTCGACGCCGAGACCTGCAATTTGTTTATTCTTACCTTTAACAACGTATTCTAGCCCTTCAATTGTTTGGGCTTTGCCGTTGTTTTCGTTTTTTAGATTTTCAACTTGTTGGTTTAATCCCCTAATTTTGTGGTTCAAGATTTTAATCTTGAAGCTTAAATTTTTTTTGTTTTTTGATGGGATGTTTTGTTTTGATGCTTTTGGGTTTGGGAAAGTTTTTGTTTTAAAAGGAATAAGAGGAACTCCCAAGCCTTGTTTTTTTATTGCATGAGTAATGGATGGTATAAAAGCAAATTGAACGATTAGCGAAGCGAAGAGTATGGTAGAATATTTTTTCATGTCGCGCACCTCAAGTAGAATTTTTCGTGGTTTAAAAGTTGCTTATCTTGTTCTTCACAATATTCTAAAAGTTTTCATAAGTAAAGAAGTTTTCAGGTTTTTTTACAAGTGTTTTATTAGCGTTACTCGTGTGTTTTGATAATGATATCGGAATACACTATTTTTTTTGTTTTTTCTTTTAGTTTTTCTCTCAAGTTCTTTATCGATTTCAACTTCAAGGATACTTTATAGTCAAGGCATTTTTCCTTTTCTGGAAGTTTTGCGCAGCAATATATGGAGTTGATAATCTGTATGAAAAGACCATCGGTTGTTTTTTGTATTTGTTTTCTGGCATAGATATATAATCCTGTTATAAGTGATCCCATAGTTAGTCCAAGCTGTATTGCCATTCCAGAAAAAATCGTTTTTAACCAAGAAACCTTTGGCGTCTTTTTTTTATATTTTATTTTGTAGCAACAATATCCGAGCATTCCAGTTAAACCAATAAAAGCAAAACCGGCGCTTATTTTCTCGAGACCTTTGTTTATTTTGGTTATTTTGTTTATCTTTTTGTATAATATTTGTAAAAGTTTTTGTTGGATTGAATTAGGAGGAGCGTTTTCTGAATTTGACAATGTTTCTAGGAGCAAACGAAGATTTCGCATTGCTATTTTAATATCATTTTCAAGCGTGGAGTAGTTATTATTGAGCTTTTTTTTTATGAATTGCAACTGGATTTCCTTGATGTCACCATTTGTTTTTTCTTTTAAAATAGTTTTTAGTATACGATAGGGGTAAGTTTTAAATGAAAATATTGCGTTGTCATATGTTTTGAGTAGACCTTTCCCGTTTTTTAGTTTATTAATCCACACAGTTACAATTCCATCATATGTAAAAAAATTGTCATAATTTGTTTGTAGATCGTTATATCGGGATGTTCTTTTCCAGATTTCTATGCTTTTTTTTTCTTCTGTATTTGAATCGTTTTTTCCCATTCCATTTATTGAGTAGACAATGGTAAATGCACAAAAAAGTGTAGAAAGTCTCTTCATTTGGGGTTCTTTTTTTAGGAAGTTTTTTTGTGATATAATTCAGTTTTAAATTGTCAAAATTTATAGCCTAAGCCAATACCGGTAACCAATCCTCCTATATGTAAATCAGCAAAGCTGCTTGGACAACAGGTTCCAGTATTTGGATTGTAACTACGGCAATTATCGCAGTTGCATGGTGTTAGTTTTTTGAAGTTGTAATCAAAAAATAGGTCTACAAAAAAGCCTTTGTAGACATCAACTTCACATCCAAAATTCACCATTCCACCAACGGTTGTTTTTTTGTAGCAACGTTTTACTTCGTCTGATTCATTTTTTTCATTATAGAAAAATATACGAACTCCTGCTCCAGCAAAAAATGAAACTTTATCGAAACAGTTAAGGAAATATTTTAGACCAAGACCAATGGTTGGGATTTTTACTTTTGTGCATGCGGTTCCATTTAGTGCTTTTCCGTTTTTTTCAAAGTAACTTCCACTTGCTTCAAGATTTAGCCCTTTGTACATATTGTATCTCACGGCACCTTCAATCCAATATCCTCCAGATTTACCGCATTGACAAAAGATGTTTCGCAAAACTTCATCTTTTGGATAAAAGTAACCATTTTTTATTGTTACGGCCCAACGGCGCTTTTCTTTTTTTTTTGATTTTTTTTCTGTGTTTTCCGCGTGACTACACAAGATTGAAACATTTGTAAAAAATGCTAAAAGAGTGATTAAAGATATTATTATTTTTTTCATTTTTTATCCTTTTTTAAATAGTAACGGATGTAGGCAAACCATTGTTTTCATGTGAGTCCACAGATACAACATTGTATGTGTATGATGTATTCGGGTTTCTTCCGTGTAACTCAGTAGATGGATTTGTACTTTCAGTTGCCAAAAAATTTTCTGAACCTATATCTAGATATATTTTATATTTTGTTGCATTCTCAACGGAATCCCACGCAAGAGAATGTATTAAATCTATTTGCGTTGGAAACCTATGGATTTGTTTACTTGCAGTAAGATTAGTTGGTGCGGGAAGTTGCCCTTTGTATAATACCGCCTGAACTATTCTTTTACTGCTATCATTTTTTCTATACCAAATAACAGTTGCATTTCTCGTACCATCCATTGCAATTTGAGGTTTAGATGCATTTTTACCGGTAGCAGAAAGGCTTGTAGCGTCTGTTTCCCACACAGAATCTACAATATATTTTTTTGCTTGTATTATATTGTTGCTACCATCAGATCTATACCAAATAGCAATTGCATTTCCCGTACTATCCATTGCAATTTGCGGACTGTATGCATCTTGTCCTGTGACAGAAAGGCTTGTAGCGTTTGTTTCCCACACAGAATCTACAATATATTTTTTTGCTTGTATTATATTGTTACTACCATTAAAACTGCGCCAAATAGCAATTGCATTTCCAGTACTATTCATTGCAACTTGCGGACTATATGCATCTTGTCCAGTGACAGAAAGATTTGTAACTGTTGACCATGTATCTGTTGCTTCAACATATCTTTTTGTCTGTATTATATCGTTACTACCATCAGATCTATACCAAATAGCAATTGCATTTCCCGTACTATCCATTGCAACTTGAGGATTGTATGCATTTTGT